>JAEEGL016253997.1_pt1 | contig 10294 bp, 8 predicted proteins | sample 9134231 | NCBI WGS metagenome assembly JAEEGL01 (sample SAMN16246548, study PRJNA631951) | gut metagenome | biome: gut microbiome; feature: rumen; material: fiber-attached | host: Bos | place: Iran: Karaj | collected 2018-10
GGACCGGCCTTCCCTATCACGGCTACACGCTCGTTGAAGGCGTTCCCGAAAAGCACGGCCTTGTAGGCTGGGGAAGGGCTGCGGGGTGGCTCCTTATGGGGGCTGCGTCGGTTAAAAGAGCGCTCCCCGGATCCGCAGAGGCGGACGAGATTTTTCTTAACCTGCAGGAAACAGTGATGCAGTATCGCATTGAGAGCGGCCTCTATTCATGGCTTCTTCCTGCAGTTGAGGGACACGTCGATACCTCGGCGACGGGAATGCTCCTCTGGTCTTTCCTGTACGGCACGAACGGGAGCGAAAAGGCGCGGCAGGCTGCGGAAGCGGCGCTTCCCGGTCTTATTTCGATGATACAGGGCGGAAGAGTGCAGGGCGCGCTCGCAGAGTGCATCGACTTTGCCCAGCACCCGCAGAGCTTTGGCTGGTATCCGTGGGGACAGGGAGCAGTGCTCTCGTTCCTTGGCATGCTCGGAGGTATGGCGGGACAGGAGGACGAGGGATGATCGTAATCAGAGTTGCGGGCGGCCTCGGAAATCAGATGCAGCAGTACGCCCTGTACAGGAAGCTGCGGATCCTGGGAAAGGATGCCCGCCTGGACCTTTCCTGGTTTGATAAAGAAGCGCAGAAAAACATGCTCGCGCCCCGCGCCCTGGAGCTGACAGGCTTTCCGGGACTTGAAATGACAGAGGCTGCGCCCTCCGATGTGCGGCGCCTTAAGGGCCCGGGGGGAATAGCCGGCAGGATTCTTAATAAGCTCGGCCTTGCGAAGACCTTCACGGAGAGCAGGATGTATCACCCGGAGATCTTTGACATGGAAGAGCGGTACCTTGAGGGGTATTTTGCCTGCAACAAGTATTATGCGGATATCCTGCCGGAGCTCAGGGAAGACTTCAGGTTCCCAGAGAGCAAGGACGAAAGGATCAACGAAAAGAATGCCGCAGTGCTTAAAAGCATGGAGGAGAAGGGAACCTTCCCCGTTGCTGTGCATATCCGCCGCGGGGACTATCTTGACAGCGCGAACGCAGGACTTCTTGGAGGGATCTGTACGCCGCAGTACTATGAAAGCGCCGTACGGTACCTTGAAAAACTGGAGGGCGATGCTGATGCCGGCGCGATCCGCTTCTTTATCTTTTCGGACGATCCCGAGTTTGCCGCCGCGCAGAGCTACGGGACGAAGGGACAGCCGGTGACGGTCTGCGACTGGAACACAGGAAGCGACAGTATGCTTGACATGATGCTCATGAGCCGCTGCCGCGGACTGATCGCCGCCAATTCCACCTTCAGCTTCTGGGGAGGCAGGTTAAACCCCGAAAGCGGGAGCATACTGATCCGGCCGCTAAGACACAGGAACAACCAGATACCGGATCCTTCCGTGATGCACGGGCTCTGGGAGGGCTGGGTGCTGATAGACACGGACGGGAAAGTGGTTTAGAATGAATTGTTATTAATATTCAGAAACAGAGGTCATACCAATGAGCAAAATAATTCTTACCGGCGACAGGCCGACGGGTAAGCTTCACATCGGACATTATGTCGGGTCTCTCCGCAGAAGAGTCGAACTGCAGAACAGCGGCGAATTTGATGAAATCTATATCATGATCGCGGACGCGCAGGCGCTTACGGACAATTTCGACAACCCGGAGAAGGTCCGGCAGAATATCATCAATGTCGCCCTGGATTATCTGGCCGCAGGTCTCGATCCCGCTAAGTCAAACCTGTTTATCCAGTCCCAGATACCCGAGCTCACTGAGCTGACATTCTACTATGCCAACCTTGTCACCGTTGCAAGGCTTCAGCGCAATCCCACCGTCAAGGCTGAGATCCAGATGCGCAAATTCGAGAACAGCATCCCGGTAGGCTTCTTTACCTATCCGATTTCCCAGGCATCGGATATCACTGCCTTCAAGGCGACGACGGTCCCGGTAGGCGAAGACCAGGAACCGATGATCGAGCAGACAAGAGAAATCGTAAGACGGTTCAACTCCATCTACGGTGAGACACTTGTGGAGCCGGAGATCATGCTGCCGGAGAACGAGGCGAGCTTAAGGCTCCCCGGTACGGACGGCAAGGCAAAGATGAGCAAGTCGCTCGGCAACTGCATTTATCTTTCCGATGAGCCCGGCGATGTGAAAAAGAAGATCATGAGTATGTTCACAGATCCGGATCATCTGCGCGTGGAGGATCCCGGCCGTGTCGAGGGCAATACGGTCTTTACCTATCTCGACGCCTTCTCAAAGCCGGAGCACTTCGCGGAATATCTTCCCGACTACGCGAACCTCGACGAGCTCAAGGATCATTACCGCCGCGGCGGTCTGGGCGACGTCAAGGTCAAGAAGTTCCTCAACAACGTCATGCAGGAGACGCTTGAGCCCATCCGCGCAAGAAGGAAGGAGTACCAGAAGGATATCGCCTACGTTTACGAGGTGCTGAAAAAGGGAACCGAGACAGCGGAGAATAAAGCAGCCGCCACTCTTTCGGAAGTTAAAAGTGCCATGAAGATCAACTACTTTGATGATAAGGAACTGATCTTGAGACAGCAGAAGGAATTTGACGAAGAACTCAAGGCTTTGGCCGCAGGTGACAGAAGGAGGAGATCATGAACTACAGTGAAGCGAAGGAAAAGCTTGCAAAGTACGGTCAGGAGCATGCGCTTTGCTATTTTAACGAACTGACGAAGGACCGGCAGGAGGAGCTCCTTTCCCAGATTGAGCATCTGGATTTTTCTCCTATCCACTACATTAAGGACAGGGACGAGCTTCCCGCCCGCGGCGTTTTTGAGGACCTCGGCGCCATGGAGCTCGATGAAATTGAAGCAAAGAAGGATCAGTTCCTCGCTGCGGGGCTTGACGCGATCCGGCATACAAAGGTCGGCGCGGTGCTTCTTGCGGGAGGCATGGGGACGCGTCTTGGCTCCGACAATCCGAAGTGCATGTATGATATCGGTATCACAAAGCATGTCTATATCATGCAGAGGCTGATCGAGAACCTGATGGATGTCGTAAATGCCGCCTCAGAGGGGCAGGACCGCACGGTCTGGGTGCCGCTCTTTATCATGACCAGCGACAAGAACCATGAGGCGACGACAGGCTTCATGAAGGAACATGATTATTTCGGCTATAACAAAGACATGGTCTTTTTCTTCAAGCAGGAGATGGCTCCCGCGACAGACTATGAAGGAAAGGTATACCTCGAGGAAAAATACCGCATCGCTTCTTCCCCGAACGGAAACGGAGGCTGGTTTATTTCCATGGACCGCGCGGGGCTTCTGGACAAGGTTCATGAGCTCGGCGTGGAATGGCTCAACTGCTTTGCCGTTGACAATGTCCTTCAGAGAATGGCGGATCCGGTCTTTGTCGGCGCAACGATTGAATCCGGCGCTGCCGCAGGCGCGAAGGTCGTAAGGAAGGTCACTCCGGACGAGAAGGTCGGCGCAATGTGCCTTGAGGACGGCAGGCCCTCGATCATTGAATATTACGATATGACGCCGGAGCTGATGGCGGCAAAGAATGAGAAGGGAGAACAGGCATATAATTTCGGCGTTATCCTGAACTATCTTTTCCGCGTCGCTGACCTGGAGCGGATCATGAATGACAAGTTCCCGCTGCACATCGTCGAGAAGAAGATCCCTTATATGGCGCAGGACGGCTCCTTCGTAAAGCCGGAGAAGCCCAACGGATACAAATTCGAGTCCCTTGTGCTCGATATGATCCACCAGCTCGATTCCTGCCTTCCGTTCGAGGTCAGACGCGAACATGAATTCGCGCCGATCAAGAACAAGACCGGCATCGACTCTGTAGAGAGCGCGCGCGAACTCTGCAGGGAAAACGGAATCGAGCTCTGATAACAGAAGAACAGGGAGAGTGCCAGATGAAAATACTTGTTACCGGCGGAGCCGGTTTTATCGGAAGCCACACCGTAGTCGAGCTGCAGAATGCCGGCCATGAGCCGGTTGTGCTGGACAATCTGTACAATGCCAGCAGTAAGGTGATCGGAAGAATCGAAGCGATCACGGGAAAGCAGGTTCCCTTCTACAAGGCGGACATCAGGGACCGTGAGGCTCTCGCCGCGATCTTCGAGAAGGAAAAGCCCGAGGCGGTCATTCATTTCGCGGGACTCAAGGCGGTCGGAGAATCTGTCCGCAAGCCCTGGGAATACTATGAAAATAACATCGGAGGAACCCTGACTCTCGTCGATGAGATGAGAAAACATGGCTGCAAAAACATTATTTTCTCCTCCTCCGCGACGGTGTACGGTGATCCCGCATTCGTGCCGATCACAGAGGAATGCCCGAAGGGCCGGTGCACGAATCCCTACGGCTGGACCAAATCCATGCTCGAGCAGATTCTTTCGGATATTCAGAAGGCAGATCCGGAATGGAACGTTGTGCTGCTGAGATATTTCAATCCGATAGGGGCGCACAAGAGCGGGACGATCGGAGAGAACCCGAACGGAATCCCCAACAACCTGATGCCTTACATCACCCAGGTCGCGGTAGGAAAACTGGAAAAGCTCCACGTCTTCGGCGATGACTATGATACTCCGGACGGGACGGGAGTCCGCGATTACATTCACGTAGTGGACCTTGCGAGAGGACATGTGTGCGCGCTTAAGAAGGTCGCGCCCGGAAGCGGCCTGTCCATCTATAATCTAGGCACCGGCACCGGATACAGTGTGCTGGATATCGTAAAGAACTTTGAAGCGGCGACGGGAAAGTCCATACCGTATGTGATCGACCCGAGAAGGCCCGGCGATATCGCGACCTGCTATTCCTCAGCCGATAAGGCAAAACAGGAGCTCGGCTGGGAGGCTGAGTACGGCATAAAGGAAATGTGCGAGGACGCCTGGCGCTGGCAGAGTACAAACCCTGACGGGTATGACGGCTGAACGGAAAGCCGCGCGGGTTACTGATTATGCGAATCTGGTTTAAGGAATGGAAGGACGGAAGACTCCTGCGGGATACTGTCGTGGAGGACGCAGGCAGCGATACAAGGACGCATAAGATCTTCCGGAGCCTTGAGAGCGCGTGCATGCAGTTCGACCTCGCTCAGCCGATCTGGCTTGACAAATCCGTTAAGGATTTCCAGAGGCACAGCCGCTGCAGGTTTACGCAGGACGCATTTATAGAAGAGATTCCTTTTGATTATCTTGAGATGCACGTCATAGAAGAAGACTGACGGGTAATCCGGTACATGAGAAAATTTGCTGTTATGCTTACGATCCTGCTGCTGACGTCCGCGACGCTGGTAGCAGGTCTTTATATAGGCGGATATCTTACGCCTGCAAAGGAGAGCGCACCCGTGGTCACACCGATCCCGGATGAGCCTGGGGAGAGCGTGCCGGAGGGTATGCCCTCCGGGGAGTCCGCGGACGAAGGCCCGGGCGGAGCTTCCGCAGATACGCAGGGAGCAGAAGGAACCGGGCAGGAAGAGACGAGCGGCGATACGCAGCTGCCTTCACAGGAAGAGCCGGGAATCCGGGAAGCGGAGCTTTCCATGCCGGATGAGTACTCATGCGCCTATGGAAGGCTTTCCCCGGAGGAAAAGGAGGTCTATCTGCAGATCCTTGGCGCGCTGAAGGACTTTCGCGAGGTAAAGGTTTCAACTACAAAGAGAGACCTCCTTGAAAAGGTCTACAGCTACTGCCTCGCGGATCACCCGGAGATCTTCTTTGTGGGAGGCTTTACCTTTACGGATCATCAGGTAGGGGGTATTTCTACGGAACTCACCTTCCGGGGCAATTACCTTTTTACGAAGGAAGAGGTGAAGTCCCTGGAGGAGAGAATCAACCTTGCTGCCGGCAGGATACTTTCCGGGATTCCGGAACCTTCCTCTGATTATGCGGCGGCAAAATATCTTTACGAAGCGGTCATACAGATGACGGAGTATGATCCCGACGCAGAGTACAACCAGAGCATCGTATCTGTTTTTACTTCCGGAAGAAGTGTCTGCAACGGCTACAGCAAAGCGCTCCAGTTCCTTCTCCAGAGAGCGGGGATCGAGGCAATGACGGTTTCCGGACAGAGCAGGCAGAGTTCCCATGCCTGGGTCGTCGCAAAGCTTGACGGCGATTTTTACCATATTGATGTGACCTGGGGCGATGCTTCCTTTTCGGGCGACGATGCCGGCGCTGCAGCGCCCGGCGACTGGATCAACTATGACTACCTCTGTGTTACGACGGAGGATATCATGACGACCCATACAGCTTCGGATGAGGTGCCGGTGCCGCAGTGCAGTGCGGATGCGGACAATTATTACGTTCGGGAAGGCAGGTATGTCACTGTCTTTAATGAAGAACTGCTCCGGGACATTTTCCGGACGCCGCAGCAGGTTACAAAGGACGGCGGCCTCGTGTACAGCCTTCGCGCATCCCGTGAAGCATATGACGAACTGACTCAGGAGCTGGTGGAAAACAGCGGGATCTACCGTTTCATAGAAGGAACCGGCCAGGTGCACTACACTGCGGATCCGGACATGCGCACGATGACTTTTTTCGTGAGAAGCAGCTGATTCACAGAATAAACACAATTATGCTTTATACTTTTGGAAAACCTTAAAAAGCAGTCAGTGCCGGAAAGGAATCGAAAGATATGAGTGAAGAATATAACGAACAGACCAGCACGCCTTCAGGCGGAACGGCTGACGGACAGACTCAGCAGAGCACATACAGCGAAGGCCGCGGGCAGGAGAACACCTACAGCTCCTATAACGAAGGCCGCGGGCAGGAGAACACCTACAGCTCCCATAACGAAGGCCGGAGGCAGGAGAATGCCTACGGCAGCTACGACGAGAATCGCAGACAGGATAACCGCTACAGCAGCGGCTATGATTACCGCAGCGGTTATGACAGGGCAGGGGAACAGAAAAAGAAAAGAGGAAGGGGCAGGACTGCAGCACTGGTACTGCTTCTTGCCGCTGTGTTCGGCGTATTAGCGGGCCTCGGCGCTTATGCGATCAACCGCACCTTCGGAAAGGAAGCCGTACATACCTTCCCGGACGGATCGGTTGAATGGTCAATCGGAAAGGACGGCTCCGGCTTCAGGTTCTTTGGCAGGAAGGGCAGCGGCAGTTTCTTTGACAGCAATGAGGAGGCTGACGGGCAGGACGAGGAAGAGCAGGAAGAGGAAGAGCGGGACGACGGAAAGGCATCCGGACAAGAAGAGAAGGCAGACGGAAAGGACGTGGAATACACCGGGGGCCTTGAGATGGTCAAGGCCGACCCCGTGGAGACGAGCATTACCCAGGTCGCCGAGAATGTCATGCCTGCCATTGTTTCCGTCTATAATATGTTCACTGTGACCAGCCAGGACTGGTTCGGGCAGACCTACTCGAGGGACGGGAAGTCGACCGGCTCGGGCATCATTGTTTCCCTCACGGACGACGAGCTCCTTGTTGCGACCAACAACCATGTGGTCGAAGGTGAGGATTCCCTGGAGGTTCAGTTTATCGACGAGGAGACCGCCGCAGCCAACATAAAGGGAACAGATCCCGACAACGACCTCGCGGTGATTGCAGTTAACCTTGACGATGTCAGTGATAAGACGCTCGAAGCCATCCGGGTTGCGACGCTCGGTGATTCCGACAGCCTCAAGATTGGAGAGCCTGTAGTCGCAATCGGCAATGCCCTGGGATATGGTCAGTCTGTTACGAGCGGCATCATCAGCGCACTGAACCGCGAGATGGAGTCCGAGAGCGGCGGGACGGAGGTTTTTATCCAGACGGACGCGGCGATTAACCCCGGCAACTCCGGCGGTGCGCTCGTCGATCTTCACGGGAATGTAGTCGGAATCAATTCCAGCAAGATCGGCGCTACGGCGGTTGAAGGCATGTGCTATGCAATACCGACCGCAAGAGCGGTCCCGATTATCAATAACCTTATGGCACAGAGCACCAAGACAAAGGTCCTGAGTGAGGATCAGGGGTATCTCGGCATCCGCGGCGTCAGCGTCACCTCGCAGGTCGCCAATGCCTACAATATGCCGCAGGGAGTCTATGTCGCCGAGCTGATTGAAGGAACGGGTGCGGCGGACTCCGAAATGAAAAAGGGCGATATCATAACGCATCTGGACGGTGCTGTTATCCGCTCCATGGAGGAGCTTCAGAAGCAGCTCCAGTACTATGAGGCGGGGCAGGAGATTACTGTGACGGTCCGCCGGGCGGATAAAGACGGCGAATACGTCGAAAGGGAGATTGAGATTACCCTGAGCAAAAAGGAAAAGGTGAGCTCTGAAGAAGAGAATGGCGGCAGTGAATCCGGCAGAGGGAACAACTCCCGCGGAGAAGACAATAATGAAGGCCGCGGAGGAGGCTATTACTATGGCTTCCCCTTCGGCGGCCTTTTCGGATTCTGATCCGGTTTAAAATCGGTCAGGAAAAATCTGTTAAGTTAAATCTGTAAAGTCAAATTGCGAAGAAGCCTGTTACTTTGCCAGAAGGCGCCAGGCTTCTTCATATTTTGCAATCGTCCTGTCGATGACATCCTGCGGCAGGTTGTAATCGCTGTCGGGATTGGCCTTGAGCCAGTCGCGCACATACTGTTTGTCAAATGAAGGCTGGCTGTGCCCTTCCTCATACCCTTCCACAGGCCAGAAACGGCTGGAATCGGGAGTGAGCATTTCATCCGCAAGGACGACATTGCCGTCCTCATCGAGACCGAATTCGAACTTCGTGTCAGCGATGATAATACCGCGGCTGAGGGCATAGTCGGCACATCTTTTATAAAGGGCGATGGTGGCATTGCAGATAGCGGCGGCATATTCCTTTCCCTTTCCGGGGAATGCCTTTTCCAGGACCTCGATGCTCCTCTCATAAGAGATATTCTCGTCGTGATCCCCGATTTCCGCCTTTGTGCTCGGTGTATAGATAGGTTCGGGAAGCTTGGAGGATTCCTTTAAACCCTCCGGAAGACGGATTCCGCAGACCTCTCCGGTCTTTACATAGCTGGCCCAGCCGCTGCCTGTGATATAGCCTCGCACGATGCACTCGATCGGAAGCATTGTGAGCTTGCGGCAGAGCATGCTCCTGCCCTCGAACCTTTCGCTGCGGAAGAATTCAGGCATATCCTTTACATCCACACTGATCATGTGGTTGGGAATGATATCCTTCGTGAGATCAAACCAGAATGCAGACATCTGTGTGAGTACACGGCCCTTTCCTTCCACCTTGTTCTTAAGAATGACGTCGAATGCGGAGATGCGGTCGGTCGCGACCATGATTAGAGCGTCTCCGATGTCATAAATCTCTCTTACCTTTCCTTCCTTGACAGGACTGAATTCTTTCATAGATTACTCCTCTTTGTTTGGCTGCCGCCTGTCTGCGGCGATATACGACTGATGACAAACACACAGTATAGCGTATGGACGTGTGCTTTTGCAACCAAGGAAAAACTTGCAATCAATCAGGAAAACGGGTATTTTCTCATTGTATGGCGAAGACAAACATAACAATCGGAATACTCGCGCATGTTGACGCGGGCAAAACTACATTATCGGAGCAGATTCTTCTTATGTCCGGAGCGATCCGGAAGGCAGGCCGCGTGGACCACGGCGACACCTTCCTGGACACGGATGCGATGGAAAAGAAAAGGGGCATCACGATCTATTCCAAGCTGGCCAGATTCTGCCTGGAGGATCAGCCCTTTACACTGCTTGATACGCCGGGGCACGCAGATTTTTCTCCCGAGATGGAGAGGGCGTTGCGTGTGCTGGACTATGCTGTCCTTGTTATCAGCGCGCCGGACCTTATGAGAAATGATCTGATCGATCCGCAGGTGCAGATCCTCTGGCGCCTTCTGGAGAGGCAGAAGGTCCCGGTGATATTATTTGTGAACAAAATGGACCAGCTTCTTGCGGAGCATCAGGGCAGTTTGGAAGAACTCACACATTCTGCGGTGCAAAGACTGGTCAGCCAGCTGGGAGAAGGCCCTGTCCTTTTTGACGAGAGGCAGCTTTGCGGCGATAACATGGAGAGCGCTGCGGTCTGCGATGAAGAACTCATGCTTGAGTACATGGAGGAGTCAAGGGACGTAACAGACGAGGACGTGGTAAGACTTACCGCGCAAAGAAAGCTCTTTCCCGTCTACTGCGGCGCTGCCCTGAAGGGAGAGGGGACGGCTCCCCTCCTGGAAGGCCTTAGACGCTACTGCAGGCCGAAGACCTATCCGGACGAGTTCGGCGCCCTTGTGTATAAGATATCGAGAGACGAGCAGAATACAAGACTCGTCTGGATGAAGCTGACCGGTGGCAGCCTTTCCGTCCGCGACAGTGTTCCGCAGGAAAACCACAGATTCGCGTCCGCAGAAA
>JAEEGL016541050.1_pt1 | contig 10294 bp, 9 predicted proteins | sample 9134231 | NCBI WGS metagenome assembly JAEEGL01 (sample SAMN16246548, study PRJNA631951) | gut metagenome | biome: gut microbiome; feature: rumen; material: fiber-attached | host: Bos | place: Iran: Karaj | collected 2018-10
CCTTGATGTGAACATGACATATGTCGCCGTCGACATCGACACGCTCGACGCTGGCGCTCATCATGACCTTCATACCCATTTTCTTGAAGCTGCGAGCCACATTGGCGCTGGTGTCCTCGTCCTCGTTGGGCAAAATTGTAGGCATAAACTCAACCAAGGTCACCTGGACACCAATGCTCTGGTAGAAGAAGGCAAACTCGCTTCCTATGGCGCCGCTGCCGACAACGACCATACTCTGAGGTTTGGAAGGGAGAGTCATTGCCTCGCGATAGCCAATGATATGGCGACCATCCTGAGGCAGGTTGGGGAGATTGCGCGAGCGGGCGCCCGTGGCAATGACGATATGGGGAGCAGAAAGAACACACTTTTCGCCATCGGCGTTGGTGACCTCGACATTGTGGCCAGGCATCACCTTGGCGGAACCCATAATGACATCGACGTTGTTTTTCTTGAGCAGGAACTGAACACCCTTGCTCATAGTCTCGGCCACACCGCGCGAGCGCTGCACCATAGCAGGCAGATCGGCTTCGGCGGGCTGGGCGTTGACACCGTAGGCGGCGGCATGGTTGATATAGTTGAAGACCTGAGCGCTCTTGAGGAGAGCCTTGGTGGGGATACAGCCCCAGTTGAGGCAAATACCGCCTAGGTTTTCACGTTCGATGACAGCTGTTTTCATGCCCAGCTGAGAGGCTTTGACGGCAGCCACATAACCACCAGGGCCGCTACCTATGACAATTAAATCGTAATTCATTATTATAAATATTTCGTTTTGTTTCGTTGGTTGTTTTCGATTGCGTCTATGTTGTTGGCACAATATAATCACCTATACAACACGACGTTTGCACATTATCTGTGCAAAAAAGTCATAGTGCAAAAATACTGAAAAAAATACTATTGGCAAAATAAATTTTGTCATTATGTTGTTTTTCACTATTTTTGTACTTTCTATAAATTGTCCGCACAATATGCATAAACGCCTATTACAGTTTATATTACTTGTTTTTTTCACCCTTATTGGCCATAGCCACGCCCAGAATGTGAGCCTGTCACATACATTGGGACGCACACGCGTCTCATTCGACCTAGACCGGCTATACAACTACAACAACTACGAGCGACACCGTTGGGGCGCCGGAGTAGACTGGATTATACCATTGAAATATGACGAACGCTACGGCACACTATTTCAAAACTATTTCATCACAAACTCCTATATAGGCTATGGCACAGGCGACCACGGCTGGAAGTATGGCATCATGGCAGGCTTTGTCTTCCCCAGGGCGACAGTATCAAGCGTGTCGCTCAGCTACTTCCACGACTTGCTGCGAGTAGGCGACCACAGCTTGGATGGTTACAACCTGCTAAACACCGTCAACAACAGCTCATATTTCAGCTCACGCTATTCCGAGGCCGACAAGATCACAGCTATGGCCCAAATAGAGCTACCCGGTCCCGCCAAACTGCGACTGGGATACTCCTATCTTCGCGAACGACTCCTCTTCAACGCCTCCAACCTCTTGTTTCCCCACATATACGACGACGACGCCCAGCCTTACCAACCATACAACACCATTGGCATAGACCTGCTGTGGGGCGACCACATAAGATTAGGATTCCTCACCAACGTAGGCAAGCCCGATGAGGGCGACATACTGAAGAACAATATTTTTTCGCTCACCTTTATTCGTCTGCTCGCTCAGTACAACAACAAAATCACTTTCAAAAACGATCACGGCCAATTGGCGATGTTTGCCCAAGGAGGATATGTGACCAAAAGGGCGCCAATAACACAACTGTTTGACCTAGGCGGTACCGGCGGCGGCAAATACTATTTCTACAACACCTTCCTAACGGTGCGACCCAACACATTCATGTCCAACACATTCACCATGGCCAGCATTCGCTATACCATTGGACGGGGACTATGGAAGAGCACCCTGTCGGAGCCACATCCATTTGCACAAATAAACGTTATGTGGGGCATGTTTGCAGGCAACGACAAGACGACGCAAACCTATGCCGGCCTGCTACTACACGCACCAGTTGACGGACTCATAGAGCCTTGCTTGGGCATAGACGGCATAGTGCGGTGGGGCTTGCTGGATTTGGGCGTAGCGGCGGCATACCAAATGACCTTCAAAAACTCTTATTATCATATAGACAATTTTTATGACAAGTTTGCCGTTATGGTTATAGCCAAACTAGTAATAGATTAGACAGTGGATATTCGTTAATCGATATAAAAATGGTTTTAAGCCACATAGGTGATTTTATGCCACATCAGACCATCTCTCGCAATAATAAAAAAAATACACAATTAAAAATATCAACACCTTGAAAACCAAATCATATTCAAAAAAAACGATAGCTCTGCTATGCTGCCTCATCGTAGCAGGTATAACATCGCTCCATGCGCAGACACCCTATAGCATCAGCTTCAGCTCGCCTTCGATAGCAGACGCCAAATACTACATAGGCCAGCATTTCCGCGACCAGTTTATTGTCGTTGACTCGGCTATGGCCAAAAACAAGGCTCTTGTTTTCAAGGGTAAACGCAAGATAGCCAACGGAGTATACACACTTCTAGACACCAGCAAAAAGAAAATTTTCGACTTTATGGTGGACGACAGCCGCACCTTCTCAATAGCTTATGACGAGAGACATAGCAACACCGGCATGGTTGTCAAGGGTTCCAAAGCCAACACCTTGATGTTTGAATACATGGCCAAACTCGACTGGGCCAACGAAACAAGCCGTGGTATTGTCGAAAAACGCAAAAATCCCTCAACCAAGGCACAAGCCGACAAAGAGATGAACGAGTTGTCGGAAACCATGAAAAAATACGAGAAAGACTACCTGACCAACAACAACGGCCGCCTGTTCACCAAGTTGGTCAAAATGTCGTCGCGCGTTGATGTGCCCACCGAAATACCAGCCGGCAGCACAGACACCAACCTCGCCAACTGGCAGTCGTGGTACTTCCGCTCGCACTATTGGGACAATGTCGACCTCAAGGACCACACGCTGATATACACACCACAGCTCTTCGACAAGATGAACTATTACTTCTTCGGTGTGCTTTACTATCAGGAAAGCGACACCATCACCAAATATGCCAACATGGTTCTCGACAGGGTGGTGAACGACAGCGCAATGCTCCGCTATTTCCTCGACTTCATCACACCACGCTATGAGCGCAGCACAAAAAACATAGGCTGGGACCAGGTCTTTGTGGATCTTTGCAAAGATTACTATCTCGCCGGACGCTGCCCCTGGGCCACAAAAGCCGACCTGTACAGCAAAAGTCAAACCGTACAGTTCCTCAGCCAGTCGCTCATTGGAGCCATGGGACAGGAGCTACTAATGGCCGACACCAACCAGTCGCCCAATCCCGAAGACTGGATTTCGTCGCATGCACTGCCACAAAAATATGTCATGCTCTGGTTTTGGGACCCCGACTGCAACCACTGCAAGAAACAAACGGCCGAGCTGATCCATCTCTATGACTCACTAAACGCCGCGGGCAACAAAATATTCGAGGTCTACGCTGTGGGCTACGAGAGCGACACTCGCAAATGGATCAACTATGTGGAAAAGCACAAGCTGCCCTTTATCAACGTTGGCGGTCCCAATGTCAACATCGACTACCAAGAGGCCTACAACGTTCATGGAGCGCCGACCATGATACTCCTCAACGCCGACCGTCAGATTATCATGAACAAAACGCTGCCAACCAACTCGGTGCTGCCATTCATAGAGCAGTACGAGCAACGCCATCCCGAGCAGGCCAACCGCCAACCATCGAAATGGCAAATAGAGGGTATTCGCCGCATGAAACATTAATATAAGCCTACAGCAACAACAAAAAACCGCATAAATACACCCTATTCACCTCATTCCCTTGACGTCAAAACCATACATATTGCTCATTGTGCTCACCCTGGCGTTGGCCGCCGCCGCCCAGGAGCTGCCACTCAATGGAGTGTGGACCACACCCCTACAGAGCGCCGTCCACGACCGTATGGTGTTTGGCTCAGTGATAGAGAAAAAAAATCTTTACATCAATATCTCCAAGCCCAAACGCACACTTTTTGTCCTTGAGCGACGCGGTACGGGCGACGCCCTCATTGCAGCCTATCCCGTATGTCTTGGTGCCAACACCGGCGACAAAAAACATACCGGCGACTTCCGCACTCCAGAGTCACACCCCGACCATCCTTTTGTCATTAGCCAAATTGCAGACGCCTCAAGCTGGCACCACGATTTTGGCGACGGACGAGGACCCATGCCTGCCTACGGCCATTGGTTCATGCGACTGAAGGGCGACTACATAGGCACCGGGATAGGCATTCACGGCAGCACAGGCAACCACTACAGCGTCCCGGGACGCGGCAGCGAGGGTTGCATCCGTTTGCGCGACGACGACATCATCCACCTCAAGAAAAACTACGCATTCATAGGCATGAAAGTATTTATCGAAAAGGACGAATAGGCTGCCATCAATAACACAAACGCTTGCATATCACACATAATAAAGAATCTAAAACAAACTCAATTTTTTGATAACCAATTTTAAAGTATAACTTTTTAAAATCACTCCCTATCATGAGAAAAAACATTGTAGCAGGAAACTGGAAAATGAACAAGAGCTTCGAAGAAGCCGACGATCTCGTTAACGATATTATGACCAAACTCGAAGAGAAAGAGTTGGGCGAGAACACCTTGATGATACTCTGTCCTCCTTTCCCCTATCTCGAAATGTGCCAAGACTACAGCAATGACTCCTATTTTGCCATCGGAGCCCAGAATGTCAATGACAACGAAAAGGGTGCCTACACTGGCGAGGTCAGCGCCACCATGCTGAGCTCGATGGAGATAGAATATTGCATAGTGGGCCACTCAGAGCGCCGTGCCTACTATGGCGAAACCGACGCCATAGTGGCACGCAAAGTCGACCGCCTTCTTGAGAACGATATCCGCCCCATAGTATGTTGCGGCGAAGTGCTAGAAGAGCGCGAGGCTGGCAAGCAATTTGAGGTAGTAAGCCGTCAAATCAAAGATGGACTCTTCCACCTCGACGCCGAAAAATTCGGTCAGATCATTATAGCCTACGAACCTGTATGGGCCATTGGAACCGGCAAAACCGCCACACCAGAGCAGGCACAGGAAATACACGCATACATACGCAACCTCATAGCAGAGAAATACGGCAAAGAGGTGGCCGACAACACCAGCATCCTCTATGGCGGCAGCTGCAAACCATCCAACGCCCGCGAGCTCTTCGCCAATCCCGATGTCGACGGTGGCCTCATTGGTGGCGCATCACTCCAAGCTGACGACTTTGTCAACATCGCACTCTCTTTCTAAAAAAAAAACATCAAAGGTAGAGCTCTGTCGTCTAGGCAGGCCTCTACCTTTTCAATTACAGACACGGATTGTATTTCGAAAAACTAATAGCAAAACGTTTTCTTTCGCGCGACAAAGGTAGTTTCTCGCGGCCTTTGGTGCGCATAGCCGTCTACACCATCGCCCTTGGCGTTCTGGTAATGATAATGGCCGTAAGCATACTTCGCGGCTTTCAAAACGAGATTACCGCCAAAGTGGTGGGCTTCGGCTCGCATATCAACATACGCAGCTACGGCTGGGTCAACGACTACGACGAAATCCCCGTCAATATGACCGACCGTGAACTGCAGCGTGTCGACGCCATTGACGAAGTGGCGCACATACAACCCTATGCCTACAAGGGCGGCATGATGAAGACCGACGACCAGATTTTGGGAATCATCTTCAAGGGCGTCGACAGCAGTTTCGACTCCTCGTTCTTTGCCCGCTGTATGGTGAAGGGGCGCCTGGCCAACCTTGGCGACACGACGGCGACAAACGAGATTGTCATCTCACAGAAGATAGCCTCACGCATGCAGATAGACACAGGCCAAAAAGTGAGAGCCTACTTCTGGACTGGCCAAACCTATCGCGCCCGCGCCTTCACGGTGGCGGGAGTTTACAACACCGACCTCAACGAGTTTGACGACCATTACATCATAGGCGACATACGCCAGATACAGAAACTCAACGGCTGGGACAGCAGCATGGCGGCGGGATACGAGATTGCCATCAACAATTTCAGCAACCTATACCCTGTCACACGCCAAGTGATGTCGGCTACCGACCCCGACAAGATGGTGACCTCAATACGCGAGGAGCAGCCCTCCATGTTTGCCTGGCTCGACCTCCTCAACGCCAACATATTTCTCATCCTTGCCATCATGGCAGTGGTGTGCGCAGCCTCTGTTGTGTCGGCATTGCTGATTATGATTTTCGAGAAGACCTCTATGATTGGCATCCTCAAAACCCTAGGCAGCACAAACCGATCAATACGACGAATTTTCCTCATCAAGTCGGTATACATCATCGGCAAAGGTCTCGCTTTCGGCAACGTTATAGCCTTGGTTTTGTGCCTAATTCAATCCTCGTTCCATATCGTCAAACTCGACACTGAAAGCTATTCAATGAGTTTTGTTCCCATCGATATCAACCTATGGTATTTTCTTGCCATCGATGCCGGAACCATCATCATCTGTTGTTTGGCACTGCTGCTGCCATCATCCTACATCGCCCACATTCTTCCCGCCAAGACTGTCCGTGTCGAATAGCCAACGGCATCGTTCCACTACAGGTCGCCATATATTAATAAAAAACAAACCTCACTCTTTCCTACCGTGAAATATCGCAAGTCTCGAAAAGGTAAATGGATTATTCTCGCGTTGACCATCGTGCTGGGTCTCGCGGCACTATGGACCATCAACAGTTTTGCTCAGCAGATTCGTCATTCCGAGCAGGAGAAAGTTCGACTATGGGCTAGCGCCATCGGCCAAAAAGCCGAGCTTATGACCCAAACCGAAACATTCTTCAACGAAGTTGGTATCGACGAGCGCCGCAAGGTGAAACTCTATATCGATGTACTTCAGTCGTTCAACAAACAAGACTTGGGTTCCGACGCCGAGTTCTACCTCAACTATGTATCCTATATAGTTGATAGCAGCCGCACACCTTTTATCATCATGGACCGTGACTCAATAGTCACCTCCTGCGGCAACATACGTCCAACCCCTCGTGAGGACGGCGCCATGATTGGCCACAAAATCACCCCCGAGCTTCTAAACCTTTTCGCCGACAATCCCCCTTTCCACTATACTGTTTGGGACATTCCCCTCACCCTACTCTACCGCGAGTCGCAGATCTATAGCGACATGCGCGAGGCACTCGACAACCTTAGCCAGTCGTTCCTCTCCGAAGTCACCCAAAATAGCGTCTTTGTTCCCGTCATCGTCGTCGACAGCAGCCACAACCTGATCCTCGGCTCGGGCAATATCAATGCCTCCGACTTCGACACGCCCCAAAAACTCAAGCTCAAGCTCAATGAGATGGCCAACGAAAACGATCCCATCGAGCTACGCCTTGCCAACAGGCAGCTGGCGTATGTATACTACGAAAATACACCTCTGCTTCGCATGCTTCGCATACTTCCCCTCGTATATCTCCTTCTGGCCCTCATCTTGGTGGTGATATCCTACAACCTTTTCCGCACGGCGCGCAGCGACGAGGAAAACCGTGTTTGGGTGGGCATGGCCAAGGAGACGGCCCATCAGCTGGGAACACCCATATCATCTTTGTCGGGCTGGGCCGACTATCTGGAAGGCAAAACGCTTGAAGAGCCTTATCTTGGCGAAATACGCAAGGACATTGACCGTCTCGACACCATAGCCCGCCGATTCTCAAAGATTGGCAGCATTCCGGAACTAAAAAACGAAGACATGTGCGAGATTATCCGTCACACCATAGCCTATATGGAAAAACGTAGTCCTCGCAAAATCAAGTTCGTCACCACTCTTCCCGACCGTCCCGTCATAGTGGCTGTCAACCGCTACCTCTTCGAGTGGGTGATAGAAAACATCTGCAAAAACGCCATCGACGCCATGGAGGGCAATGGCACATTCACAACAATCCTCACCATCGACGGCCGACTGATACATATCGACCTCTGCGATACAGGCAAAGGAATTCCACCCTCTATGCAGAAATACATCTTCGAGTCGGGCTACTCGACCAAACAACGTGGCTGGGGCCTTGGCCTGTCGCTAGCTCGCCGCATTGTCAAAGACTACCACAAAGGCAAGATATTTCTCAAATACTCCGTCCCTGGCCAAGGCACAGTTTTCCGCATAACCCTCAACGCCCCCAACGAAACCCAATCAAGTAAATAAGGTTAAGGTAAACGTTAAGGTTAAGGTTAGCTTCGCAATTCCGGTACTATGGCGAAGAAAGTCAGCGGCTCTGTGTCGCTGGCGTTAATTAACGAGTGCGAGTGCCCTACAGGGCAGTAGTGGCATTGGCCGGGAACAAGACGTTCCTCCACGTCGTCGTACAGGCAGCGGGCCTCACCACTAAGGATGAAGATAATCTCGCTGTTAGTCTCGTGTTTGTGGTAGCCGATGGAGCAACCCACATCAAGGCGTCCACGCATAATCTTGTTCTGTCCGTCGTTGAAGGTGCGGAACATTGTGTTGCCCTCGCCGCCCTTGAACTGCGGGTTGGCCACCTCTACAATTTTGTTAAAATCTATTACCATATGTCATCGTTTTTCAGTTGTTCTATCAGTTGCAGGTCCGCCGGCAGCCACCGTACGCTGTCGAGCTCATCTTTGGCAAGCCAGCGGGAGTCTTCGTGCTCGTTAAGATGGAGAGATTCCGTCAGCAGCGAGCAAAGGTAGCAATGCATGGTGAGGTGAAAAGCAGGATAGTCATACTCTACGGTAGCTAACAACTCACCCACGTTTATCTTCGCCGACAGCTCCTCGTATATCTCACGCTTCAGCGCCATTTCCGGAGTCTCACCAGCTTCAATCTTGCCACCAGGAAACTCCCACCAGTCCTTCCACTCACCGTATCCACGCTGCGTGGCAAAGATCTTGTCCCCTTTGCGAATGATGGCAGCTACAACCTCTATCTGTTTCATAATTCGACGGCCGACTGGCCATAATCTTGATAGTAGTGTACGTTCAGACCGTTCTTTTTGACATACTCTCGCAGTTGTCCCCTGCGGACAGTTTCGCGCATACGATCATTGGAATGAATATTCTCGTAGATGTCGTAGTAGCTGCCAAATATGCGCTGGGCGCTGGCCACATTCCCCGAACCATCAACTGTCTGCTCAAAGCCTGTAACCTTATATATGCCGTTCTCCTTGACCATAGTCATTGAACCTGCATGGTTACCTCCAGATACGCACTTCAGCGTGTCGCCCACGACGTTGTACCACATCACCCAGAAGTCGCCCATAAATAGCCCATCCTCCTCGTGTATCATCTGCAGAGTCGGTATACAGAGTTCTCCTTTCTGATACTGTTTGCCAATCTCGCTTACCAGGTAGTCGCTGATGGCCCTACGAACGGCCTGTTCCTCGCGATTGATGGTAATGTGGCGTATGCAATCGGCCTTGTGCCCGTCAAAGTCGGCAATAAGCCATTTCCCTTTCACTTTCTCCATCGCCAACTTATGCTCCTCCACGTCGCTGTTGGGGTCAAAGGAGCCGTCTTCCCACTTCTGCCGCACGCTGATGGTGGCCGTAGCGTGGCTCTTGTCTTGTTGTTCCACGCCGACAACGTCGAAGTCGGCTATCGTGCCACCATTGCCGGTGACGAAGTAGTAGAGCCATTCGTGATCCATGGCCTCAAATTCCGGCAGGTGATTGAACATCGTGTCTAGCACGTTGTAGAAGTCCTTGGTCATATACTCGCGCGACTCCTCCCGCAACTCATGGTCGGGGATGTACTTGCACAATTCCGCAGCCCTTTCCTTCAGCCGCGCCTCTTGGTTTCCGCATGCCGCCATAAGCATGGCAGCCGTTAGCAATGTTAGCAATAGTAAATTTTTTTTCATAATAAGTTGGGGTTAGTATTTTTATTCAATAGTTCTAGAACTCAGCACATTTTGTCGTGACACGATGTGGCTTTGCCATCACAGCTGATGCCGTCAAGTTTGGCTATCACTTCGTTCTGCTTCAGCGAAGCGCTTCAACTCCGTCTCGTCAAGCCGCTGCACCGTCCACTCGTCCATCGGTATGGCGCCAATACTGCGATAGACCCTTAATGCCGGCTGGTTCCAGTCGAGGCATATCCACTCCATGCGGCCGCAGTTGCGCTCCACGGCCAGCTGCGCCAGGTGTTTCAGCAACGCTTTCCCATAGCCCTTGCCGCGTTTCTCGGGCACTATGAAGAGGTCCTCGAGGTAGA
>JAEEGL016968126.1_pt1 | contig 10294 bp, 5 predicted proteins | sample 9134231 | NCBI WGS metagenome assembly JAEEGL01 (sample SAMN16246548, study PRJNA631951) | gut metagenome | biome: gut microbiome; feature: rumen; material: fiber-attached | host: Bos | place: Iran: Karaj | collected 2018-10
CTATGAACTGTGAACTGTGAACTATGAACTCATAACTCTCTCCACTCTCTCCTCTCAACTCTTAACTATACCTCTAAACTCTAAACAAAATGCTTTCAGCAATAGTAGCAATCGACCGCAATGGGGCTATTGGCAAGGATGGGCAACTGCTGTGCCACCTGCCTGCCGACATGCGTCATTTTAAGGAGACCACTATGGGGCACTCCATCGTGATGGGACGCAAGACCTTTGAGTCATTCCCAAAGGGAGCGCTGCCCGGACGCCAAAACATCGTCATCACCCGCAACCATGACTATGCCGCCGAAGGCGTGACAGTGGTCCACAGCGTTGACGAGGCGCTAGCTGCAGCCACTATGGAGGGCGAGGTGTTCATCATTGGCGGAGAGGAGATATACCGCGCCACCTTCCCGCTGGTGGGCACCATCCACCTGACCGTTATCGACCATAAATTCAAAGATGCCGATGCCCACTTCCCACGCATCGACATGCGCTCGTGGACCATCACAGAGCAGGAAAAGCACCCCGCCGACGACCGAAACCCCTACCCCATCACGTTCATGACCCTGCGGCGCAAGCGCCAACCTATAATGTTATTCTCAAAAAAAATAGCACTCTAAAGAACTGAATGTTGCCCTCAAAGGGACGGTTCTTTTGAGGGCACTACAAAAAGGCAACTTTAAAACACTTTTATCTAATCACTTTCTCGCTGGTACGGGTACCATCGCTGTAAGTCGTCACCTTGATATTGAAGCCCTTGAACGGCTCGTTGCTGCTAACTCCCTGAAGGTTGTAGTATAGCACATCTATAACTTGTCCGTTATCCCTGTTGACTGTCGTAATGGCCTCGGTTTGAGAGTTTATCAAGTCAATGAGGTTGAAATTACAAGTCGTGTAATAATAAATAACACGAAAATGAGAGTCCTTCTCGGGGCCACCCATGATGGGCGGGCAGGAGATGTGCCTTAGTGTCACCACATCGTCGGTGAACACAACTTTGTTGCCATCAATATAACCACCTGAGACGACATCCACACGATTCATGTCAAGTCCGTTCTCTATATCTTCGGTCAAATCGTAACATCTATTCTCATCAAGGTCCACAACGCGTCGAGACTTATTGTCGGTGTAGAATTTCACGCTCAGCATTGGCCAGCTTTGAGAAGGCTCGTTCAAGCCATCAATTTCAGGCAATTTGATGTCAATTGCGTGAGTGTAATTACCCAAAAAGAAAAATCTCAGATTAGTGTTATGCCTGAGGTCAATATGCTCTGTTTTATACTCATTAATAATCCCTGAACTGTCGCTCACAAAAAACCGTCCACCTAAGCCCACAGCACCCAAGTTGTGAAGGTATTCTATACCCTTGAAGTTCTTAACCTCTTTAAGCAGTTCCTCTCCAACAAGACAATCCACAGTATAACCAGCATATACAAAACTTGACGAATAATCCAAGATACCTATTCTCTTGATATTACCAAGTTCATCAAAGGTCATCACGCCATCATGATTGCTGTCGTAATATTCGCTCAACCACTGTCGAAAGCTATTGTCGGGGAAATGACTCTCGTCGAGTGTCACACTCTCCCCCTCGTGTATAACCTGTGCTGCATCAAGTGTCCAGCCTTCGTCAGTATGTATTTTTATGGTACTTTCCACCGTATATTGCTTGCCGTTGGTCTCATCGGTCGCGATAAGATATTTCATGTGAGCCTCGCGAGCATCATCATCAAACAACAGATAAGTGTTGCCGTTATCGTCGGTTGCCACTTGTGCATTATCAATGCTCAGAATTCTGCTGATGTCCAATCCCGCAGCCACATACTTGTTTAGACTGAATGTGTTTCCTGTTTCAGCGCCCATTGCCTCACCCTCAATTATAAATTCAGGAACAGGCACCCCTTCCTGCGGTTGATAGTTGAAGAACAGCATTGGCGAGTTCTTGATTACCACTCGTTGGAGTTTGCCTGTCATAGGCAGATAAAGATGGGAAAACGGTTTAATATCATTAAAATAAACCGATATTGTGGTGCTGTTGCTGAAGTCGGGAATCTCATATTTTTGAAGCCTTAACGTGTGGTTCTTATCGCCTATGAGATATCTCCAAGCCGGATGGTTTAGCTCCAGCCGCTCCAGATTAGGAAACCAGTCAAAATGATAGTCCACCGCATTCCTACCCAGCAGGAACTCCGGGTCGGTAGTGCAGTCTATCACTTTCACATCCGCGAGCTCATCGGCCGAAAGTATTTTGTCTTGGTTGACATCAACATATTTCAAGCACCAGTCATAGAAACAATTCCTAGCATTGAGTTGCGGGTTAGAATAATAATAATTTAGATCGTAGGTGGTCGCTATCGACCAGTTGAGATCAACATAACCCTCATTACCCATCTGATAATCATAAATCTGATAGTTCTTGAAGGTTCCGTTGAAATAGTCAATATAGAAGTCATAATAGTTCAAACCATTTAGATTTTTGTCGGCAATGCCATCATCGTCATTAACAGCTTGCGCCACTAAAGGCGATAGCGTTAACAGCATAAGCAATATAAAACAGTTCTTTTTCATGACTTTAAAAGTATTTATATCATTTATTAATTTTCTCCACAGAGCTTGAGCCATCGTTATAGGTTTTCACACAGATGTTGAACCCCTTGAATGGCACGTCGCTAACGGTGCCATGAGCATTCAAATAATAAACAGAGGTCACCTCTCGGTCAACAACAGTGGTTGTTATGTTGTCGTAGTCCATCTCTTGTATGTCAACAAAATTTTTCCACACTTCGGCAGTGCTAAAGAGCTGTTTGCGTCCCTTAGGAACATAGAGCGTGGCATCGGTGAAATGCTGCTGGTCGAAGACAGCTCCTTGGTTCCATGAGGGCAACGTGGGCAATGATGTGAGGTGAGAATAAATTGTCTTTAACGGGCAAAATGAAAAATTGCGTGTTGTCATAGCTTTCAACGAAGCAGGTATCGAAATCACCTCCAAATGCTCACATCCAGCAAATGCCTCATAACCAATTGACTGAACCGTATTTGGCAACATGGCTTGAGTGAATGAAGCACAATTTTTAAACGCTTGCTGGCCTACATCCCTTAAAACCTCGCCAAAAGGAATGTCAGGCAACAAAAGACATCGCTCAAATGCGTTGGCCCCTATCGAAGTAATGCCTTCGGGCAACGACAGTTGAGTGAGGTTCTCGCAATACCTAAACAGCGATGACTCAATAACAGTAATGCCCGCAGGGATTGACGCTTGCTCAAGGTTAGTGCAATAAGAGAACGCCCCGCTACCCAAGCTTGTGACCGACTCTGGAATGATAGCGCACAATAGGCTTGTGCAGCGGTTAAACGCATAGTTTTCAATAATTTCAAGTCCATAGTTGAAGTTGACATTGCTCAGTTTGGAGCAAACAGAGAAAGCTCCACTTTCAAGTCTTTTTACAGACTGCGGTAACGTCAATTCTTCCAATGCATTGCATCCCGAGAAGGCATAGGCACCAATATCTTCAACACCATTGCCAAGATCCAAAGTTCCAAGTGAAGAACATCCCGAAAACGCTCTCTCGTCAATATAATTCACCGAGTCGCCAATCTTTATATTGGTCAGAGCTGTACAATTCATGAACGCTCTTTCGCTTAGAGTCTTCACGGAGTTAGGAATGTTTGCACTCATCAGGTTGTCGCAATCACGAAAAGCGTCGTTTCCAATTTTTTCAACAGAGCCAGGAATTATCACCTTTTTCAAACCATGACAAACAGCAAAGGCAAAACCGTCTATTTCGGTAATGATGAAATGCTTACCATCGTATTCGACAAATGAAGGAATATTTATAGTATCAGAATACATTTGAAAATTCTCGGCTTGTGTTACAGCTACAGTGCCGATATTGTAATTTATAATCCTAAAATATATTCCTTCTGACTCAAAATCATAGGCCACGCCCCTCATTGCTGGAAGTAATAACACTGCCAGGATGAGAACCAGTCTTATGTTAAATTTCCTTGTGTTCATATCAATGGAGCATAAACGGTTCAACGCATCATTTTTTCAGTCTTGAAAGTTCCGTCGTCATAGGCGGTCACTTTTATGTTGAAGCCCTTAAATGGCTCAAGTCCACTCACTCCCTGCAAATTATAGTATAAAACCGAGAGCACATGCTTTTCCCCATCAATGATAGTGGCAAAGCCGCTATCGTCACCCCATTGCTTGTCGAGCCAAGCCACCTTGTAGGAGATCTGGGTTAGATAGCTTTCTGAAGCTCCTGACCACGAGTCGCCATAAAAAGGCCAGCGAACCTTGTCATATTGTTTTGCTTTCTCTATAGTTGCCATCAATTGGTGGTCATGTTCAATAACCTTGGCTAAAACGTCTTCTTTTATAAACATATTCCATACATCCAAAACAGCATTTCTGAAACTTGGAAATTTCACTAGTTCCTTGATCCACAAGTATGTGAATTGGGTATGATAATTGTATATAAAATCATCTGTTCCAGAAAAAGTAAAACTGTTGCCAAAATCCCAAACTGGTCCAAACTTCAATTTCTCGTCTTCTCCCCAGTCTTTATATACATACATGCTTCGACAAAAAGACTCAACATTCGACATCACTTCATGTATGACATAAAATTTAGATAGCGAAAACACATCTAAATAATTTTCCCAACTTATATCTGTCTTGTCATCAACAAAAATGCAACTATCAGTTTGTGATATAAAGTGTGAAATGTAATCAATCTGCACTTGTGACACATTTTCGGGAGAGTGAGATGCGAACCAGTACCATATCCTTGATGTGTCGTTGTTTTCAAACTGTCCGTGAACAAAAGTACCGTCACCTGAGAGTTCCAGCAACCATCCGCCACTCGCATTGTAGGGATTCATGTCATTGTCCTGCTGCTCAGTTATGTTGACACGTCCACTTTCCACTCTGATCTTTTCGCATAGGAAATAAAGACCAATGTACTCACCATTGATAATGACTTCTACAGGCTTTTGGGTGGGTGTGTATTCCATTCCAAGCCTTCGACTTAGCTCAAAACCAGTTTCATCACGCAAATAACCACTTAAATCATCGGCATGCGGCATTAAAATGAAATGCTTACTGCGGTCAAGTCCCAATGGTGACTGTTTTTGCGCAAATTTTATCTTGTAAGGCTTCTTGTAGAATGACCGCCAAGTATAATTCCCCCTTCCTTTAATTTCAATCTCAACAGGATCATCCTCGCTGCCTATTGATTGAAATTCTTCTATGCCGCAATTGTCGAGCCAAAAAGTGCCGTTTATATAGTCTTCTTTGTCAAGAATCATCTGTGAATTCTGCGTGTTGACATGAATTATGGGCAGTGTTTCTGAACGAATTGCAGCATAGCTGTCTTGTGACCGCCAATAACCATCGCTGATTTCCTCGTCATTTAATGGATAAAAGACCCATCCGACAAGACTTGGTGCATGGGAAGCTAAAGAATTGCGTAATCTTGTTTGACGAAGACCATTTTCTTGGCTTTGCAAACTATTCATAAAATCATCAATACTCATGTCATAGTCTCCTGGAGCAGTATTGCTGTCGATGAAACAGAAACCGTCAAGGTTCATCATTTCCTCTTCTATAGTTAAGCTCCACCAGTCTTTATCGGGGAGAGGCGTCATCTCACAAACTATCACGGCACCGTTGTAACCTAAAACCATCTTGACTGTGGTGAAATGCAGTTTTGTATTGTCAAAATAGTATTGCCCTGCCTTGAAATCGATGGCATAACCCATTTCAATGGCATAACTATTAAGGATAAAACAGTTGAGCATCATTGCCATTATCATCAATCGTTTGACAAATTTGACTCTATTGATAATCATAGCCTTCTATTATTGACAATAAAATAACACAACAATTACACACTATCACATTACAGCGTGAGAGAAAAGCCAAATTTCCTTGTCATCTCACAATCAGCACTTTGGTAGTGCCACCGCCTGAGCCGTCGGCTTGTGAGGCGATGATGGTGTAAACACCTGTTGGCACTTGGTCGCCGTTGTAGTTGCATCCGTCCCACGACACCATGCCGCCTGTTGACTTGAGAGAGCAGATCACGCTGCCCGATGGGTCGGCAATCTTGACGAGGGAGTTTTCCATAAGCCCTGTGATGTTGATGGGGCCTCCGTAGTCGGGGCGCACAGGGTTAGGATAGGCATAGATATTGTTGAAATTAGCTTGACCAGGAGTGGCATCGCTTATGTACTCTGCCACACCAAGCGGAGTTGAGACGAACACAGAGTTACTTGTTGGCACACAGCACACATGATAAATCTGGTTAGTTCCCAGCACGCTGTTGATGGCATTGAAGTTCTTGAGCACCTTCTGGCCGTCGGCACTGACGAGGAAAAGTCCTGAAGCATCGGTGCCTATCCACTTGCGGTTGGCGCCATCCACAGCAATGCAGTTGATGGTTTGTCCATCAAGCAGATAGTCAGCAAGATTGGTGCCGTCGTTGCGTGGCACTTTGATGTGATTAACACGGAAGTCGGCATCAAATGCCCTTCTTGGGTCGAATGAAATAATACCCGAAGTGGTTCCCATCCATACCAGTCCGTTATTGTCGGCAGTGAGGCATCGTATTTCATACCATTTCATGTCTTTTCCGTCCTGGTCGGTTAGAGCGCCCGAGGGGAATGATATGCTGTGGTTGAGCGATAGGTCACTATTGTTGTCCCACACCACTATCGCCTTCTCATAATGTCCACTGGTAAACACCTTAGTGTCGCCGGCGCCAATAGCAAATTGTGCCCTCTTGAAGCTATTGTGGTAGAGGTTGCTAATGTGGTCGCTATTGTTGTAGATGAAATCCTGGGCCGTGATTTGCGTCTTGGCCTGCTTTGACGGAGTGAGCACACGCACTGGATGATCGGTGTCTTGCGTCTGCACTATCCACAAGTTGCCCTGCGAGTCAAATCTCATGGCTGGCATACGCGTTTTCTTGATGAAGCCAACTTCCTCACCACAATAGTTTGCCACCAACTTGCCATCTTTGACTTTATATATACCCTTCTTGCGGGTGCTAAAATAGTAGGTGTTGGCTTCGTTAGGCGAAATCACAAGCCAACCGGGGCAATAACTACCCTCGGCATCGGGCTCTGGCATATCCTCGGGAGTCACATCCTTCCAAAATGAGCCGTCATAGGTGTTGAACTGTGTCTTGTTAGAAAGCACAAATTCCATATCTTTGTCAAGAATATCGCTTAGCACGGCGTTGTCGCTGGTGCTGGTGAGATACAGCTTCTCATTGGCAATGTCGTAGGTCATCCAAAATGGCACCTGGGCAATGGAGATGGCGTTAGGTGTCACAATATCGGTCTCCAAACCACCGCGCGTGTGCAATAGCCCCTCGGCATTGAGATTCCACATCCCATCGTCGCTGTCAAGGCTCGAATAGATACCCGCGCCCTCATGAAGCTCGGCATCGTCGCCTGTTGAACTAACGGTATAGTAATATGGCTCTTTGTAGAAACTTACTAAATATTTGCCATCACGCATCTTGTTGACTGCAATGGGTTTGCCCTCAGCAACCTTCTTTGATGAGAAGGTGAGGCCTTCGCCAACTTCGGTCACTGTCACCACGCTGAGCTGGTCATTGGCAAGAATAAAGAACCGGTGTCCTCCTATAGGCACCATGCGTCCCGTAAGTCCCACACTTGCCGACTGGAAATCGTTGAGAGTCTGAATGTGCTTGTTGGCGCGAGCATAATATAAATTTCCCTCGTGGTTTAGAATCAAGTAGCCATCAATTATCAAAGCTCCTGAAATGGGGTCTTCGGAGATGAACGATGTCTCAACCTCAAGCTTACTGTCGTTGTAGATCACGAAACCAAAATCGGTGGCCACAACAGCCTTGTTGTTGTCGGCAAAAGTAATGCCGTTGATTGACTTAGAAGTAGTTATGTCGGCATTCTTGATATCACTCATATTGCTCACATCACCCGTTCTAACATCTATCACGTCGATGTTAGAGTTGAGATAAGCAACCATTATATAGTTCTTGTCGGGGTTGTAGTAGATATTATCCACTCCCGAATCGCTAAGGTAGTTGGCGCGGCTTAGGTGCTCATTCTCATGAGTGTCCTTATCATAGCGGAAAAGGGTGTTGCTTGACACATAATAAACGTCATCGCCAGTGTCGATGCAGTTGGTGATGTTCTCGCCGGCAAATGATGGATGCAGAATCCACTTGCCATAGTCGCTTTGTGCCTGCGCCACCATAGCAACAAGCACCATTACCAGAGTGATGATATGTTTCATTATTTCGTTTATTTCGAAGATCGGCGATAAAGGGAGGGAGATTGGGAGGCAAAGTTGTGAGCCATAACCTTTAAACGCTGCGCAAAGCGTATCCTCAACTCTCCACTCTCAACTCTCTACTAATTATTTAATAACTGCGATTTTTGCCACTGGCTTGCCCGAAGTGCTGGGGGTAGTGCCTTGTGCGGCATAAACCTTATAGATGCCAGTTTTCACAGGCACTCCATTGGTACTCTTACATCCATCCCACATTGCTATGCCACCGGTGGAGGTGAGAGTAGCCACATTAGCGCCTGCAGCATCGGTGATAACCACTGTGGAGTTGTTCATCAGTCCTTTGATGGTCACATAACCAGTGAATGAAGACTGCACAGGGTTAGGATAGACAATGACGTTGCTATAGTCGGGAGCCGATGGTGTCATGTCATAGAAATATTCCAACACACCGTTACCAGTGACAATCATAACCGAATTTGTTGAATGATTGCAGCACACGGTGAAAATCTGGTCGCTAGGCAGTGGACTGTTGCTCATGTCGAAATGCTTTATGATTTCGGAGCCATCAGCACTAACCAAGTAAACGCCATTAGTATTGGTTCCTATCCACTTGCGGTTTTGAGAATCAACATCGATGTAGTTAACCTGTGTACCTTCGAGGAGATTCTCGTTCACATTAGCTCCTTCATTAACTCTAACTTTCACACGGTTGATGCGGAAATCGGGGTTGAAAGCCTCTTGCGGGTCAAAAGAAATGACGCCGCCCACTGTTCCAATCCAAATCATGCCATCATTGTCGGCCTTGATATGAACCCAACCGTAGGTTGTAAAGTATTTGTTTTCCTGATCAAAGAATGACTCAAACACTTTGTATTGCTTCAAGCTCAAGTCATCGTTATTGTTCCAGATGATGAGAGGGCTATTGTAGTTTCCAGCTGAGAACACCTTAGTGTCGCCAGCACCAATGTCGAAGGTCATTCGCTTATAGGCATCAGACTTGCAAGCTCCACCCAGATCATTAATGATAAAGTCGGATGGGGTGACTTGATCAAGCGCCTGTTTTTCGGGAGTTATCACCACTACGTCGGGCGACGGAGAGGTTTTTTCTTTATTGGGTTGCGCCATCCACAAATTACCTTTAGAGTCAAATGCTATGGCCGCTGCTCTTTCTGAAACAGGAGAATTTTCTCTGTTATAATTAACCACGATGCTATCGTTCTGAACCTTTGCCACACCGCCATTCTTGCGATAACAGAAGAAATAGGTATCTGGCTCATTAGGTGACACTCTAATCCAGAAGTTTCCAGAACGCTCAGTCACATACTCAGGAATAGGAATTTTGCGCCACTGCGAGCCATCCCAAGAGTTTATTTCTGTGCCAGTAGACTCGAGCCACACTTCAAGGACACGATTCTCGGCAGTGCGGCACAAAAACACGCGCTGCATGTAGGGGTCATAAGTGGTCCAATATGCTCTATCTTTGATAGAGATGCCATTGGGCACTATGGTTTCTTGCATCACGCCATTCACCTCGTGAACCAGTCCATTCTGGCTCATTATCCACCAGTTGCCGTTCTCATTCGAGGTATATACGCCTTCTCCATTGTGATAGGCAGAATTGTTGCCATCGCTATCAAAGGTATAATAGTAATTTCTAAAAGAAGCTACGCCATTAACTTTAGAATAAAAATGACTTGCCACATATCCTCCAGCATACTTCTGAATTGATGTAGGAATCTCATCAACCACTAAAGTGGGTGTAAAAGTGAGTGTGCCATCAGCATTGGTTGCCATTTGAACAATATACAAAGCCGAGTTGGTGGTCAAGAAAAATTTATTGTCGTTAATAGGATAAATAGCACCATCGCCTGCAGGATTATCTGCCTGCAGGAACCATCGAGCTGCATCTATCTGTTCATCGGCTTTGCAATAGTAAAATTTGCTTGCAAGTGTCAATATTTTGTACTCACCAACCTGCGCAGCCGAACGTAAACTCACATCATAGTA
>JAEEGL017125968.1_pt1 | contig 10294 bp, 8 predicted proteins | sample 9134231 | NCBI WGS metagenome assembly JAEEGL01 (sample SAMN16246548, study PRJNA631951) | gut metagenome | biome: gut microbiome; feature: rumen; material: fiber-attached | host: Bos | place: Iran: Karaj | collected 2018-10
GAAATGAATTACGAATACAACATGACGCCTATTAAGGAGGCGTTACTTGTTGTATTTATTGCCATATCGTTATTTATATTTATCTGTAATTTCGGCGTATGCGGTACTGTAGGTAATTTCATTTCTTCCGTTAACTTTGCGCTTTTCGGATATTTATGCTACGGTTTCCCGATTTATCTTGTGCTTTTAGTGCTTTTCTTTATAGCCAATAAGCAGAACTTCTGGGCAATCGTAAAGGCGGTATTGTCTATTATACTTGTAATCGGATTGTGCTTCTTTATTGCGCTTTGCTTCGAGGGCAATTATCCTGAAAAGATTCCGGATGTGTGGTTTGAAGGTTATAATCTTCATAAGGGCTGCGGAGTCGTCGGTGCGGCTCTTGTATCATTTTTTGTGCCGAGAATCGGACTTTTCGGATCGTATTTGCTTTCGATATTACTTATAATTATCGCGTTTCTTATTATCTTTGAGCGTTTTGTCTCAACGGTTATGGGATATTTTATAAGGAATGATAAGGATTACGACGATCCTTACGAAGTAAGAGAGAAAGTTAGGATTAACGCCAATGAATTACCTTTCGGCGAACCTGAAGTTGTCGAAGATAGAAGAAATAAGCTTTTCAGAAGAGATAAAGTTGTAACCGGTGTTGCATATGATACCGAGATTAATAAAAAAGTTCGTAAATCGGACGAAATGGCTGAACTTACTTCGGATATAGCTTTTGAAGAAGCTAAGGTTATTAAGCCTGAAGAGAAGGTTAAGAAAACAGCTAAGAAGAAAGAGCCTGTTGCAGAAAAAGTTCCTGAAAAGGAAGATGTAATTACAGAAGCAAGTAAGGCTGTACATATCGAGAATGACAATACTAATTCCGATTATGTATTTCCGTCTATTGACCTTTTACAAAGAAGCAAGAATGCGGGAAGCGATAACAGCGCATTCCTTGAAGATACCAAGAATAAGCTTGAACAGACCTTGAAGAATTTCGGCGTAGATGTAACCGTTACCGACGTAACATGCGGTCCGTCTGTTACGAGATATGAGATTACGCCAAATACGGGTGTTAAGGTAAGTAAGATTGTTGCGCTTGCCGATGATATTAAGCTTAATCTTGCAGCTGCGGATATAAGAATCGAAGCTCCGATTCCGGGCAAATCCGCGGTCGGAATCGAGGTTCCGAATAAAGAGAACAAGGAAGTCAGATTAAGAGACTTACTTGAATCCAATGAATACAGAACCGTTAAGACCAAGATTCCGTTTACAGCGGGTCTTGATATTGCCGGTAAGCCGATTATTGCCGATATTGCCAAGATGCCGCATGTACTTATTGCGGGTTCCACAGGTTCCGGTAAGTCGGTATGTATCAATACCATCGTAATGAGTATACTTTATAAAGCAAGACCTGATGAGGTTAAGCTTATTATGGTAGACCCTAAGGTGGTTGAATTAAGTGTATATAACGATATTCCGCATCTTCTGATTCCGGTCGTAACTGATCCTAAGAAAGCTGCTGCAGCGTTAGCCTGGGCGGTTAGCGAAATGACTGACAGATATAAGAAGTTTGCTGAAGAAAACGTTCGTGATCTTTCGGGATATAATGAATCCATTATGTTCAAGGCCAAGGAAGATCCGGACGAGATTAAGAAAAAGCTCCCACAGATAGTTATTATTGTCGACGAGCTTGCCGATCTTATGATGGTTGCACCGGGAGATGTTGAAGAAGCAATCTGCCGTCTTGCACAGCTTGCACGTGCTGCCGGAATTCATCTTGTACTTGCAACTCAGAGACCTTCGGTTAATGTAATTACCGGTCTTATTAAGGCCAATATGCCTTCACGTGTTGCTTTTGCCGTATCATCGGGTGTGGATTCAAGAACAATCTTGGATATGAACGGCGCAGAGAAGCTTCTCGGTAAGGGCGATATGCTTTTCTATCCGCAAGGATATCAGAAACCGTTACGAGTTCAGGGCGCTTTTGTATCGGATGAAGAGGTTTCGGCTGTATGTAATGCTATTAAGAGCAATAATCAAAAGGCAGTGGAAGAGACCAAGAACATAGAAGAAGAGATTAAGAAAAAGGTCTTAAGTTCAGATACTATGGCACCGGGTCTCGGAGCATCTACCGACGACGGCAGAGATGTGTACTTCGGTGATGCGGGACGCTTTATTATCGAGAAAGAAAGAGCTTCTATAGGATTACTTCAGCGTCAGTTTAAGATTGGCTTTAACAGAGCAGCCAGAATTATGGACCAGCTTGAAGAAGCGGGCGTGGTAGGACCTGAAGAAGGAACGAAGCCGAGAAGAATATTATTGTCACTTGCCGAATTTGAGAATATGCTTAATTCGGATGATACCAATGAATAGAGTTAAAGGAGTCGAGTGTATGAAATGTCCAAAATGCGGAGCAGAACTAAATACGGGAGCGATTTTCTGCGATCAATGCGGTAACAAGATTCTTGAAGTACAGGATTATAATGAATCCGAAGAGAATATCAGTGAAAAGCTCATAAGAGAAGCTGCATTAAAACAGAAAGAAGCAGAAGCAGTAAGACAGGAAGAACTTAAGAAAAAGAATCGCAAAAAGAATGTGATTATATACTCATTAGTCGGTGTTGTGGCTCTTGTGGCAATTATCTTTACGATATCTGTTGTGATAAGCAATAAGAAAAACAATAATTCCTTTGATTTTCAGTTTAATGCTGCCAAGGATTATTATAAGAACGGACTTGCCGACAAAGCTTATGAAGCTATTGAAAATGCTCTTCGAATCGAGCCTAAGGACGAGCAGGCACTTTTACTTCTTTCCAATATCTGCCTTAAGCTTAACGATGAAGATGGTGCGATTGACGCATTATTATCCTGTATAAGCTATAATCCGGAGTCATTTGAAGCTTATACGGCTTTAATTAAGTTATACGATAATAAGGGTGATTTTGAAGCCATAAAAGCATTATCCGATAATGTAAATGATGATACCATAATTCTTCTTTTCAGAGAATACTTACCGGAAGCTCCGGAGTTCGGAACGGAAGAGGGCGAATATGACGACGAATTTCAGCTTGAAATATTTACCGACAATAACAGTGTGGTCTACTTTACACTTGACGGCAGCGATCCTGTTGAGAATGGAGTGCTTTATTCCGAACCTATAGAGATTAAGGCAGGAACCACAGTAATAAGAGCAGTTGCTGCCAATGAATACGGAATCTACAGTGAAGAGATTACAGGTAAATTTACCGTTGAGTTTAAAGTTCCTGATAAGCCTGTTGTATCTCTTCCAAGCGGTACATACTCTGAGCTTATGCAGGTGTCAATATTCGTTCCTGAAGGCTGTAAGGCATATTACACTTGGGACGGAAGCACACCTAACGCATCTTCGATTCTTTATACGGGACCGTTTGATATACTTGAAGGCAACAACATTCTTTCGGTTATAATTATAAATGATAAGAATCAAAGTTCGGATGTAGCAAGATTTAATTATATCTATTATCCGACAAACGATGATGAAGGAAATGAATAATTAGGCATAATAAAACCTCCGGTTATTATCGGAGGTTTTTATATTACTTATTATCCGGAAAAATCTCGGTATATACGATTTCGCTTACATAATCAAGATAGCTTTCTTTTAAGCCTTTGAACTTTTCGGTAATAAGTTCTCTTATTTTTTTATCACGTTCGAAGTACTTTTCTTCATCGCTCATGTCGGTTAAATCAGGATCTTCGTAAGCTTTGACGATGTATTCTATTATCTCTTCGGTAAGTTGTTCTTCTCGAACCGCATCGCCTTTTAAAGCTTTTGACTTCTTGTAAGACATGATACCGATTACAGTAAAGATAATTAACAATAATCCGAGGATTATAAGATCGAATATCTTAGCTGTTGTGTCACCACCGGCAATCGGGATTATATCAAAGAAGATAAGAACACCGAGTACTAAAAGAATTACGTCCATTATTAAAAATGAATAAAAACTCGAACGGTTCTCGGATTCACGCGTCGTAGCTTCTACATAAGGTTTATTTGAGCTCATTTGTAGGCCTCCGTTATTTGATGTATTACTTAAAATACATTATAACTCATATAGGCAAAATTGTCTATTTTGTGTATAATAGAATAGGTTGATTATGATAACCAGAATGGGTGAATTATATGAAAATCACAATTTGCTGTGTCGGTAAAGTTACGGAAAAGTTCTTTTCCGATGCTATAGCAGAATATTCGAAACGCCTTTCGAAATATTGCACCTTCGAGATAGTCGAGGTTAAGGATGAAAAGACCAAAGAGAATGCATCCGACAATGAGAATAACCTTGTCAAAGAGAAGGAAGGTAAGAGAATTCTTGAGAAAATTGCGGATAACTCTTACGTAATTGCACTTATGATTAACGGAAACGAGCACTCTTCGGAGAGCTTTGCGGCAAAATTAGGGAATCTCATGAATGAAGGGAAGTCTAATATAACCTTTGTTATAGGCGGCTCTCTCGGTTTATCCGATGAGGTTGTAAGAAGAGCGGATTATTCCTTAAGCTTTTCAAAAATGACCTTCCCGCATCAGCTTATGAGAGTTATTTTGTCTGAGCAGATTTACAGGGCTTTCAGAATTATGAATAACGAACCCTATCATAAATAGGAGGTTATAGATGGCACTTAAAGAATACAGTATTTCACTTGAGAATAAGAATTTAAAGAGTATATTCGGCGAGCTTGATTATTACCTGAAGAAGATAGAAAAAGCTTTCCATGTGACAATAATCGCGCGAAATGATGCCGTTAAGATAATCGGCGACGAAAAAGATGTTGCATTAACCGAGAAGACAATAATTAAGCTTCTCGATATAGAAGAAAAGAACAAAGAAGTAACAGAACATGACGTAGACTATTCAATCTCGCTTTGTCTTGAAGACAGAATAGGAGATATGCCTGTAACCGATAAGGAGACTATATGCCATACGGTCATGGGTAAGCCTGTTGCGCCTAAGACAATAGGACAGAAGGAATATGTAGATGCAATCAGAAAGAAAATGATTGTATTCGGACTTGGTCCTGCAGGTACGGGTAAGACTTATCTTGCAATGGCAATGGCGATTACAGCTTTTAAGAATGAAGAAGTATCCAAGATAATCCTTACAAGACCTGCAATTGAAGCGGGCGAGAAGCTCGGATTCTTACCCGGAGACCTTCAGAGTAAGGTAGACCCATATCTTAGACCTTTATATGATGCACTTTATCAGATAATGGGTGCGGACAGCTTTATGAAAAATATGGAAAAAGGACTTATCGAGGTTGCACCTCTTGCCTACATGAGAGGACGTACACTTGATAACGCTTTTATAATACTGGACGAAGCGCAGAATACAACACCTGCGCAGATGAAGATGTTCTTAACACGTATCGGGTTCGGCTCAAAGGTTGTTATAACCGGTGATGCCACTCAGAAGGATTTAGGTCCTCAGGTTGAATCCGGTCTTGATGTAGCGCTTAAAGTTTTAAAGAATGTTGAAGAAATCGGCATTATTAAGCTTACAAGTAAAGATGTCGTAAGACATCCACTTGTTCAGAAGATAGTTCTTGCTTACGAAGAATTTGAGAAGAAAAGCGCCAAGAGGGATTTGGGAGATAAGCCTTCTGTAAGAAGAACAAAAAGAAGTATCGATAAAAGGAACTAGATTAAAATGCGAATAAAAGATTCCATTAACAGAGGCGATAAGTTTAAATTTGCCGTAATCCCTGTGTTGGGACTTGCAGCGATTATTGTATCTGCAATCTATAATATAATATCGTTGCAGGAGACGGTATTACTTGCAATCTGTATGGCACTGTCATTTACTGTATTCCTGTTTGCGTTTGAATATGATTATTTGACGCAGGATCCGTTTAATAATATACATTATGAGATATCGAAACTGGTTATATTATTTGCGGTTATGTTTGTAATCGCAGTGCCGCTTGCTATATTTAAGATACCTTGTACGTTATGTACTGCAGTAACGATTCTATTTGCATCATCGTTACCGTTTTATACCGGTATGGAACTTTCGATAATACTATTTATCTATACCGCAGTATTGTACAGATACAATACCTATGAAACGGTTATTTATCTAACACTTGTGCTTGCGGGACTTTTATTCGCAAAGTCCGTTAAAAACGAAAAGAACAGACAGGTTTTAATATTTGTTATATTCGGAATTATATTTGTAATGCTGTATCTTCTTCAGTATGTTAACGGCAGAGCAACCGATTATAAGCTTCTTATCAATAACTGTATTGTTGCGATAATCAACATTATCATTATGCAGGTTGGGCATTTGCTTATGAAAAAGTTCGGTAAGCATGATATTCCGCTTGCCGCAGAGACGATTCTTTCGGAGTCCTTCCCGCTTGTGCTGTTAATGAAGAATTCATCGCTTATAAAGTATAATCACGCCAGAAAGGTAGCGCTTTTATCATCGAGAGTGGCACGTCTTATAGACCTTGACGTAGAACTTTGTATGACGGCCGGCTTTTATTATGCGCTTTGCGATAATGACGAAGATGACCCGATTGATTTTGCATGTACACTCGGTCGTAAAAATGCTTTACCTCCGCAGATTATCAATATTATCAGTGCATATAAAGCAATTAAAAAGCCTATTAAGACAAGAGAAGGTGCGGTTATAGAGATAGTAGATGAGCTTCTTACCAAAGTTCCTAAGCTTGAGAACAAGGATATACCGCGTCAGATTGTGATAATAAGCATGCTTAACGATATATCGACTTCCGGAATTATTGATGAGAGCGGACTTTCGATGAATTCGTTTATTAAGATGCGTGATTATCTTGTAAAGGAGATGGAAAAGCTATGACACTCGATTTCGTGAATGAAACCGACATCGAATTTGATTTTTCGTATGAGGAGATTGCAACCAAAGTCATTGAAGCTACTCTTGATCACGAGAACTTTCCGTATGATGTGCAGGTAAGCCTTACACTTACCGACGAAGATACGATACGAGAGATTAACAGAGATAATCGAGATATTGACAGTGTTACGGATGTGTTGTCATTCCCGTTTCTTGATTTTCCGGCACGAGGTGAGTACGGATTTTTGGATGACGATGATACAGTATTTGATCCTGATTCCGGAGAGGTTATATTGGGAGATATCGTTATCTGCTTAAAACGGGTTATCGATCAGGCGGAAGAGTACGGACACTCAAGGCTTCGTGAGTATGCATTTTTAATATGCCACAGTATGCTTCATTTACTGTCATACGATCATATGACACCTGAAGACGAAGAAGTAATGTTCGCAAAGCAGCGCGAAATATTAAATATATTAAACATTGTTAGGTAGGGTTAAAAAATGAGAAAGTTAAAACTTATTCTTTCTTTGATTGTTCTTGTGCTTGCGCTTTCCGCTTGTGGCAATAATAGCGAAGAAGATGATGAATTCGCACCGAGTAACGTGTTCGGTGAAGAAAACGAAGACGAAGGCGGTACGGAAGAAGAAGAGGAAAAGCCTGAAGAGGATAATTCTCATGAAGGTATGGTCAGAAGCGGTATTTCAGGACTTTATATCGATGAAAATGATGCAAAATATCGTCCGCTTGCAATAATGATGGGTAACACCAAGTCAGCCGCTCCTCAAAGCGGCATAGGAGAGGCATCCGTTGTCTATGAGATCCCTGTTGAAGGCGGAATCACAAGACTTATGTCTATAATCGAAAATTACAAAACACTTAAAAAGATTGGCTCCGCAAGGTCGTGCAGATATTATTTCTGTCATTATGCAGCAGAATATGAGGCATTGTATGCACATGTCGGCCAGTCGAAATATGCAAAAGATACGCTTGCAAACAGCAGGGTATACAGCATTAACGGCTTAAAGGGTGAGACGGATTCCGTATTTTTCAGAGTTTCCGAGAGAAAAGCTCCGCATAACTGTTATGCTAACGGTGAAGCGCTTTTTAAATTTGCTGAGAAAAAGAATTACGGAGTTTATCTTCCGGAGGGTATGGAAGATCATTTCTTGTTTGCCGATGAGAATGACTTAAATGAACTTACAATGGGTGAAGATGCGTCTTATGTGGAACCCGGATATTCGGTTGATGCGCCTTATTTTGAATATAATGCCGATGATGAGCTTTATTACAGGTATCAGTATAAGGGCAAGCATGTAGATCTTGAGACGGGAGAGCAGCTTACATGCACAAATATCATCATTCAGTTTGTAGGAATATCTTATTTTGATGATAACGAATCTTTGAAAATAGGTACAGTGGGTAAGGGTGAAGGATTCTTCATTACACACGGTAAGAAGATAAATATAACCTGGACTAAGGATTCGGAATTTGCGATTACGCATTATTACGATTCCGAAGGAAATGAAATAAAACTTAATCCGGGTAAGACATGGATATTACTTGTTAATAAAAAGAGTGCAAATAAAGTTGTTATAAAGTAGGAACGTTATGATACCAAAGAAACGTAGAGGAAGCGAATTCATTGTTCAAGGTTCAATCCTTGCGATAGCTTCAATAACATCAAGAATCATCGGCCTTTTATACAGAATTCCGATGACCAATATAATCGGTAATGACGGTAACAATTATTATGGTTCGGCTTTCGAAGTCTATAATATTATGTTGCTTATTTCGTCATATTCGCTTCCGACCGCAGTTTCTAAGTTCATATCGGGTTATAGAGCAGTCGGAGACTATAAAACCGTTAAAAGAATATACAAAGCCGCACTTATGGTTTCACTTACAAGTGGAATTATTGCTGCTTTAATAGTATTCTTCGGAGCTTCTACGATAACGAAAATCTTAAAAACACCGCTTTCCGTATATGCGCTTTTGGTGCTTGCACCGTCTCTTATTATACTTTCTGTAATGGGTGTGCTTCGTGGTCTGTTCCAGGGTATGGGAACAATGATTCCTACGGCTTTTTCTCAGATTATAGAGCAGATAGTTAATGCAATAATAAGTGTTACTTTCGCATATGTCTTATATAACAGAGGATTGAAAATCGGTGCTGTACTCGGTAATTCCGAGCAGTATGCATCTGCATTCGGTGCTGCGGGCGGTACACTTGGTACAACGCTCGGTGCTTTATCGGGACTTATATTTATAGGATTTATCTTTGTGGCTTTTGTTCCGGCATTATCAGCTATGGCAAAAAAGCAGAAGAATACGGAGACCGTTCCTTACGGAAAGCTTGTTAAGATTCTTATTCTTACAATAGTTCCGGTGCTTTTAAGTACTACGATCTATAATATAAGCGGTCTTGTAGATCAGGCAATCTTTAAGAACGTTATAGCAACTCAGAGCTATACTGCTGAAGAAGTCAGTCAGTTTTGGGGTGTATATATCGGTAAGTATAAGCTTTTAATCAATGTACCTCTTGCGATAGCATCCGCAATGGCTGCGTCTACGGTACCTGAGCTTACTGCGGCATTTGCACAGCGGGATATGAAACAGGCGAGAAAGAAGACATATCAGGCAACCAGATTTGTAATGGTTATTGCATTGCCTTGCGTTGCCGGTCTTGCGGTTCTTGCTACTCCGATTATGGAGCTTTTATTCGGAGATAGTTCTGAGCTTGCGGGCTCGATGCTTGTAAGCGGTGCGATTTCTGTTGCTTTCTATTCGCTGTCTACATTAACAAACGGTATATTGCAGGGTATTAACAGACTTAACGAACCTGTTAAGAATGCGATTATATCCTTGGTTCTTCATTGCATCGTACTTGTTGTGTTAATGTATGGCTTTGACCTTAATATTTATGCTGTAGTCTATGCAAATGCTTTTTACGCATTCTTAATGTGCGTTCTTAACGGATTATCTATAAGGCGATATTTGCGCTATAGGCAAGAGGTTTTAAGAACATTCATTATTCCTGCTTTTGCGGCGGCTATAATGGGTGTTGCCGTATATTTTACAAGATACGGCCTTATGCTTCTTTACTCCGACAGAGCGATAGTTACGAAACTTTGGACGGTTGTATCCATATTTGTTGGAGCTTTTGTATACTTTATATTCTTGATTCTTTTCAAGGGATTAAACGCGGAGGAAATGCTTCATTTCCCTAAGGGACATGTATTACTCCGTATTTCCAGAAAGCTTCATCTTATTAAGTAGGTGAATTATGAAAAGTACTGATGTATTGATAGTTGGAGGCGGTGCTTCCGGTATTATGGCAGCTTTATCAGCTGCGGAATGTAATGCGGATGTAACTATAGTCGAGCATAATGATATGCTCGGCCGTAAGATACTGTCTACGGGTAACGGAAAATGTAATTTCACCAATA
>JAEEGL010322554.1_pt1 | contig 10293 bp, 9 predicted proteins | sample 9134231 | NCBI WGS metagenome assembly JAEEGL01 (sample SAMN16246548, study PRJNA631951) | gut metagenome | biome: gut microbiome; feature: rumen; material: fiber-attached | host: Bos | place: Iran: Karaj | collected 2018-10
GCGCCGAAGCACGGTCCGCAGAACGACGGCTTGATGATCGCGCCCGCTTCGAGGAGCGCTTCGGTCTTGCCGTTTCTCGTCAGCGCAAGGCTCGTCGGAACGCTCGTCGGATAGACCGAGAAGGAGAAGTAACCGTTTCCGGTGCTGCCGCCCTTCACGATGTCCGCCGCTTCCACGATGTTGTCAAAGAGACCGCCGGAGCAGCCCGCGATGACGCCCTGATCCGCCAGAACGCCCTTCTCGCTGACCTTGCTCTGCAAATCAAGATGCGCCTTCGGGAACTTCTTCTTGGCCTCCGCTTCGACCTTGGCAAGGATCTCCTTCGGATTCTTCAGGAACTCGTGGATCGTGTACGCGTTGGAGGGATGGAACGGCAGCGCGATCATGGACTCGACCTTGTCGAGCTCGATCGTGATCATCGCGTCGTAGTACGCGCCCTCCTCCGGCTCGAGCTTTTTAAACGCGGAAGGACGCTTGTGGATCTCGTAATACTTTTTGATCTCGTCGTCGGTCGCCCAGATCGAGGAGAGGCAGGTCGTCTCGGTCGTCATGACGTCGACGCCGCTGCGGAAATCGAACGGGAGGTTCTTGAGGCCCGGGCCCACGAACTCGAGGACCTTGTTCTTCACGAGGCCTTCCGCGAACGTCGCCTTAACGAGCGCCAGCGCGACGTCGTGCGGGCCGACGCCCTTCTTCGGCGCGCCGGTGAGATAGCACAGCACGACTTCCGGGGGCTTCACGTCGTAGGTGTTGCTCAGAAGCTGTTTGACGAGCTCCGGACCGCCTTCGCCGACGCCCATGGTGCCGAGCGCGCCGTAACGCGTGTGGCTGTCCGAGCCGAGGATCATATTGCCGCAGGTGGCAAGCTCCTCACGCGCGTAGGAATGTATGACGCTCTGGTTTGCCGGAACGTAGATGCCGCCGTATTTATTGGCTGCGGAGAGACCGAAGACGTGGTCGTCCTCATTGATCGTGCCGCCGACGGCGCAAAGGCTGTTGTGGCAGTTGGTCATGGCGTACGGGATCGGGAATTCCTTAAGTCCGCTGGCGCGCGCCGTCTGGATGATGCCGACGTAGGTGATGTCGTGCGAGACGAGCGCGTCGAACTTGATGTGCATAACGCCGCCCTCGTCGGACTTGCTGTGCGCTTCCATGATCTGATACGCGATCGTTCCTCTGCGCCAGTGCGCTTTGTCAAGCCCTTCCGGTGCGGGAACGGGCGCGCCGTTCTTCCACTGCATGCCCTGTGCGTGATACTGGATCATCGTTTCTGTTTCCTCCCATGCTGATTTTTTGAATTGTTGCGCGGCGCGGACCTGCGCCGCCGTCATTTTTTATTATAAATCCCCCACTGTATAATTTCAAATAGTATTATTATAATTTTTCATAGATATTCTCTATCATTTATAAATACCTCTTGCGTTTTGTCCGAAGCATCTGCTATACTGAACGCAGCGGGAGCGTCGCCCGTCCGTTCGGTTTTTCGACACTGAAATCGCCGGACTGCGCCGTTTTCCGGACGATTTCAACGAAAATGCGGCGGTTTTCCGGCGCAGACGGGAGGAGAGCTTGGACGTTTCCCTGTTCTACACGCCGCTTCCGAAGCGGCTCGACGCACGTTATAAAGAGTTTCTATCCTCCGCGGACCTTCGGGACGAGGGCGACGCGGACGTCGTGGCACTCGTGACGGACGACGATCTCAACGTCGTCGCCTGCGGTGCGCGCGCGGGGCACACCCTGAAGCAGTTTGCCGTCTCCCCCGACCTTGAGGGCGAAGGTCTGTTCGCGACGGTGCTGTCGGAGCTTCTCAATGAGGCTTCACGCGCCGGGCAGAAGCGGCTGTTCATCTGTACGAAGCCGAAGAACCGGGCCATGTTCGCCTCGATGGGCTTTTATCCGATCGTGGAAACGCGGGACGCCGTGCTGATGGAGGACCGCAAGAACGGCTTTTCCGATTACCTTGCCTCGCTGCCGCGCTACGAGGGCGAATGCGGCGCGGTCGTCATCAACGGCGATCCGTTTACGCGCGGGCATCTGCATCTCTGCGAATACGCCGCCGCGCACTGCGATGCGCTCTACGTCTTTTCGGTCTCGGAGCCCGGCTCGATGTTTACGCCCGACGAGCGGTATGAAATGCTTCTTAAGGGCACGGCGCACCTTAAGAACTGCCACGTTGAGCACACGGACGAATACCTCGTCTCGCGCGAGACCTTCCCCGCCTACTTCATTCGCGACGAGCAGCACGCAGACGCGGTCAAGGCCGATCTCGACGTCGAGCTGTTCCGGCAGAGGATCGCGCCGGCGCTGCATATCAAAAAGCGCTTCGTGGGCCAGGAGCCGTTTTCGCCGACCACCTGCGCCTACAACCAACGCATGAAGGAGCTTCTGCCCGAAAGCGGGATCGCGCTCATAGAGATCCCGCGGCTCGACGCCATCAGCGCAAGCCGCGTCCGCGCATACATTCGTGAAGGCAAGCCGGAATTGTGCAGAGATCTTGTACCTGAAACCACCTATGCAGCCATCCTCCGTTACGTTGAACGAAATGCTTGACGCCCGCGAACGGCGGGCGCAGGCGCAGACAGAGCTTTTGAAACAGGCGGACGGAACCGCCTGTCTGGTTTCGTTTTCGCTGAACATCGCGGGCGACGTGAAGCGTACGGCAAAGACGCGGCTGCTCTTCGACCGCGGGCTCGCAGCTTTCGGACAGCTCGGCTTTCGGGAGACCCGGCGGCGCGTCGTCGATGCGAGCACCGGCACGGAGGCGCTGATCCTGCTTTCCGAGGACGCCGCAACGGTCAAGAAAACGCTCGAGCGGCTTGAAGACGCCTTCCCCGCCGCAAGGCTTTTCGACTTCGACGTGCTGAACGCAGGCGGCGAAAAGCTTTCCAGAAGCGTTCCGCGCAGATGCCTCGTCTGCAGCGGACCCGTCGCGGTCTGCGCGCGCAGCCGTGCGCATGGGCTGGACGCCGTCAAAGCGGCGACCGACGCGCTTCTTTCCGACTTCTGCGCCGATACGTTGGCGTATACCGCGCACGCCGCGCTCGAACGCGAGCTTCTGACGACCCCGAAGCCGGGGCTCGTCGACCGGAACAACAACGGAGCGCATACCGATATGGACGTGCCGCTGTTTTTGAAGAGCGCGGCGTCTCTCGTGCCGTATTTCAAGACTGCCGTGCGGCTCGGTCTCAATGATGCGGGCATGGCGCCGCTGAAGGCTGCGGGGCTCGAGGCGGAGCGCGCGATGTTCGCCGCCACGAACGGCGTGAACACGCACAAGGGCATGATCTATTCGATGGGGCTTCTGCTGTACGGCATGGGCAAGGCGCTCATGCAGGGCGGCGACGCGATACGGTATGCCTCCGCGCTTGCAAAGGCCGACGCGGCGGACCGGCTTGCGTCACGCGGGGACACGAACGGCGCGAAGGCTTATCATGCCTACGGCGCGCGCGGCGCGATCGGCGAAGCGGCGGACGGGTTCTTCCACGCGCGCTTCTGCGCGGACCGGCTCGACGCGCATCGGGATTCGGAAAACCCCGGCGCACTGGCGCTCTGCGACGTGATGATCGTGCTTTCTGACACCAATCTTCTCCACCGCGGCGGCGAAGAAGGGCTGCGGTTTGCGCAGGAGAACGCATACCGGATCGCTCTTCTGCCCGAAGGCGAGCGGATCGAAGCGCTCGAATCGCTGGACTGTGCGCTGATCGAACGCAATCTCTCCCCCGGCGGCGCGGCGGACATGCTTGCGCTCGGATATCTGATCGACGCGTGGAGAACGCTCTCGCGGGATCTTTGGGAGGTGGGATCATGACGCTGCAGCAGCTTCGGTATTTCTGTGTGACCGCGGAGGTCCTGCACTATACGCGCGCCGCGGCGATGCTCTATATTTCACAGCCGAGTCTCTCCTACGCGCTTTCAAAACTCGAAAAGGAACTCGGCATGCCGCTGTTTGAAAAGCAGGGCAAGCAGATCGCGCTGACCAAATACGGCGCGGAGTTTCTGCCGTACGCCAAGCGCGCGCTCTCCGAGCTGAGTAAGGGCCAGGAGCGGTTGAAGGAGCTCAATGCGCCGGGCGCCGGGATCATCAACCTCGGCTACATCTACAGCGTCAGCTTTTCGGTGCTTCCCGCGTTCGTCGACCGGTTCTATGCGCATCTCGGAAGCCGTCAGACCGCGTTCCGCTTCCATCAGGGCATGGCGGGCGGGCTTATCGAGCAGCTTCTGAACGGCTCCCTGGACCTTCTGATCGCCGGCAAACCCGACATTGATTCCGTCGAATATCTGCCGATCGCAAAGCAGGAATTCTTCCTGACTGTGCCGCCGACGCACCGGCTTGCGGACCGCGGCTCGGTCGCGCTTTCGGAGATCGCCGGAGAGCAGTTCGTTTCGATCACGCACGAGGCGGTCATCTACCGCGAGCTCGCCGACAAGTTCAAGCGCGCGTCGTTCTTCCCGAACATCGTATTCGAGGCCGACGAATACAGCTCGATCGCCGCGTCCGTCACGACCGGCGCAGGCGTGGCCATCATGCCCAAGCTGCCGATCCTCGACAACTTCAACCTGAAGCTCATCCCGTTTTCCGACGTGCCGATGGTGCGCGACGTGTGCCTGCTGCGCTACAAGCGTCACGCCGTCTCTCCCGCCGTGCAGAGCGTCTGGGACTTTGCAAAGCTCGTTTCCGAAAACGACGGGATCCGCTGACCTGCACAGAAAAAGGACCTTCCGAGCCTTCGGAGGGTCCTTGCGTTTCTATCGGGTCAATCGGTGTTACTGCGGCATGGTCGACGGATCGACGCGCTCGAGGATAAAAGTGTTCTGCACAAACCCCATCTTCATGTGCACCTTCAGGCAGACATACGGATCCTGCGGCGTAAGCGTGATGATCGGGTCGTTGCACTTGCGGTTCATGCCGCATACGACGTGCATCTGATACGTGCCGTACGGAAGCGGAATGATCAATGATTCGCGGTTTGCGATCGCGCCGAACGGTTCGTTATTGATATAGATGCCGAAACCGTTCGCTGCGCCCATGAAATTGCCCATGCGGTACAGCGCGATCGCGGCGGGCTGATTGACGTCAAGCGGCGTTCCGCACTTCGGGCAGGAACCGGAACCGGGAAGATTCACGACGTTGCCGCAATGCGGGCATTTCATGCGAAAAGATTTTGCCATTGGAATAACCCCTTTCATTGTTTTCTGTATTATTATACTCCGCTTGCGGACCGCTGTCAATCGACTGCCGCACAGCAGCGGGCCGAAGACCGGCATTTTTCGATTTTGTCTTGCATGTTGTCCGTCTATCCGCTACAATAAAGACGGCGGAACCCCGCCGATCCGAACCCGGAGGAATCATCATGAAACGATCTGTTCGTATTTTGAGCCTTGCGCTGATATTTCTTTTGCTCGTCGCCTGCGGCGGAACCGAGCGGGTCGGCGCCGCGCCGACGCCGGAGCAGACAGCGGAAGCACCTGCCCTTACGCCTTCCGCAGCGCCGGAGGACATGATCCCGATCGTTCCGACGGAAACGCCCGTCTCCTCGCTCCCTCCCTCTCCGACGGAGGAACCCACGCCGGAACCCACGCCGGAACCGACGCCCGAGCCTACGGCAGAACCGACGCCGGAACCGACGCCCGAGCCTGCGCGAACGCCCGCGGAGGGCGATATTGCCGTCAATTTCCCGGACTATGATACCGGCGTCGACGCCGATTACAGCTATCAGAGCGACGAGCTGCGCATTGCGATCACGGTACATCGGGAGACTCTGCACGACGAAAAGCAGGACCAGGATCTCATGGAGACCTACTACGTCGCGGATATCTGGGTCCGCAACATCCGATCGATGCGTACGGCGTTCGCGTGCGGCGAATTCAACACGCGATCGGAGGAGGGCGACGCCCTTGCCCGCCGCGAAAACGCGATCTTTGCCGTCAACGGCAGCATGAACCAGGGCCTTGTCATCAAGGACGGTCAGGTCCTGCAGGGTCTCCGACAGAACAAGGGCTGGAACTCCGGCGCCGTCGGCATCCTCTACCGGGACGGCACCATGAAGACCTTTTATCTGGAGAACGAGCCTCTGGATCCGGATCGGGAGATCAAGAACGGCGCGCTGTACGGCTGGCAGTTCGGTCCGATCATCATCCGCGATCACGAGCCCGGTCCCGGCGCGACCAGATATCACGGCATGGGCTACAAGGCGCGCAATATGCTCGGCGTCTATGAGCCCGGCCATTACGTGATCGTGACCTGCGACAACCGCGGCGAGGACGCGCGCGGCATGAACGAGCTGATGATGGTGGACATCATGAAGTCGCTCGGCGTAAAGGACGCGTTCAACCTCGACGGCGGTACAAGCGCGGTCATGGTCTTTATGGGAAAGGTCATCAACCGACCGACGCTGCGCAACGACAACGGGACCATGGTGGAAGGCCGCCCGCTTCTGGATATGCTCATCTTCGGCGAATGCGGCGAAGACGGCAGTTTCCGGGATCTCTCGACGCTGACGCCGTCGAAAACCAAGGATTGAGCCAAAACACAAAAACGGCAGCGCATGCTGCCGTTTTTCTATGCCTGAGATTCAATCCTTTCGGTCCGCAAGGTGGAAATACCGTGTCGGGATGTGGCAGTAGCCGCCCGGATTCTTGTCCAGATACTTTTGATGGTAAACTTCTGCGGAGAAGAAGTTTTCGATCGGCTTGACCTCGACGGCCAGCGGTCTGCCCTCCTTCGCCTCGACCTCCCTGTACACCGTTTCGATCTCCGGAAGCTGGCTTTCGTCGGTATAATAGATCCCGGTACGGTACTGGATGCCGCTGTCCATGCCCTGCCGGTTCACCGCAACAGGGTCGACGACCTGAAAATAAAAGCGCAGAAGCTCCGTAAGCGGCATCACGCACTCATCGTACGCAACGCGCACCGTCTCCGCGTGCCCGGAATTGTCGCAGACCTCGCGGTAGCTCGGCGCGTGATCGGGACCGTTCGCATAGCCGACCTCTGTCTCCTTCACGCCCGCAAACTGATCCAGAAACTTCTGCATGCCCCAGAAGCATCCGCCTGCCAGATAGATCGTTTTCATACGCCGTCCTCCTTACTTCCATTTTACCTTTGCCTGCGGGCATTTTGCCCGCATCAGCGCCTTGAACGACGATTCCGTCGTGCCGTCCGTGAAGCCGGTTTTGGATACCATGAGCATCTGCCGCGCGGCTGTACGCATCAGCAGCAGATCGCGCGTTTCCGAAAACCGCGCAAACGATTCGAAGCGGAATCCGACCTCGCTGTCGTTCGCGGCGTTGTGCATGCGCACGCCCTCCGGTTCGACCGTCACGGTCAGCTCGCCGTTTTCGCCGTACGCTTCCTTGATTCGCTTCATGGTCCTGCTGCTATACAGCCGCGGCAGCAGGAAGTGCTGCGCGATCACCGCGACGACCGCGATGCCGAGCGCGATCAGCGGGACGAGATTGTCTTTGCCGAAGAACGGCTGCTCCGAAAGCAGCGAGGACAGCAGCAGCACCAGCGCCATCAGCACAACGAAGCCGAACAGCAGCAGGTCGGAAAATTGCGTCATATCGCTGTACGCCTGCGCGTAGTGCTCGCGCGTCGGGACAAATGCGTTTTTCGCAAGAACGATGCGTTCGTTTTTTTCCATTTTGTTCCTCCTTTTATTCCGCGGACATGTTTCCGAACAGCCCGCAAAGCCTGATCAAAATCTCCACATTCTTTTCCATCGACGGGATCGGCACATACTCGAACCGCCCGTGCGCGTTCTCATACCCCGCAGAGAGGTTCGGACTCGGAAGCCCCCGCCAGCTCAGCGCGGACCCGTCCGTACCGCCGCGAAACGGCTCGGTCTTCGGCTCGAGGCCGCTCATACGGATCGCTTCGGTGAGGTTTTCGATCAAAAACGGATATTCGTCGATCACGTCCTTCATGTTGCGATAGGACTGCTCGATCGAAAGCTTCACGCGGTCCGCACCGTACTGCGCCTTCAGCGCGTCCGCGCATTTTTCAAGATACGCCTCGCGGTGCCGGAAGCTCGTCCGGTCGTGGTCTCGCACGATCAGCACGACCTTTGCGTGCTCGACGTCGGCGTGCAGCGCGATCACGTGGAAAAAGCCCTCGCGTCCGCAGGTGTACTGCGGCTTTTCGAAGCGCGGCAGCATGGCGAGAAACTCCGCCGCGACGTCCGCGGCATTGATCATGATCCCCTTCGCCGTGGCGGGATGCACGCTGAGCCCCACGACCTCGAGCGTCGCCTCCGAAGCGTTGAACGTCTCGTCCATATAGAACCCGAGGTGATCGCCGTCGAGCGTGTAGGCGACCTTCGCGCCGAAGCGGTCGAGGTCCAGATCCTTTGCAAGGCCTCCCACCTCCTCGTCCGGCGTGAACGCCAGCGAGACCGGGCCGTGCAAGATCTCCGGATGCGCAAGGCAATGCTCGGTAAACGTCATGACCGCCGCGATCCCCGCCTTGTCGTCGCCGCCCAGAAGCGTCGTACCGTCGGTGAGGATCAGGTCCTGCCCGACGTAGTTGTTCAGGCTCGGAAAATCCTTCGATGACATCACGATGTTTTGTTCCGCATTCAGCAGAATGTCGCCGCCGTCGTAGGTTTCCAGGACCCACGGCTTCACGTTCGCGCCCGGCGCGTCCGGCGCGGTGTCCAGATGCGTGATAAAGCCCACGGGCCGTCCGCCGCCGTCCGGCATCGTCGACGGGAGCTTTCCGTAGACCACGCAGGCCGTTTCGTCGAGATATACCTCGCTTGCGCCGATCGAGATCAGCTCCTCGTAAAGCATCCGCGCAAGGTCGAACTGCTTCTGCGTCGTCGGCGTGTCCTTGCCGTAATGGTCGGACTGCGTATCGACCTTCGCGTAGCGGATCAAGCGCTCTTTGACCTTTTCATAGAATTCCGTGCGTTTGTACATCGCGATTCCTCCCGTGCGCCGTGATGAGGACAGTATACCACAGTCCGGCGGGCCGTGTAAATGCGCCGCGGATAAAATATCGCGGCAAAGCGCAGCGCTCCATCTGCGCGGAAACGCTTGCGTTTGGCGTCCGGTATGCTATACTGTACAATATCAAACAAAGGAGCATTCGGATTATGAAGATTCTGGTTTTGAACGGCAGCCCCAAGGGAGAAAAGAGCGATACGCTGCACATCACGCGCGCGTTTCTGGACGGCATGCAGTCCGCGGGTCCGCAGGATATAACGCTGGTGCATGTCAACGAACGGAACATTGCCTTCTGCACCGGCTGCTTCGTCTGTAAGAAGAACGGCGGCGTCTGCGTGCTGGACGACGACATGAAAACGATCCTGGACGCGATCCTGAAAAGCGATCTTCTGATCTTCAGCTTCCCGCTGTACTCCTACGGCATGCCGGGCGCGCTCAAGAACGTGATCGACCGCATGATGCCGCTGTCCTCCTGGAACATGGTGAAAAACGCCGAGGGCAAGTACGGGCATCGGATGCAGTACGACGTCGACAAGCTGCATTATATGATGATCTGCGGCTGCGGCTTCCCGAACTCCAAGCACAACTTCGAGGGCGCGGTGCGGCAGTTTACGCTGAAATTCCCGGAGCGCAGCACCGTCGTCACGGTCCCCGAAAGCCCGATGTTCAACATCCCGCAGGCAGCGCAGTTCGTCGCCCCGCGTCTGTTGGCTCTGAAGGCCGCCGGTGCGGAATACGCGTCGACCGGCGCCCTGTCGCCGGAGACCCTGCAGGCCATCTGCTCGCCGATGATCCCCGAGGAAATCTACGCCCAGTTTGCCAACGGCGAACGCCGCTGAAGCCCGACGATTTATTTCCAACGGTGCAGCGTGCCCGGCAGACGATCGGCAGCGAAGAGGAGCCGCGGTTGAGCGGGCGAGCGGATATTGCTTTTGTTGGAACTCACCCGTTTGCTTGTGATCCGATCTCTTTCGACCCCCGGCGAAAGACCCTGTTTCGGGATCAGACTCTGAAGGCGGATAAAAGCGGCAACGCGCGAGGGATGGCAGCAAAACCCGGTCATGACATTGCAATTTGACGTCTCCTATGCTATTATGATACCGTTATTTTTACTGTTTTGCAGTGAGTATTAAGATAGGAATTATAATAAGGTGAAGGATTTGAAGAGCATGCAGACATCGAGTCCGGCAGGTCTGGGCAATCAACCATTGACAGGATTGCATCACGCGGCAATCAATACCCGAAATATAACGGAAAGTATCCGGTATTATACGGACGTTCTCGGGCTGAAAGAGGCGTTTCGACTGAAGCGAGACGACGGAACCCTCTCAGCCGTTTATTTGATCATCA
>JAEEGL011288862.1_pt1 | contig 10293 bp, 7 predicted proteins | sample 9134231 | NCBI WGS metagenome assembly JAEEGL01 (sample SAMN16246548, study PRJNA631951) | gut metagenome | biome: gut microbiome; feature: rumen; material: fiber-attached | host: Bos | place: Iran: Karaj | collected 2018-10
CATAAGAGGTGCGGCGCACAGTGAAAGTCTCGCGGCAGGAGCCGTTGCGGCGGGCGATGACCACGCCTTCGTAAGCCTGCAGACGCTCTCTGGTGCCTTCAACGACCTTGACTTCCACCTTTACGGTGTCGCCGACGCAGAAAGCGGGAACGTTCTTTTTGATCTGGGCTTCTTCGATGGAACGGATAATCTCATTCATGGGGATCATCCTCCTTTCCTCACAAGGGCGTTCATTAACGGTAATTTGTCGCCAGCGGACCGCCCGAAATTTGACAGCGTATATTATAACACATCTTTCCCGCAAGAGTATTGAGTTGAGGTAAAATAATTTGTTAAATTATGCCGATCTCAGCCCGTTTTTATCAGGTCTGCGTGCCGGGGCGTTTCCGCGCGGAGCGCGCCGCCATCAGGCGCAGTATCGCAAAAGCCGCCAGTATCCCGGTCAGGGCGCCGCAGCTGTCAAGCAGCGCGTCCTGCCACATGCCGCCCCGTCCCGTCACATGCGTTTGATGCACTTCGTCGGCAACGGCGCTCGCTATCGCGACCGGCAGCGCGCAAAAGGCATAACCGGGCCTTTGCGGCGGCGCAAGCGCGAAGCCCAGCGATAAGCCCAGGAACGCGAACAGGCAGAAATGCGCCGTTTTCCTGACGATATGCTCAGCCCTCAGCAGGTTGGCGGAGTTATCCTCCACCCCGAACAGGCGCATCAGAAAGCGCGTCACCGAGCCGCTCAGTTTCGCCGATTCCCCCGCGTTCTGGGACGAGAAAAACCACATTGCGGCCAGCAGGGCGGCGGCAATCACGAAACAGCATATCCTGAATATCTTATATAGTTTACTCATTATCTGAATCCGATCAAACAGGGATCACTCGAATGTCAGGCTGACGTCGTACAGGGAAAACGGTTTGTCGCCCTTAAAGCGGAGAACGGCGCAGCCTTTGCCGCGAACGCAAACCTTAAACGTCTGCTCCTCGCTGCCCAGCGGGAGCGTTTCGCCGTCCACCGTCACATAACTGCCCGCAGCGTCGTCCGTCATTAGCTTTAGCTCGGCCGGACCTTCCGAACCGCCGGTAAACACTCTGACCTCCGCTTCCCCGCCTACGGCGAGCGGAGACACGGGCGTAAGGGTGTTTATGTGCTGGAACCATCTGTGGGGCGGCGCTCCGCCCGCGATATTGCCGATGCCCCGGTAGCTTGCGTAGTAAGTCCGTCTTTCGTGTTCCACGCGTATATCGGACGCCGCCTCCGCGATGATCTCGTGGCGCTGACGGATATCCGGTTTTGACAGGTCACTGTCGAAGATATAGTTGAAAAACAGTATGCCGTCGCAGCCCTGCCCCATCGCGTCGTCCGCGCGGGCGCGCATGACCTCAGGAAGGTTCCGCCGCGGCGCGGCCTTGCCCGCGTTTGAAGGACGGATCTCGTCCAATGAAGCGTATACCGGTATGTTGTAGCGATGGCCCAGGCGGCAGCTGTACTCCCAGTCGTTGAGCTGTATATATCCGGCAGTCGACAAAAGGTCCACCAGGCCGCATCTTAACCAATCCTCCACGTCCAGCCCCAGGAAGCGCGAATACGGCACATCGTCCGGAACGCGGACCGACAGCAGCTTGCCGCGGGAATGCACTTCGTCCGAGATGCGCCGGACCAGGCCGGTCATATACGATATCTCCTGCTCCGTGGCGTGTTCGCCGTTTGCAGGTGTGGGAAAGAACACCGGGTGCCTGAAAAAGTCGAGATGCACGCCGTCGACATCATAGTTTTCAAGCACTTCCCTTACAAACCCGAAGGCCATCTCGCGCACCAGTGGCATCGCGTAGTTTACCGCGGTCTTTGCCCCGTAGCGCGGATAACGGTCCGGAGCTCCCAGCAGGCACTCCGGGTGCTCGTGCTTGAATTTATTCTGCTGAAACGAAAGGTCGGAATAATACTGGCCGGTCCCGTCATGGGTGTCGTTCATGCGCATGCCCCAGAACAGCTCGATACCAGACTCCCGGCAAAAGCGGGACACATACTCAAGGCAGTCGGTGCCTCTCTCAAGCATCTCACCCACGCGGTTGACCTCAAGGTAAGGCTCCTGACCCACGCGGACGCTGCCGATCTTAGTCCGGTGCGAGAAAAGGCTGAAGCCCGAGCTGATCGTCGTATAAAACAGCGTCGTGGCGTGCGCAGACGGTAGATTAATTAACCTGGCTGCTATAAAATCTTCATATGAGCCGCTTTTGCAGCCGAAGACATCTACCCCGTCGTTGTCGACGATGATGCGTTTTTTCAGCGTACGGACCACCTCCCTCATTTATGATAACACCTTATCGGCATACTTGCAACATCCAAAAAAGCGCCGCTTGGGGCAAAGGAGCATCGATATGAACAGAAGACAGGTATTTTCGGATATAATGGCCCACAAAACGCCGGGGAAAGTGCTGCTGGACCTGTGCGGCTGCCCGCTCGCCGAAATGACAGAAGAAGCGGAAAAGCCTCTGTTCGAGCTGCTGGGCTATTCCGGAAACAGGGACGAAAACCGCGAAAAGCTGTTCCGTTTTCTCGACATAGATACCCGCGGCGTCGGCCATATCCTGAGACCGCCCAAGTCGCAGAAGCATAAGCTCAGCGACACCGCTTACATCGACGAATGGGGCATGGAGCGCCGGTACACAGGCCTGTACTGGGAGATCGTGTCGCACCCGCTGGAAGACGCGGACATAGGCGATCTTGAAAAATACCCCTGGCCCGATCCCGAATCCGTGCCGCAGAGCGAGATAGACGAGATCGTCCGCAAGGCAAGGTTCCTGCACGAAAACACGGATTATGTCGTGTGTGCGTCGCATCCGGTGTACGGCATATTCGAGCTCGGCTGCTGGATGCTGGGCTTTGAAGAGTTTCTGGTAAGGCTGCTTACCGACGAACCCTTCGTCAGGCGCTTTTTCGAGATCATAACCGAGTATCAGAAAAAAGTGATCGACAGGTACTATCCGCCCCTCGCGCCATATATCGATTTCACATCCAGCGGCGACGATTTCGCCACGCAGCAGGGTCTGTTCGTTTCGCCCAAAGTGTTCGAAAGCCTGATCGCCCCGTACTTTGCGGAGCGGATCGGCTATACGAAGAAATACATAACCTGCCCGTACCTGCACCACTCCTGCGGCAACGTCTCCTCGCTGATCCCGCAGCTAAAGCGCTGCGGCGTAGATATCCTCAATCCCATCCAGCCCGCCGGACCCGATATGGATCCCCGCCGGCTCAAGCAGGCATACGGCGCCGATATCGTATTCCACGGCGGTTTGGATACCCAGCGCGTGCTTCCGAAGGGCAGCAAGGAAGAGATAGACACAGCCGTCACCTACCTGCTGGACACCATGCAGCCGGGCGGCGGGTATACCTTCGCCGCAGCCCATAACCTGCAGGGCGACGTGCCGCCCGAAAACATAATCGAAATGTTCCGCGCCGCCAGGGCATGGAAAATGCAAGCATGACAAAACACCGCATCGGCCGAGGTCTCCCAAAGCCGATGCGGTTTTTATTTAAGCTCTCCGGCTGCATCTGAACGGCTTAGCTAGTATCCCATCCGCAGTTTATAGCATATACCGGGCGCCGGGACTTGCCTTTGGAACGGCAGTCACAGGACCACCCTCTTTGCGATCTCCCGCATGAAGGTCTCGCTGTCCACACCCGAAACCGGGTTTTCGCAAAGCGCGGCCATGTCTCCGGTCATAACGCCGTCCCCTATCGTCCGAAGCGCGGCGCGCTCCAGCGAATCGGCAAAGTTTACGAGTTCGTCCGTCCCGTCCAGTTCGCCTCTCTTGCGCAGTGCGCCGGTCCACGCCCACAGCGTAGCTATAGGGTTGGTGGACGTTTTTTCGCCCTTAAGATACCTGTAGTAATGGCGGGTGACCGTGCCGTGCGCGGCCTCATACTCAAAGCAGCCGTCGGGGCTCACCAGCACGCTGCTCATGAGCGCCAGCGAGCCGAATGCCGCCGAGATCATGTCGCTCAGCACGTCCCCGTCGTAGTTTTTCATTGCCCACACGAAACCGCCTTTAGAGCGCACTGCCCGGGCTACGGCGTCGTCTATGAGCGTGTAGAAGTACGTGATGCCCGCTTCCTCGAAACGGCTTTTGCAATCCGAAGCGAAAATGCTTTCAAATACCCGCTTGAATTCCTCATCATACGTTTTGGATATGGTGTCCTTGGCCGAAAACCAGAGATCCTGCTTTACCGACAAGGCATATTCAAAGCATGCCCTGGCGAAGGACTCAATCGAATCCGTGCGGTTATGCATGCCCTGTACGATGCCGGGCGATTCGAAGTCGAATATCGTCTCGCGCTTCTCCGATCCGTCCTTTCCCGTGAACACCAGTTCTGCCTTGCCCGCGCCCTCTATGCGCATTTCCGCCGCCTTGTATACGTCCCCGTAAGCATGGCGCGCCACCGTTATGGGCGATTCCCAGCGCGGTATCACGGGTTTTATGCCAGTGGCGAGTATGGGCGTGCGGAACACTGTGCCGTCAAGGTATGCCCTCAGCGTACCATTGGGGCTTTTGTACATGCGCTTTAGGTTATACTCGGTCATGCGCCCGGTGTTCGGCGTGATGGTGGCGCACTTCACCCCCACTTTCAGCCGCCTTATCGCCTTGGCGGCTTCAAGCGTGATCGCGTCATCCGTCTCGTCACGGTGCGGCAGGCTCAGGTCGTAGTATTCCGTGTTCAGATCTACGAACGGGAGTATCAGTATCTCTTTTATCTGTTTCCAGAGTATGCGCGTCATTTCGTCGCCGTCGAGTTCGGCGATGGGATTGGGCATCTTTATCTTAGCCATTCGTCTTATTCCCCTTCCGGTAATGGTTTATCAGGCAGCCGTCAATAAGTATCTCAAGCTCGTCATCGGTAAGCCCCGGAAGCGCAAGCTCTATCGACTTTTCGCCGCCGTTGACTTTCGCCGTAAATGCGCGCATGCCGCTCATCAGCCCCGCCTTGATGCCGGGCACGGATACCTCGTCTCCCACTTTCAGCGTGACGGCGGAAGGACTGACGAACGGGAAGATGCCCCAGTTTATAAGATTTGACCGGTAGCGCTTCGTGGCGTAGCTTTCCGCTATGTTCGCCGCGCCGCCCAGCACCCTCTGGCAGGAAGCGGCCTGCTCGCGGGCGGAACCGTCCCCGGGACATACCGCGCACACGCAGCTGAAGCCGCCCGCGTCTCGCGCCTGTTTCGAGCGCGCCGCGTACCCGGGATCCCGGCGGGAGAGCGCGAACTCCGCGAGCCTTGCGGGATTCGAGCGGTAACTGGAAGTCTCGCCGGACGGTATAAGCTCGTCCGTGGTTGTGACCGGGTCCGTAAGCACGGATGCCACGGTGAAACTCAGGTCCTCTCCCAGAGGCGGAAATTCCGGCCAGTCGGCTATGTTCGGGCCGAAGCACAGCGCCGCCTCGGGCTGCGCCCGTTTCGTATAGTCCTCGACCCTGCGCTCGTACGGAGCGGGATCGAACTCGTACGGCGCGTCCTTAACGTCTTCATACTCGATCATGTCCGCGCCGATGACACGGCCCGCCGCCGCGCTGGCGGCAATGGACCTGGCGTCCATGAGCGCCACGAAAGCCTGCTGCCCTTCGCCGGGCTTGGCGCCCTCCCGGTAGGGGAAGTTGCGGGTGGTATGCCTTAACGACAGGTCTCCGTTCCTGGGCGTATCCCCCGCGCCGAAGCACGGCCCGCAGAAGCAGGGCTTGATCACGGCGCCGCTGGAGAGCAGCTCCGCGGTGGCTCCCGAGCGCAGCAGCGCCAGTTCCTGGGGCACGCTTGCCGGGTAGACGTTCATATCCCCGGCGCTGTGCCCGCGCAGGATGGCGGCGGCGTTCAGCAGGTTCTCATACATGCCGCCCGCGCAGCCCGCGATCACGAACTGGTCCGCTTTGAGCCCGCTTTCCGTCCAGCGCGACACGAGTTCGCCGTCCAGCCCCGCCGCCTTTTCCGCTTCCCGCAATACGTCGAGCGGAGTCTCGTTGAGCTGGCGGATGGCAACCGCGTTGCTCGGGTGGAACGGCAGCGCGATCATGGGCTCGATCTTGTCCAATTCGACCAGGAGCGCGGCATCATAGCACGCCCCGTCGTCCGGAGCCATGACCGAGAACCTGTCCTCCCGCCCGTGGGTCCTGTACCAGCCGCGGGTCTTTTCGTCTGTGATCCAGATGGAAGACAGGCACGCGGTCTCGGTGGTCATAACGTCTATGCCGATACGGAAATCCATGCTCAGCGCCGCTACGCCGGGCCCCGCGAACTCGAGGATCCTGTTTTTGAACAGGCCTTCCTTGTACACCCGCGCGCACAGCGCGAGCGCCACGTCGTGGGGACCGACCCCGTGGCGCGGCTCGCCCGTCAGATAGACCAGCACCGTGCCGGGTGCAGAAGAGATATCGTAGGTGTTGCCGAGCAGCTGCTTCACCAGTTCCGGCCCGCCTTCCCCCACGCCCATGGTGCCCAGTGCGCCGTAGCGCGTGTGGCTGTCCGAACCCAGTATCATGCCGCCGCAGGATGCCATCTGCTCCCGGGCGTACTGGTGTATCACCGCCAGGTTGCGCGGCACGTATATGCCCCCGTACTTGCGGGCGGCGGACAGCCCGAAGGCATGGTCGTCCTCGTTTATGGTGCCGCCCACCGCGCACAGGCTGTTGTGGCAGTTGGTAAAAGCGTAAGGCACGGGAAACGCGCGCATCCCGCTGGCACGCGCCGTCTGGACTATGCCCACGTATGTGATATCGTGGGAAATGAGCGCGTCAAAGCGTATATGCGAGCCCCCGTGCGCGTCCAGCACGCAGCGGGACATGGTGCCTTTCCCGGGTTCGCCTTTCCCAGCGGTCACCCTGCCGTCCTTAAGCAAAACCGGGCCGTTCATCCAGATCATTCGTCGTCCCCTTTCCTGTCTCAGAGACAGCTTGAGCCATATAATGCCGTCATTATAAAGCACCCGGCGCAAAAATGCAAGAAGAAAATATATAAATATGCAGATTTGGGCAGTGTAAGGTATAAATTCTGTGTGAATATAAATTTTTTGCCGTTATGCTCTTGCATTTATTCGCAGATTCGGATATAATCCATTATCAGCATCTGTTTTTGGGGGTACGCTCATGCAGTATATGCCAAAAAATGAAGTGATCGACGGATACGTAAAGCGCCTGTCCGAGAACATCCGTTCCCGCTACGAGATAGAGCCCAAGCAGTTCCGTTCATATAACGTCAAGCGCGGTCTGAGGAACTCCGACGGCACGGGCGTGCTCGCCGGCGTCACCAACATAGGCAGCGTCCAGGGCTACATGATGCTCGACGGCGATCCCATCCCCATGCCCGGCCGCCTGTACTACCGCGGGTTCGACATAAACGACCTGATCCGCGGGCAGGCGAAGCGCGGCGTGTTCGGGTTTGAGGAAGTCTGCTATCTGCTGCTGCTCGGCAAGCTCCCCAACAGGGAGGAACTTGCCGCTTTCAACAGCGTCATCGCCGCGGCGCGCCACCTGCCCGACGGCTACAACGAGACGGTGCTGTTCAAAGCCCCCAACCGGAGCATCATGAACAAGCTCGCCTCCGGCGTGCTCAGCCTGTATTCCTACGACGAGGCGCCCGACGACACCTCTCCCGAAAACGTGTTAAGGCAGTCCATAGAGCTGATCGCCCGCCTTCCCATCATAGTATCTAACGCGTACAACGTGAAAAATCACTACTTCAACAACGACTCTCTGTACCTGCACGTGCCCAAGGACGAGCTTTCCATAGCTGAAAACATTCTCATGATGCTGCGCAGCGACAAAAGCTATACTCCCGAAGAAGCGCACCTGCTGGACATCATGCTGACCCTCCAGGCGGAGCACGGCGGCGGCAACAACTCCGCGTTCACCTGCCGCGTGCTGACTTCCACCGGAACGGACACTTACGGCGCTATCTGCGGGGCGATCAACTCGCTCAAGGGCCCCCTGCACGGCGGCGCGAACACGAAAGTCATGCAGATGTTCGAGGACATCAAAGCCCACATCCCGGACAACTGCTCCGACAAACAGCTGGCTGAGTATCTGCAGCTCATCATCGACGGCAAGGCCGGCGACGGCACGGGAAAGATATACGGGCTCGGCCACGCGGTCTACACCACCAGCGACCCGCGCGCGCTGCTGGTCAAGGAATACTCCAGGGATATGGCCGAAAAGACCGGCACCCTGCAGGACTTTGAGCTTATGGAGCGCATCGAGCGCATAGGCCTGGAACTCCTCGCGCAGAAACTTCCCGGCCACAAGGTGATGTGCGCGAACATAGACATGTATTCCGGCCTGGTGTATTCCATGCTGGGCATCCCCCAGGACATGTTCACTCCCCTGTTCGCCATCGCCCGCGTGTCGGGCTGGTGCGCGCACCGTCTGGAAGAACTGATCTCCGGCGGCCGCCTGATACGTCCCGGCTACAAGGCGGTCATGCAGATGTCCGACTACGTGCCGATAGAAGAACGTGCCTGATATCCCGGGCGGAAACGGATCGCGGCAGCCTCCGGTACGTCGGTTTTGGCCGGGCAGCCGAATGTTAATATAACGAGTATTTTTCAAAAATGAGTTGACAACACCGGTAATAGCGGGTATAGTATCCGCATCATTCGGGTAAAAACCGGATGGAATAGAGGAGCGATCGACAACAGTAGCACGCACGAGTTTTGCCGAAACCGTGACTGCGCGCGAAAGGGGAGATCGCCGAAATGCGGAAGATACGGCAGGTCGTCCACATTGGGCAAGGGGATAACATCCGCTTGACTGTCATGGCTTTATGCCATGGAGCGCTATTCAACAAAAGCTGTATCGTATTTGTATATATCAGCAGCGGTGAATGGCGCAGGTCATTTCACCGCTGCTTTAATTTTCATAACGAAGGAGATCAAGAACATGAAGAAGGTTTTTGCCACGCTGATCGCGCTGATCATGATCCTTACATCCTTTGCCGCCCTGGGCGATACCCCCAGCGGCGTCGAAGACGGTGTGCTCACCATCGCCATGGAATGCGCCTACGCCCCCTACAACTGGACCCAGAGCGATGACAGCAACGGCGCCGTGCCCATCGCGAACGTGCCGGGTTCCTACGCCAACGGCTACGACGTGATGATCGGCAAGCTCATCTGCGAAGCCAACGGCTGGCAACTGGAAGTCATCCAGTCCGACTGGGATTCCCTGGTGCCCGGCATACAGACCGGCGCTTTCGACGCCGTCATCGCCGGCCAGTCCATGACCTCCGAGCGCGCCGAGCAGGTGGATTTCGCGGGCCCCTATTTCTACGCCACCATCGTCTGCCTGACCAAAGCCGGCAGCGCCTATGCGGGCGCCCAGGGACTTTCCGACCTGGCCGGCGGCAGCTGCACCGCGCAGATCGCCACCATCTGGTATGACACCTGCCTGCCGCAGATCAAAGGCGCCAACGTGATGCCCGCCGCCGAGACCGCTCCCGCCATGCTGATGGCGCTGGAGACCGGCATGGTCGACTTCATCTGCACCGATATGCCCACCGCCCAGGGCGCCGTAGCCGCCTATCCCGACATGGTGATACTTGACTTCTCCGGCACCGAAGGCGACTTCCAGTTTACCGAGGAAGAGCGCGCCGAGAACGTGAACATCGGCGTTTCCGTGATGAAGGGCAACACCGTGCTCCGCGAAGCGATCGACAGCGTGCTTTCCGGCATGACCGCGGACGACTTCAACGCCATGATGGCGTACGCGATCGAGATCCAGCCTCTGTCCGAGTGATCCGCACACCGCACTGATCCTGTTGAGCGCTGAGAGAGACCGTCTTTCTCGGCGCTCAGGCATAATGAACGATAAGGAGTAAGCTTGATGAGCAAGTTTGCGCAGCTTGGCGCGGATATAGTCAAACTCTGGGGCAGATACGGCAGTTCATACATAAAGGGCATCGAGAACACGCTCATACTGGCATTGATCGGCACGCTGCTGGGCTGCCTGATTGGCTTTGTCTGCGGCGTACTCAACACCATCCCCTGCGGTCCTTCGGTGCATCCCGTAAAACGCTTCTTCCTGAAGCTGATCCGCGTGGTGATCAGGATATACGTCGAAGTGTTCCGCGGCACGCCCATGGTGCTGCAGGCGGTATTCCTCTATTACGGTCTGCCCTATTTTACCAACAATGCCCTCAAGTTTACCTCCGTATGGGTCGCCGCCATAGTCGTGGTCTCCATAAACACGGGCGCGTACATGGCCGAATCCGTGCGCGGCGGCATCATTTCCGTCGACCCCGGTCAGGCTGAGGGCGCGAAAGCCATAGG
>JAEEGL011321684.1_pt1 | contig 10293 bp, 7 predicted proteins | sample 9134231 | NCBI WGS metagenome assembly JAEEGL01 (sample SAMN16246548, study PRJNA631951) | gut metagenome | biome: gut microbiome; feature: rumen; material: fiber-attached | host: Bos | place: Iran: Karaj | collected 2018-10
CTCTTATTAATGACACTTCAAAGGAACCGTCTTCGGTATTTTTAACAACAGCTTTACCGCCGTCAATTTCATTTCTGAAAACATAACCGCCATTAGGTAATGTAGCTGCAGTTTTCATTTTTATATCCAACGAATTATCTTCCGTCGGAACTTTTATGTTTTGATAATAGGCAGCAACATTCTGTGCGGAAGCCTTTGCCGTAGGCTTTGGCATTTCTTGAATAACAGGTTTCTTTACTTTTGAAGGAATATTTTGCTGCTTTTTAATATTAATACCGGGAACGTAATAATTGCCGCTAATGTTTTCCATAAAAAAATCCTCAATAAATATATTTATATTTATATAAAAAATTTTTAATCATCAAAATTGCCACATTAATATTTAAATAATAAATTATATAATCAGAATATTTTTTGATAAAAAAACAGACAGTTATTATACCGTCTGTTTTTAATTATTATTACTATTAGATTAACCTTTGATATTCAGAATAGCACCGGTACCTTTTAGTGCTATTTCATTGTTTATACTATCAGCAAGTTTATATAAACTATTAACCCGTTCCTCAGATAAACCTTCATCTTCTGGATTAAATCCTGATAAAATTGAATCAAGTACAGAAACAGCATCAATCGGCAATTTTTCAGCCGAATTATCAAAGTTTTTAATTGCATTTGCTCTTATTTTTTGAACTATTTTATTTTTTAACGCCTTATTTTCATATTTTTCAATATTCTTTTCGTTTATAAAATGATGATAAAGGAACTTATTTCTGTTGAAGTGGTTTTCGTTCGGGGAATATTTTGTATTATGGAAATTTTCAAAGATAAAATCCTGATTGCCAAAAAGAGGGCTTCTTAAGTTAAAGGATACCAAATTATCGTATTCTCCCAATATATAATCTGAATCAATATCGGTTACATATATGTTTGTATTCTTTCCGCCGCGTTCATCAATATTGTCGTAACCGGGCAAATCACTTTTAATTTTGTTATTATAATAAAACACATTAGCCTTAAATGACTGTCCGTAAAGACTTTTACCAACAGGTGAAATATTCATACTAAAACTCCTTTTTTGAGAATATTAAATAACATAATATTAAATATTGTTATTTCTAAAAAAATTCTGCAATAAAATTTATTATTTCTTAACTAATTCACGAAGCCCGGCTTTTTTAAGAGTTTTTGTAACAGAATCAATACTTTTTGAAGATAATTCTTTTTCAAGGTAGCTGTTATAAAGCTTTAAAGTAATAGGAACATTTTTTACTTTTACGGAAGATTCTTCTATTGCATTTACATTAATTCCGGCATAAGAATTAGAAGGTATAGTTCTTACGTACGTATTTTCAGACAATATCCTGTTTAATTCCTCCTGTTTATCATCCAAGAAATTGTAATAAGTAAGAACTGTTTTTGTATGATAAGTACCGACAGGACTTTCAGAAGACTGATTCCATCTCGGAAAACTAAGTACTTCTGTTTTTGATTTACCTAAAAAACCTTTAAAACTGCTGTGTTTTGATATTTTATCAAAACCAGATGCAAAATTGACAGACTGAATTCTCATAAATCCTCCTAATAAACACACACATAGTTTTAAAAAACATAAATAATTTTTTTTGTTATAAAAATGCAGAATACAGATATATTATATCACAAAAATTCATATAAATAATGTATAAATACCCTGAAAATATTCATGCTTTAAGTCGATGTGAAAATTATACATATTGTTAAAATTTATATAGAGTCTTAAAGGTAGTGAATATAATGAATTTAAATGAAAATTGTCTGCTCCGATTTCTGACTAATCCGGACGAATTACAGGAATTATCAAGATTTGTTTTAAAAAATATTGAAGAAATTGAAAAAAACTCAAAAATAGACGATAATTAAAAAAGTTATCTCCGGAGTTTTTATGCAAAAAATTTATGATTTTATACTAAGACACAAATATGACATACTTTGCTTTTTTGCATTTGCTGCAATAATATCTATTATTTGTTACGTTTTTCCTAACAATGAAATTAAAAATATTGTAAAAATCATTGAAAACAAAACTTTTGACATAAGACAAAATATCATAGCTAAAGATAAACATGTCAATAAAGACATAGTTATAATTACGGTAGATGACCCGTCTTATGAATTTTTAATAGAAACCTACGGTGATTGGCCAATACCAAGGCAGGTATATGCACAGGTACTTGATTACGTTCAGGCCGGAAACCCAAAATATGTAGCTTTCGATTTACTGTTCATAAAATCATTAAACAGAATTCCTCAAAGCGACAGTAAGCTTATAGAAGCGTTCAGAAAATATCAGAACACATATACGGCTTTTAATTTTGATGATTATTCTTTTGAATTAAGACAGCCGCCGTATATGGATAATAAATTAAGTACTGAAGTTGAGTTTAAATCAGACAAAATAAAACCGTTTAAATTTACAAACTGCAGACTTATCATGCAGGAAATAATAGATGTTACAAAAAATGTGGGACATATAAACACACCGAAATGGGACGACGGATTTATCCGTTCAATCCCTGTTATAATTGAATATCCCGAATACGAACCTGAAACTTTTAATATTATAGACAATAAACATTATCTTTATATGACATTAAAAATGGCTATAGATTATCTAAACAGATATGAAAACGCAAATATTCCCGATAAACTTACTGTAGATTCAAAGAACAACCTGATACTCGGAGAGAGAAAAATTCCTTTAACAAACAGAGGAGAAGTAATACTTAACTGGTACGGCGACAGCGGGATAAATAATCCTAATACCTTTAAATATCTTTCCTTCTGGGAGGTAATAAAATCAATACAGGCAGTTGAAAACGGTAAAAAACCCAGAATATCTTCGGATTATTTTAAAGGAAAAATTGTTTATATAGGAACAAACGTATTTTCACTGTCAGATATTAAAACGGTACCCACAGGAAAATACTTCCCCGGTGTAGAGATGCACGCAACCTTTTTTAACAATATACTGGACAATAACATAATAACAAAGACATCATACCCGATAAATATGACAATTACACTTATATTATCAGTTTTAGCCATATTTACGGTATTCAGAATACGTTCAGTTGTTGCTTCCGTAATAACATATATAGTATTAACCGGTTTTTATTGCTACATAACGACTTTTATAATGACAAAATACAATATTTGGCTGTGGGTAGCAGTACCTGTTATATTTACGACTTTTATGTTTGTTTGCTCTTTTCTTATAAAATACCTGCTTAAATCAAGAGATTTCGATTATACCTATAAACTTGCAACTACTGACGGTCTGACAGACCTTTATAACCACAGGTATTTCCAGGAGCTCATGGCTAAAAAATTAGAAGAGTGCAAAAAAACAAATACAAAATTTTCACTGGTAATGACAGATATCGACTTTTTCAAAAAATTTAACGATAAATACGGACACCAGGCAGGAGATGCCGTTTTAAAACATGTTGCAAGCCTTTTAAAAACAAATGTAAAAATTGATGACTTCGTTTGCAGGTACGGCGGTGAAGAAATGACAATTATACTTGACCGTGCAGATAAAGGGAATGCAATAAATGTAGCAAAAAGACTTTGCAGTATTATTTCAGCTCAGGAATTTGAATTATCACCGGAATTAAAAGTAAAAATTACTATCAGTTTGGGAGTTTCAACATTCCCCGATGACGGAAATAATACTGAAGATCTCGTTGACTATGCTGATAAATATTTATACAAAGCAAAATCAAACGGAAGGAATCAGGTCGGTAATACGGACAGTAAATAGGCTTATAAAAATTGTAAAATTTTAATAAATTAATTAACAAAAACTGGCAAAAATTACAAAAATAATGATTTATATAAATGTGTTTAGGAGTATGTGTTTTGAAAATTAACAAAGTAAGTAATGTTAAAAGTGCTTATGCTCTGCCGTTATGCAAACCTCAAAAAAGCATAAACAATACCGGTTATAATCAAATTAACAAATTATCAAACGTATATTATCAGCCCGTTAATTTCGGCAGATCATTAAAGGAGCATAAAAGCTGGGGAGCACAGGTAGATCCTGTTACAAAAGAAGTAACGTTCAAAATTTTCACATATCCGGATTCAAAAAAAGTTGAAGTTACTGTTGAAAAAAAAGGAAATGAAAAGAATACAAAAACATATGAATTAAGAAATTCAGGAAACGGCATTTTCGAAACTCCGTATAAAATCCCTGCAAAAGAAGTAAGCCACGGTGATAAATACTATTATACCATATATAAAGGTAACGGAGATATTGACAAAGTAAAAGACCCGTATTCTTTCAGACAGGAACAATTACTTGATAAATCAACAATCTACGACCATTCCTTGTACAAATGGAATGACGACAGCTGGTATAAAAACAACAAGGACAGAATTTCAAGAAGAACAGATAATAATAACGGATTAAAATCGATAGATTCAGCAAAAATATATGAATTCAACACAGCCACCTTAACGGAGAAAGGCACTTTTAATGAAGCAAAGAAGATTATAAAATCCGTTAAAGAAATGGGCTTTAATGCCATTGAAATTATGCCTGTAGAGAACACTTATTCCTTTAACTGGGGCTATGACGGAGTTGATAAAATGGCACCGTCCGAACACTTAGGCGGGCCGGACGAATTAAAATCATTGATAGATTTTGCTCACCAAAACGGTGTAAATGTAATAATGGATATGGTACCGAACCACTTAGGACCTGACGGTGCAGCGCTTAAAAGAACAGGGCCGTATATCGCAGGTGTTAACGATTTTGGCGAAGCATTTAATTTTGAGGGAGAAAATTCAAAATATGTTAGGGATTACATTGCAAATACAGCTTTAAACTGGATAATGAACTATCATTGCGACGGTTTAAGACTGGATATGACTAAATATATGAATTCTGATACGACGATGAAGCAAATCGCAGCGGAAGTAAATTACCATTGTCCTGATGCATTTTTGATTGCCGAAGACGGACGGGGTGCGGTATCGGTTGATCAAAATGATAAATATTATACAAACTATAATGAACCTCACGATATGCGTGTTGTAAGACCTTTAAAACCCTTTGAAACAGCATCTGGAACAGCAGAATGTTCACATAATAATGCTATAGATTTAATTGAATCTGGAAAGACATCTCTTGGAAGACTCGGGTATGACAGCGAGTGGGATTTCTATTTCTTCCACACTTTAAAAGACGGCACCTACGGGGTATTAGATTTAAACAACTATGAAAAAGCCTGCTATTCTTCGGGAAGCAGAGTTAAATATGTAATGAGCCATGATGAAATAGGAAATTATGAAGGAACAAGACTACTCTCAAAATTAATGGTGCCTATGCTTCATTTAAATGACAATATTATTCTTAATTCTGAAGACCTTAAAAGAGCAGAAATACTTGCAGGAGTTAAAAAAGTCAGAATTGAAGATTACATAAAAAATATAACATATCAAAAGGCACAATTTGCTGCGGAAAAATTAGCAATAATGCTGCAGGAAGGCAAATTAGACAAATATTCAACAGCAAATTCAACATCAAAAGATCAGACTAATGCAATAAATAAAAAATTCTATAATGATATTCTCGCCCCAATGGGAATAAAGCAAAACGCCGGTATTAATTATGATACAGTAAAAAGCATGTTCAGAAGAAGCTTTAACAAAAATAAAATGGCATTAGTAACTATGTATTCGGTACCGGGGCCGAAAATGATTTTTCAGGGTGATGAGAAAGCGGAATTAACACCATTCAGATTTTTCAGGGAATTTGAACACTGTAAAAATGAAGAATATCTTGAAAGAGAAAAGGGATATAATACAGGAAGAGAGGCATTTGAAAAATCAAAATTAGGAAAAATAAATTACTCAAAAAATGCAAATATTATGATGGGGCAATACAGAAACCTTGTAAGCGACCTTAATAAATTAACGGAAGAAAATACAGCATTAATAAAAGGGAAATATATAAAAGAGGATACAGTGAAACACCAGCATTCACAGGTATTTGCATCTCATATTAAAGATGCGGAAAACAATAATGAAATATTTGCAGTAACGAACTTTGCACCAAACAGCTATCCGAGAAGCAATGCTGCAGAATATTATATTAAATTTCCGAGAGGACAATGGACACAAATACTGAATACAGACAACAGAAAATACGGAGGCTATGGTTTCTATAATAATTCACATATTATATACGGTGACGGAACAAATAATGTGCCCATAAAACTTGCGGGAGAATCCGCAATACTGTTCAGACGTGTAGGTTGATAATATATGGAAACAGATAAAAAATTCTTTGTATATATAATATTAACCGTTACAAATAAGTTATACTGCGGTTATACGGACGATGTTGAAAAGAGATATAAATTACACTGCAGCGGTAAAGGTGCAAAATTTACACGTGCGAACAAACCTGCAAAATTAGTATATGTACAAGAATTCGATTCCAAAACTGAAGCACAAAGAGAAGAATACAGAATCAAACACCTTACAAGAGAGAAAAAACTTGAATTAATAAACACTAATCCCCGAATATAACAAACGGTATATCACTTTCTAGGGCGTATTCGCGCAGGAATTTTGTTCTGTCATATACAGAAGAAATTTCATTTTTACAGATATTCTTTCTGCTTAAAAATTCAATAGGGTTACCTGTTTTTTCGCTGTTATTTATATTATATGCAAATACAGCCATAGGAGGTTTCGGATTTGATACGAATATTTCATTGTAAGGCCTGTCCCCTGTTCTAAAACTTGAATTAATGGAAACAAATGCATTTATTATCTTTTTTCTTAAAGCAGCGGGCTCAATTTCACTTAAGGGTTTATTTTCATTTTCTATTACAAATTCCATATACTTGTTATCGCTCATACCTGTTGCATTTTTAATTAAATCAGCAATATATGTTCTGTCCTTTGCACTATATCCGTCAAAAACATAGTTATCTTTAAATTCCTGTATATTTTTTCTGAAGCCGGAATATGAGTCGGTGATGCCACCCCCGTGGACAAAATTTGTTTCACAATCAAGCAGAATACCTTGAGGTCTGTAAAATTCGAATTTTGATTCGGGTCGTTCCGCATAACTGACTGATATTAGAGCAGCAGAATCAAGAAGCGGAAAAACATTAAATTTAGCCAACTGATTAGAATAATCTAATCCATGTGCAAAGAATTTTATGTTTCCCGTATCAACTTCTTTTCCTAATTCTGTTTTGGTTTTAATTCCTTTTACAACAGAATCTTTGGGAAAACCTATCTTTTCCAAATCTTCATTTTCAAGTTCATTGAATTTTATTATTATAAGTCCGTCTTTATCTTTGTAAACACCTTTAATGTTTGTTGAGCCGTCGGTATTAACTTCTGTAACAGCCTCTTCTATTCTGCTTGCTTTTGGAAAAGGCGTAACAGGCAATAAGGGTTGTGATTTCTTTAATTCTTTAATCATTTTTTTGATACTCTCAGCATATAAATCGGCACTTTTACCATAACTTCTGGATATCCCGTTAAAATCTGTTCTTGAAGCACCATCTATTCTGTCGTGGAAAGAATCATCTTTTTTAACTGCCTTTAAATCCGCATGTGTAAATATTAATGCCATATCAAATATATTATCGTGTCTTAAATCATAAGCGGTATCCTGAAGACGGTTGTTTAATTCTTTTTCACTTATTGATGAATTAACAAAATTCAGCCATTCATGGTGTTTGATTAATTCATTAAGCTTAATTTCTTCGTCTCTTGTTAAGTTGAATTTTTTTGCAATATAGAAAGAATCAAAACTGCTTTCTTTTGCGTGAGTCGGGTCAGGATATCCCTCCTTCTTTGTAATATCGTGTAATAATGAAGCTAATAACATTACCCTTTTATCCGAATCATTTAATTTATGAAATTCCGGGTTTTGTACAACTTTTTGCATAACTTTTAAAGAGTGTTTAAATACATCAAAATCGTGAGTTTTATGCTGTACTTTACCAATTTGGGGTCTTAATTCGGGCAGAACATCGACAATATTATTAAGTTCTTCTTCAATTTCTTTATTATTACAACTAATATGATTTTCTACGCTGAATTTTTTTACAAAAGGACGCAATTTTTCTATAATATCTTGAGTTTGAGAATTTGTAATTTGCTGTAATTTTTCTTCAGTATGAGAATAAAAAGGATAACCTGTTATTGAGTATTTTGACAAGGTTTTAGCATTTTCATGAATTTCAAAACCGAAGTAGTCATATACTTTTTGTTGTTCTTCCTTTGGTATGTCTTTTACTACCGATAAAACGTCTTTAATAAAATTGTCTTTATTATAATCTTGAGATATTTCAAGGTTGGTAAAATCTTCATCAGATAATTCGGCAAGTCTGTCTGAAAGTGTAGTTATATTAATATTAAATTTTTCCGCTTGACTATCTGACAGTGTATTTGTTTTAATACCCACAGACCTTACAAGATCCGGCAATAATGAACAATATTCCTCTTGATTCTTTGGTAAAAGAGGAAAATATTGTTTTATCTCGTCGGATATTTTAAATAAATCCTGATTAACACTGACAAGATTTCTTAAGAAATCTCTGATTTCATATATAGGTATTTCATCAATGCTTTCTTTTTGATAAATATCAACAAATTTTGCAGCAATTACCGTATCATTCCCGTTAAGCTTTGATGTTTTCTCAATTCCTATTTTATTGTTTAACTTTTTCAGACTCTCGGCTGTTAATTCTTTATTTTTGTCATTATATAAAGTTATTATTTGATGAGGAAGCAAGTCTTTATTATCAAGGTCTTTAAGTAACCTGCTCATATCGTTTGTTTTCAAAATATCTTTATTAATCAGACTGCATATATCATTCATAAAAGCTTCATTGTTATAAAATCTTTCTTCAGAAAGAATTTTGTTATAAATATCACATTTTAACAAAGTATTTTCAAGTTTATAATTATCTTCAGATATTAAATTGTTGATTTTTTCTGTAAAGTCAACATTATTGCAAAGTTTTTCACACGAAATGATTTTTTCTAAAAGAATGCATTTTGTTTTTGAATCTTCAAATGTATTAGTATAAAAAAATGCTAATGATGCATAATTCATAAAGTTTTCGTTGTTAAAAAATTTTTCATCGGAAAGAATTTTGTCAATTATATCAGCCTTTGCCTGTGCAGATTCATAATTTTTGGTATTACCGATTATTCTGTAAATTGCTCTATTCAAAATACCAGAATTATTGTAAAGTCTTTCATCAGAAAGTATTTTGTCTGCAAGCTGGATATTATATTTGTTATAATTGCTTACCCATTCATTTGCTATATCTTTAACATCATCAGGCAGATTTTTTAATTTTTCTTCTATTCCCTGTTTATATTTTGTGAATTCATTATTTGTTAATATTTTAATATGTGTTTTTCGCCAGGCAGGTTCATCTTCTTTATATACTCCTATTTTTCTCAATATACCGAAAGGTTCAAAGCCCTTAAAAGAAACCTGGGCTCTGCCCTGAAAAGAAAGAGCATCAAGAGAACTTGCTTCGGAAGTCTTTTGTTCGGTCTGCGAGTTATTATATTCAATATTCTTTTTATTTTCGTTACCGTCAGGGAAATTTATTCCGGAATTTTTATCTATTTTCACAAGTTTACACTCCGATAAAATATTTATCGGTCAAAATAAAAAAAACTTTAACAAAAATATAAAACTAAAAAGGAGAACAACTGTTCTCCTTTTTCTCTTACGTTCCCGAACTATTTATATAAATTCTAACTGCTCATAAGCTCAATTGCGTTTTCTAACAATTGTTTATGAGATTTAATTAACTGGTTTGCAAGTTCCAATTGCATTTGTGCCTGTTGATAATATGCGGTATTGGCATCAAAGTCAACATTTGAAAGTTCAATTAATCCGCCTCTGATTTCACCTCTGCCGACAACAGGCTTACCTGAGTCTTCGGTTTCGATATACTGACCGTCAGCTACCTGATACAGCATTTGAGGGTTGTGGAAATTAATTACGGCAACTTTGTACAGGGGGGTCATAATTTTTCCGCCGTCAGCTTTTCCGTATAAAATGCCGTCCTCTTTAAATTCAAATTCTTCATATTTTCCTAAGTATTTACCGTTACTGGGATCTATCCACATTTTTATATTTGTTGTGGGAACGGAAGCAGCACCGCCGTCGAAAGCAGTGTCAAGAAAAGAATCAGCATCGACAGCTTTAGCACCGTTCATTATTTCACCTTTATCATTAAGAATATAACC
>JAEEGL011647058.1_pt1 | contig 10293 bp, 10 predicted proteins | sample 9134231 | NCBI WGS metagenome assembly JAEEGL01 (sample SAMN16246548, study PRJNA631951) | gut metagenome | biome: gut microbiome; feature: rumen; material: fiber-attached | host: Bos | place: Iran: Karaj | collected 2018-10
AGGAACGTCGTGCCGCCGATCCAGAAATTCCAGGTCGGGGGCAGGTTGAAGCCGATCTTGGCGATGCAGATGTAGGTCACCGTGACCGCGGTCATGAAACAGGCCGGGAGGAAGGTGATGAGGTATGCCAGTCCCTTTTTCGCCGTGGCCAGATAGACCGTGACGGTCCAGAGGGTGAAGACCGCGAGCGTCTGGTTGGCCCAGCCGAAATAGCGCCAGAGGATATCGAAGCCGGAAGGCTTGGAGACATTGAACCACAGGAGGACGGCCGTCACCGCAAACATCGGGATGGCGATGGCGAGGCGGTTCTTCATCGGACGCTGGTCGAACTTGAGGAAATCCGCGATGATCAGGCGGGAGGAACGGAGGGCCGTGTCGCCGCTCGTGATCGGGGCGGCGACGACGCCGAGCAGGGCGAGGATGCCGCCGAAAAGGCCGAGCCAGCTCTCCGAGACCTTCGTCACGACGGCCGGGGCGGCGGCGGTGACGTCGGAGCCGACGGCGGCCGCTCCGCCTCCGAAGAAGAACCAGGAGCCGATGGTCGCCCACACGAGGGCGACGATGCCTTCCGTGATCATGGAGCCGTAGAAGATCGGACGGCCGAGCTTCTCATTCTCCAGGCAGCGGGCCATGAGCGGGCTCTGGGTGCCGTGGAAGCCGCTGATGGCTCCGCAGGCGATTGTGATGAACAGGCAGGGGAAGATGGGCGTAGCCGCGCCGGTGCGGTTGCCGAGACCGTCCCAGATTTCCGGGAGGGCAGGCCACTTGACAAAGAGGCAGACCATCAGGGCGACCGCCATGAAGATGAGCGCGAACGCGAACAGCGGGTAGATCTTGCCGATCAGCTTGTCGATCGGCAGGAGCGTCGCGATGATATAATAGACGAAGATCACCCCCACCCAGATCATGATGGCCGCCCGGCTGCCGTTGCCGGCGATGTCCCCGAGGATGAGGGCAGGCGAATACACGAACACCGCGCCGACCAGCAGGAGCAGGAGCACCGAGAACACGAGCATCACGGTTTTCGTGGTCTTTCCCAGATACTTCCCGACCAGTTCGGGCAGCCCGATGCCGCCGTGGCGGACCGAAAGCATGCCGCTCGTGTAATCGTGGACGGCACCCGCGAAGATGCAGCCGAAGACGATCCAGAAATAGGCGGAGGGACCGAATTTCGCGCCCATGATGGCGCCGAAGATCGGTCCCGTTCCCGCGATGTTGAGGAACTGGATCATGAACACCCGCCAGGAGGGCAGGACGATGAAGTCCACGCCGTCGGCCTTGGCGACGGCCGGCGTGGGACGCGCCGGGTCCGGTCCGAACACCTTCTCCACGAACTTGCCGTAGAGGATATAGCCCAGCACGAGGGCCACGAGACTGATGAGGAACGAGTACATATCGCGATTTGAATTATTTCCGGTTCAACAGGTCCAGGCGCGCCTGCGCGGCGGCGCGTTCGCTTTCCGACTCCGCATGCTGCACGTACATCGCCAGGTATTTCTTTTCCAGCTTGACGTTCCGTTCGCGACGGGCGACAAGCAGGCTGTTCTTGATGGCCGTGATGTCATCCGGATGCTTTTTCAGGACCTTGTTATAATATTTAAGGGCCTTTTTCCCGTCGCCCTTGCAGACGAGGTAATAGGAGCCGAGGTTGTCCATGAACAGCGGCTCGCCGGGGTTGTGGTCAAGCATCAGCTCGGACAGTTCACGGAAGGCCTCCTGGCTCTGCGGGGAGTTGATGCGGAAAAACGTGTAGCAATGCTCCTGGATCAGGGAATTGAACGCTTCCGCATCCACTTTCTGCAGGCCCGGATAAACCCAGTCCGGGTGCGCGGCGTAATTGTAGTCGATGATGCCGCGGAGGGTCTGCATGGCCATGTCCGGGCTCTCTTTCTCATAGCCGGTCAGGGACGAGACCTTCGCCAGGCGGTAGTCCAGCCGCAGCGGGGCGAGCGAAATCGCCCGGTCGAGGGCGGACTGCGCCTTGCCGAAGAGTTCGTCGTCATACTCCGTGTCCTCGAAGAAATTGAGCATCGCCCCGGTGGAATCCTTGCCGGCAAGCAGGGGCTCCCGGCCGAGGTAGCGCTCGCGGGAAAGACGGATCACCTTCGGCTGCCCGGATTTCGACAGGAAACAGGCGAATTTGCCCTCCAGCATGGCCAGGTCGTCGGGATAGGCCTCCTCCCAGCGCTCGAGCAGCGTCTCGACGCCGACGCCGCCGAGGCCGACCCGTTCGACCAGCCGCTCGTAGCGGCCGGCGAATTCCTCCGGGGTGGTCTGGGCGGACAGGGAAAAGGTCAGCAGCAGGGCTGCCGCAAGGATGAAGTATCTTTTCATGGGATTTGCTTTCTGATACGGTTCTCTTTGGGGTACAGGTTGTTGCAGCGCATACCGAGGTTCTTGGCAGGGCCGAGGGGATGGCCCTCGAAACACAGGGTCAGGAGGCCTTTCGGGGCGTCGGGCAGGGAAAGGGCGTCGCCATGGAGATAGCGGAGCGCCGTATCCCGGTCGATGTCGAAACGGGGATAGCCCGGATCCGGCGTCACGGGGCGTTCCGTCCGGTCGAGGACATCGCCCCGGACGGACCGTCCGGAAGGGACGCCGTCCTTGACGAGCGCGGCGGCGTACTGGCCCTCGCCGGGCACGAAGCCCGGCAGGAGCGCATAGCCGCAATCCGTCTTCACGACAGGCGGGATGTCCCCGAAATCAAGCACTTCCGCACCGAGTTCCGCGGCGATCCAGGCGACGGTATCGTCATTCTCCAGGCGGTTGAACGTACAGGTGGAATAGACCAGCACCCCGCCCGGACGGAGCGCGGGCCAGACGTCGGACAGGATGCGCTTCGCGCGGGCCGCGCAGAACGCGACGGTCTCCTCCGACCAGTCCTCCACGGCCTTGTCGTCCTTCCGGAACATCCCCTCCCCCGAACACGGCACGTCGGCGACGATGATGTCGAACAGGGGCCAGTTCCCGAAGGCGGAGGGGTCGAGGGACGTCACGCCCACGCGGGGGTCTCCCCAGGTGCGGACATTGGCCCGCAGCACGGAGAAACGCTTCTTCATCACTTCGTTGGCCACGAGCGAGAAGCGCTCGCCGAAGGCTTCCCGAAGGGAGGCCGCGAGGTCCGTCGTCTTGCCGCCGGGGGCGGCGCAGAGGTCCAGGACGGACACAGGGGCGGCGAAGCGCGGCAGGACGCGGCGGAAGAGTTCCCCGACAAACATCGCGGAGGAATCCTGGACATAGTAGCAGCCGGCGTGGAAAAGCGGATCCAGCGTGAAGGCGGGCCGCTCCTGCAGCCAGTAGCCGTACGGGCTCCAGGGAACCCGCTCCGCACCGGGGAAAGGGCATTCCCGGAGCCGGGCGGGATTCAGGCGGACGGAGACGGAAGGCGTCCCGGCCAGTCCGTCCAGGACGGTCCGGGCCCGGTCCTCCCCCACCGATTCCGTGAGCATCCGTATGAAGGCCGGATCAAACATGCATGCCGTACTGCGAGGGGTCGAATCCTTCGGGCATCTTGCCGTTGGAGGCATCCACGAGCCCGTCGACCATCTTGTCCATGGCTTCCCGGAGCCGGTTCCCGATCATCATCTTCATCATGAAATTGAGGTCTGCTTCGAACGACAGGTGGAAATCCGTCTTGCCCGGATCGTCCGGGACGGGATCGAAGTGGATCCCGACATGGAAGGCGAACGGAGCGCCGTAATCCACGAGTTCGAGCCGGGAATAGGGCGCGCGGTCATGGACCTTCACCCCGAAATTCAGCCCCTGGACGGAGGCGGTCAGCGTATCGTAGTCGGCCTCGATTCCCGCCCGCTTGTCCTCCGGGAGGAACTGGACGAAGTTGCGGAGGTCCGTGAAGGACATGTAGAGTTCGTATGGCTGGCGGGCAACGATCCCGTGCTTGCTTTCAAATTCGGTCATAAACGCTTATCTTTGCATTCCGCAAATATAAGAAAAATTATGCGCAAGATATACTTCGAGAAGCGGAGCATCGCGATCTGCACCCCCACCGACGAGGCGCTCTCCGACCCGAACGCCGTCGAATTCCACCTCGGGGACCATTTCGACATCCACGACCTCGTGCGCATGTTCGAGGTCCAGGACACCCTTTCCCGGATCTACATCCCGACCGCCTCCCCCGAGAAGACCTACCGGCGCATCTGCGCCGAATTCCGCGAGGTCAACGCGGCCGGCGGCCTGGTTTCCAACCGGCGCGGGGATTACCTGCTCATCTCCAGAAACGGCCTCTGGGACCTTCCGAAGGGCCATCAGGAAGCCGGGGAGGACATCGAGACGACCGCCCTCCGCGAAGTGCAGGAGGAAACGGGGGTGGACCAGCTCGAACTCCGCCGCCTCATCTGCATCACCGACCACTGCTATTTCCGCAACGGCGTCTGGCACCTCAAGCACACGTGGTGGTACGACATGCTCTACACGGACCCGACGAATCTCACCCCGCAGCGTGAGGAAGACATCACCAAGGCGGCCTGGGTGGCCAGGTCCAGCCTGCCCCCCTTCCTGAAAAACACCTTCCCTTCCATCGTCGAAGTCTTCCGCGAAGCCCGGATCTGAAACTTTTTTCCAAAATCCGGCGTATTGTATTAGTATCAACAGAAGAAAAACAGAAATGAAGCTTTCCCAATTCGATTTCGACCTGCCCCAGGACCGGATCGCCAAGGAACCGACCCGCTGGAGGGATGAATGCCGCATGATGGTCCTGCACAAGGACACCGGCGAGATCGAGCACCGCCAGTTCAAGCATATCATCGATTATTTCGGCAAGGGCGACATGTTCGTCCTCAACGACACCAAGGTCTTCCCGGCCCGCCTCTACGGCAAGAAGGAGAAGACCGGCGCGGACATCATGGTCTTCCTCCTGCGGGAACTCAACCGCGAGCAGCGGCTCTGGGACGTCATCGTCGACCCCGCCCGGAAGATCCGCATCGGCAACAAGCTTTACTTCGGTGACGACGACAGCCTCGTGGCCGAGGTCATCGACAACACGACTTCCCGCGGACGCACCCTCCGCTTCCTCTACGACGGCCCCTACGAGGAGTTCAAGCAAGCCCTTTTCGCCCTCGGCGAGACGCCGGTCCCGATGTGGGTCAAGGACAAGGTCGATGCGGAGGATGCCGAGAATTTCCAGACCATCTTCGCCGCGCACGAAGGCGCCGTCTCCGCGCCCGCGGCCGGACTGCATTTCAGCCGCGAACTGTTCAATCGGATGATCCTCAAGGATATAGAAAAGACGTTCATCACGGTTCACATGGGCATCGGCCACTTCCGCCGCGTCGATGTAGAGGACCTGTCCAAGCACCGGATGGACTCCGAACGGCTCATCATCGGCGAAAAGGCCGCCGAGGACATCAACCGGACCCACCGGAACGGCCACAAGGTCCTGGCGGTGGGCGTCACGGTCATGCGCGGCCTGGAGACCTATGTCACCACGAACCGCGAGGTCAACGCCTTCGACGGATGGACCAACAAGTTCATCTTCCCGCCCTACCACTATGCCGTGCCGGATGCGATCGTTTCCAATTTCCACCAGCCGGAATCGACCATGCTCATGGCCGTCGCCTCCTTCGGCGGCTACGAGCCGACGATGAAAGCGTACCGGACCGCCCTCGAGGAAGGCTACCGCTTCGGCCCCTACGGCGACGCCCTGCTGATCATCTGAACGCCGAAAACGGAAAAACAGAGCGGAAACGGAAAAAAACCAGCGTTTTCCCGGACTGACCTTCTATCTTTACCGAAAAAGGAAAGATGGAAGGTTTTTTCGATGAGGCCACCTGCCTCTGTGCACTCAACCGCGTCTTCGGCTTCGCCCCGCAGACCGGTCTCGCCCTCTGCAGGCACGCCGGTTCGGCCGCGGCCGTGTTCCGCATCCCGGCCGGGGAGTTGAAACGGCTGCTCGGCCCGCAAGGCGCCTTTGCGGAGCGGATGGGGCGCGACGCCCTGGAAACGGCGGCGCGCGAACTGGACGAAGTCCGGGCGGCGGGCGGCCGTTTCATCCCGCTCGGCTCGCCGGCCTATCCCGCCCTCCTCCAGGAATGCCCGGACCCGCCACTCGGCCTCTATTGCCGCTCAGCCACCCCCGCGGAGGAACTCTTCGGCGGCCGGCCGGTCATCGCGGTCGTCGGGACGCGGAAAGTGACCTCCTATGGACGGGAATGGTGCCGGCGCCTCGTCCGAGCCCTCTCCGAAGCGGAGGTCAAGCCGCTCATTGTCAGCGGGCTGGCCTACGGCGCCGACGGGATTGCGCATATCTCCGCCCTCGACTACGGCCTTCCGACCATCGGCATCATGGCGACGGGCATCGACAGCGTCTATCCCTGGCAGCACCGGGAACTGGCCGCGCGGATGGCCGCCACCCCCGGCTGCGCCCTCCTGACGGACTATCCCCTCCGCACCGCGCCCGTCCCCCTCAACTTCATCCGGCGCAACCGGATTATCGCCGGCCTTGCCCGCGCCACGCTCGTCATCGAGACGGGCCTCCGGGGCGGCAGCCTCATCACGGCCCGCTATGCCAACGACTACGCGCGGGACGTCTTCGCCCTGCCCGGGCGGATCGACGACGCACGTTCGGCGGGTTGCAACCGGCTCCTGCGGGACCGGATGGCCGACATCATCGCCGACCCGGAAAGCCTGGTGGAGCAACTCGGGCTCGGCCGGCCCGGCCGCGGGAAGCGGACCGACCTTGTCGCCTCGCTCCGGCAGCGGTATGCGGGGACGCTGCCGCCGGAGCAGCTGGAGTTGCTCCTGGAGACGGCCGCCACCGTCCGCGACCGGCGCGACCTCACGGCCGAGGACATCGCGGCCCGGAACGGACGCCCCTATCCCGCCGTCGCGGAAATCGCCACCCTGCTGCTTGCAGACGGCGTTTTCGAAGCGGATCTGCTCGGAAGATATGCGATTCATGCGAAATAATCCGTATCTTTGTCCTCCGGATGCTGATCGACACTCATACCCATTTCTACGACGAGTGGCTGCTTCCGGACGCGGAGGCGGCCATCGCCCGCGCCCTGGAAGCGGGCGTCGGGAAAATGATCCAGGCCGACGTGGACAGCCGCGAACGGGACGCCCTCTGGGCCCTGAACGACGCCCACCCCGGTGTCCTCTACCCGATGCTCGGGCTCTATCCCGGCTCGGTCGACGGCAACTGGGAGCAGGAAATCGCCCTGCTCGAAGCCTACCGGGACCGCGGGATCGTCGCCATCGGCGAAATCGGTCTCGACTACCATGAGGGGACGGAATGGGTCGCCGAGCAGAAGGAGGCCCTCCGGGCCCAACTCGAACTCGCCGCGGCCTGGGACCTGCCGGTTAATATCCACCTCCGGGACGCCTGGGAGGACCTCTTTGCCATCCTCGCCGAGAAGCGACATCTCGGCCTGCGGGGCAATCTCCATTGTTTCACAGCCAGTTACGAGATCTTTCTCCGGGCCCAGAAATACGGCGACTTCTCCGTCGGCATCGGCGGGGTCGTGACCTTCCGCAACGCCTCGCTCGCCGAGACCGTCAAGCGGATTCCCCTGGAAAAGATCCTGCTCGAAACCGACGCCCCCTACCTTGCCCCGGTCCCGCACCGGGGGCGGCGCAACGAAAGCGCCTACCTCCCCCTCGTCGCCGCGAAGGTCGCGGAGCAGCGGGGGACGGACATCGCGGAAATCGAAGCCGTCACCACGGCCAACGCCCTCCAATTATTCCGCCTATGACAAAGGCATCCATCCTCCTCATCTACACCGGCGGGACCATCGGCATGAAGGCCGATCCCGCGGACGGCACCCTCCGCCCCTTCGATTTCGGGGAAATCCTCCAGGAAGTGCCCGAACTGTCCAAGCTCGACGTCCGGCCGGACACCTGGACCTTCGATCCGCTCATCGATTCATCGGATGTGGAACCTTCTCTCTGGCAGGAGATTGCGCTCCTGATCCAGAAACGTTACGACCAGTATGACGGCTTCGTCATCCTGCACGGGACCGACACGATGGCCTACACCGCCTCGGCACTGAGTTTCATGCTGGAGAACCTGTCCAAACCCGTCATCCTCACCGGCAGCCAGCTGCCGGTCGGCGCCCTCCGCACCGACGGACGCGAGAACCTCGTCTCCGCGGTGGAGATCGCGGCGGCCCGGGACGCGCAGGGCGACCCGCTCGTGCCGGAAGTGGCCATCTACTTCGATTCGAAACTCCTCCGGGGCAACCGGGCCACGAAGGTCAGCGCCGACAATTTCCGGGCGTTCCGCTCCCCCAACCATCCCCCGCTCGCCGAAGCGGGCATCAACATCCGCTACGCCCGGGAATACATCCTGCGGCCCTCCGGACGGGGGGCGGGCCTCTCCGTCCACACGGCCCTGGACACCCGCGTCTCCATCCTCAAGATCCACCCCGGGATGACCCCGCAGATGATGCACGCCATCGTCTGCAATCCGGAAACGCGGGCCGTCATCCTGGAGACCTACGGCTCCGGCAACGCCCCGGGCAAGCCCTGGTTCCTCGACATCATCCGGGAGGCGGACGAGGCCGGGAAGATCCTCGTCAACGTCACCCAGTGCCTGGAAGGCACGGTCGACATGGAACTCTATGCCAACGGCAAGGCGATGGAGCGCGCCGGCGTGGTCAACGGCTACGACGGGACGACGGAAAGCACTCTCGCCAAGTTGTTTTACCTCATGGGCCGGAGCGCCGACAACGCCTGGGTGAAAACCATGATGGAGAAAGACCTCAAGGGAGAAATTAGCAAATAAATCCATTGTGGTTTGGAAATTATTTCCTAAATTGCACAAGATTTGGGAGACCCTCCCCGGGTCTCATGGGTATTGAATATTATTAACTATTTAACAACTAATTAATTACATCACACAAAAACGTTATGAAAAAGATTTTCATGTTTTTGGCAGTCGCGGGTCTCATGACCTTCTCTGCAAACGTCGCATCCGCCCAGGATCAGGAGAACGCCGCTCCGGCCGCCGAGCAGGCCGCTGAGGAGGCCGTCGCCCCCGCCGAGCCCGTCACCGACCTTTTCGCCGGTTCCGGTGAGGAAGTTCCGCTGCACCAGGCGCTGAAGACCAAGTTCATCGAAGGCGGCGCGGGCTTCATGTCCCTCGTCCTCATCTGCCTCATCCTCGGTCTTGCCCTCGCTATCGAGCGTATCCTCTATCTCGCATTCTCCAAGACCAACACCCAGAAGCTCCTCGCCAAGGTTGAGGACGCGCTGAAGGAAGGCGGTGTCGAGAAGGCCAAGGAGGTCTGCCGCAACACCCGCGGCCCGGTCGCCAGCATCTTCTACCAGGGTCTCCTCCGCATGGACCAGGGCGTCGATGTCGTTGAAAAGACCATCGTCAACTACGGCGGCGTCCAGATGAGCCTCATGGAGAGCGGTCTCTCCTGGATCTCCCTGTTCATCGCCATCGCCCCGTCCCTCGGATTCCTCGGTACGGTTATCGGCATGATCCAGGCCTTCGACGCCATCCAGGCTGCCGGTGACATCTCCCCGAACGTCGTCGCAGGCGGTATGAAGGTCGCCCTTATCACCACGGTCGGCGGTCTCATCGTCGCCATGATCCTCCAGGTCTTCTACAACTACATCCTTGCCAAGATCGACTCCCTGACCATCGACATGGAGGATTCCTCCATCCGTTTCGTCGACCTCATCACCAAGTACAACAAGTAATTCCCAACCCTGATAACACCATTCGCAATGGAAAGACAGTTATACGCTAAAATATTCAAGTGGGTATGCTGGGCGTTGCTGATCGTCAGTGTCGGGCTTCTTGTATTCGCGTTCCCGAAATTCGGAGGCGCCCGTGAGGAAGGTGCAGTCACCATGCTGCTGAACTGGGCATACATCATGCTCGGCATCGCGCTGGTGCTCGTCATCTGCATCGCCCTCTTCATCGACATCCGCAAGAACGCTACCTGCCTGGAGGAGAACCCGGTGGTCAAGCGGCCGGTCAAGACGATCCTCTACGTCGTCGGTATCGTCGCCGCCCTGCTCGCCGCCTACTTCTTCGCTACCGGCGCGCCCGCCGTGGGCTTCACCGGCACAACGACAGATTCTGAACTCAAATTGACCGATACCGTCCTCAACCTCACCTACATCCTCGGCGCCGGTGCCATCCTCGCCATCATCGTCGGTGAGATCATCATGAGCGTACGCGGCAAAAAGGCATAAACGACATGGCCAAGAAGAAAACACCGCAAATCAATTCCAGCTCGACGGCGGACATCGCGTTCCTGCTGTTGTGCTACTTCCTGATGACCACCACCATGGGTGATCAGTCAGGTCTGCAGCGTCGTC
>JAEEGL012096145.1_pt1 | contig 10293 bp, 7 predicted proteins | sample 9134231 | NCBI WGS metagenome assembly JAEEGL01 (sample SAMN16246548, study PRJNA631951) | gut metagenome | biome: gut microbiome; feature: rumen; material: fiber-attached | host: Bos | place: Iran: Karaj | collected 2018-10
CCGTAAGCGCTGTAGACCCGTTTTTCCACCTCGTTCTGGTTGGCGAGGACATAACTGGCGGGATACACGTAACTTCCGTCATAGCGCAGCATGCCATAGAGGGAATAGTCTTTTTCCGTGCTCGTGGCGAGATCGCGCATGCGCACGCCGTGGTTTCCTTCGGTGAGATAGGAGACGGAAGACTGGAAATAGGAGAGGGAAGTCAGTTCCGAAAGGGTGGACAGAACGGTATAGGAGTGGCCGGCCTTGGTCGGGATACCCGCCTGCTGCGTTTTGAAACGTGCGATAGGCGCTTCGAGATAGATCGAAGAGCGCGCGTCGTAGTAGGTTCCGTCGAAAGTCCACAGATCGATGCCGATCACAACGCGGTCGCCGATTTTCCCGTTTTCCAGGAAGACCTGATAGAGACCGCAGATGTCCTGGGTCGTCGCGCCGGAGACACCGGCGTTCCACGTCGTGGTCCCGCAGATCTCCGTATCGATCTGCTGGATACGGCTGGAACCGAAAATCAGGGTCTCGGGGCGTTCGATCTGCTCGGCAGCCTTCTGCTGGAACACGCGGTCCTTGAAGTCCGCCACATGTTCGATATTGTAGCCCTGCTGCATCACCGAGATCATCCTGGAAAAGAAGATCTCGTTCTGGGTAAGGTTGCCCGGGTCTGCCCAGCAGTTGACACCAACGATCAGGGCAAACACGACGAACAACCACAGAATGTTTTTCAGCACAGAGCGCAAAGGGATACCTCGTATCAGAAATTATAGTAAAGGAAGCCGGAGACTTCGAAGTTGCCGCAGAATGCAATGGCCGCGAAGAGCAGGAGATAGACGACCATACGCAGAACGGGGGAGCGGGAGATCGTTTTTTCAGGCGTTTTCCCGTGCTCATGGAGCAGATCCACAATGAAAATGAGCGCAAGACCAGCAAAGATCGAGACGATCTTCTTTTCCGGGAGGTTCACGGTCGTCAGGATGTAGGAAGGGAACTCAAGTTTTTCCCTGAACCGGCTCAGGAAATCGATGCCGGCCATCAGGGACGGGCTGCGGAAGAAGATCCATGCCAGATTGACGAAGGCAAAGTTCAGGATCCGGGCGATCCACCGCAGCACAGGATTCTTCTCTGTGCGCTCCAGCATTCCGTGCCGCTGGAGGAAGGGACGGATCAGGGTGAATGCCGCGAGAGCTGCGCCGTGAAGGGCTCCCCAAAACAGAAAGTTCAGCCCGAATCCGTGCCACAGACCGCTCACCGTAAATACGATGAGCACGTTCAGTGCTGTGCGGATCAGGCCTTTGCGCGAACCGCCGAGAGGGAAGTACAGATACTCGCGGAACCAACTGGACAGGCCGATGTGCCATCTGCGCCAGAAATCCTGAATGTTCGTCGCGAGATAAGGTGCGCGGAAGTTCTCCGGAACGGTGACGCCGAACAGCTTTCCAAGTCCGATGGCGATGTTGGAGTACCCCGCGAAGTCACAATACAGCTGAAAACTGTAAAACAAACTTGACAAAAGCAGCCTTGCAGGGGTAGTTGTGGCGATCTGACCGAACAAAAAATCCACGCTGAGGGCGAGACCGTTGGCGACGACTGTCTTTTCAAAGAACCCCCACAGGATCAACAGAAGACCTTCGCAGAACGTTTCGTTGTCGTAAGAGGGGAGTTCACGGTATTGCCGGATGCTGCCGGAAAACTGAACAGGTCCTGAAAGAAAAGCGGCGAAGTTCCCGGCGAAAAGAGCGAGATCACAGAGAGACGCCCGCTCGCAGTTCCCCTTGCCGAGATCGAACAGGTATCCGGCGAGGGAAAGAGCGTAATAACTCATTCCGGCGGCTGCAAAAAGAGACAGCTGTGTGACTGCCGGCAGCAGATAGCCGGCTAGGAAGAGACAGAGGAGGACAAGACAGCCGGAGAGCGATCCCGCCCGTTTTCTGTTCTGTGCGGTTTCGGTGACCCTGCCTAGCGCGTAGGTCATCAGCACGAAGAACGCGCACCACAAAAGGCTTTTGATCCCGCAAAGAAGGACAAAACAAAAATCGGCGACAATCAGAACCGATCGCCGCCATTTCTGCCGGTCTCTTACCCAATACAGCAACAGCGCAAGGATGAGGAACACATCAAATTGTAAAGAGCCTAACTCCATACAGCAGGAATATTACAGATAGTATAATAATTCGCAATATTTCGTAGATAATACGGAATAATGATTACCCAATGTATTCCTGACCGCCCATATAAGGACGGAGAGGTTCGGGGATACGGACACGGCCGTCCGCCTGGAGATTGTTCTCGAGGAACGCGATGAGCATTCTGGGCGGCGCGACGCAGGTGTTGTTCAGCGTGTGGGCAAAGTAGTTGCCTTTCTCCTTGTCCCTGATGCGGATGCCGAGTCTTCTTGCCTGGGCGTCTCCGAGGTTGGAGCAGCTGCCCACTTCGAAGTACTTTTTCTGCCTGGGGCTCCACGCCTCGACGTCGCAGCTCTTCACTTTCAGGTCGGCAAGGTCGCCACTGCAGCATTCCAGTGTGCGGACCGGGATGTCCAGACTGCGGAAGAAATCGACGGTGTTCTGCCAGAGAACGTCATACCACTTTTTGCTGTCCTCCGGCTCGCATACGACGACCATCTCCTGCTTCTCGAACTGATGGATCCTGTAAACGCCGCGCTCTTCGATGCCGTGTGCGCCGACTTCCTTGCGGAAGCAGGGGCTGTAGCTGGTCAGCGTCTGGGGCAGCTGATCCTTTTCCAGGATCGTGTTGATGAATTTGCCGATCATGGAGTGTTCGCTGGTCCCGATAAGGTACAGATCTTCTCCCTCGATCTTGTACATCATGTTTTCCATCTCAGTAAAGCTCATGACGCCGCTGACAACGTTGCCGCGGATCATGAAGGGAGGGATGTAGTAGGTAAATCCGCGGTTGATCATGAAATCCCGGGCATAGCTGAGGATCGAAGAATGCAGACGGGCGATATCGCCGCGCAGATAGTAGAACCCGTTTCCGCTGGTGTTTCTGGCGGAATCAAGGTCGATACCGGCAAGGCGTTCCATGATGTCGACATGGTAGGGGATCTCGAAATCCGGTACGACCGGGTCGCCGAAGCGCTCGATCTCCACGTTTTCGCTGTCGTCTTTGCCGATCGGAACGGTCTCGTCGATGATCTGCGGGATCACCATCATGCGTTTTTTGATCTCGGCTTCCAGCGTTTCCTCGCTTTTTTCAAGTTCAGCGAGTTCTTCGTTGATCTGATTGACTTTTGCTCTCGCGGCGTCGGCTTCTTCGCGTTTTCCCTGGCCGTACAGCGCGCCGATCTGTTTGCTGGTCGCGTTTCTCTGCGCGCGCAGGTCGTCGCAGCGGGTACGTGCGTCACGGAACTGTTTGTCCAGATCAAGCACTTCGTCGACCAGAACGAGTTTTTCGTCCTGGAATTTCTTTTTGATATTTTCTTTCACAAGGTCCGGATTCGTGCGGACAAGACGGATATCGATCATTTCAGTTAGATTTCCTTTCCACCTAGTTTATTTGCAAATTCAAAAAGCTGTTCTTTTGAATAGTAATTCAATGTGAGAGAGCCCTTTCCGGCACGGTATTTCACCGAAACTTCCACGCCGAGGGCGTTCTGTAGCGCCAGTTCCACCTCATGAGCGACAGGATCTTTGCCTGAAGGAAGGGGGAGACGCTGCTGCGTGGGCGGTTTTTGGGCGATTTTCTCAGCTTCGCGGACGGAAAGGCCTTTTTCCGCTACCATCTGGGCGACAGACACTCTCGTCGTATCGTCCGCGATGGAAAGAATGGCTTTCGCATGGCCTGTCGTGAGTTTTCCTTCTCTCAGAAGGCTGATCACCTCGTCAGGAAGGCTGAGAAGGCGCAGGGAATTGGCAATTGCGGGACGGGATCGGCCAACGTGTCTGGCGATCTGCTCCTGCGTCCAGCCTGTGGCTTCGCTGAGTTTGCGGTATCCTTCCGCTTCTTCGATGGGATTGAGGTCTTCGCGCTGCAGGTTTTCGACCAGGGCGACGCTCATGGCCTCGGAATCCGTCAGTTCGCGGATGTTGACGGGAACGGATGTCAGGCCGGCAAGTCTGGCGGCGCGCCAGCGGCGTTCTCCTGCCACGATCATGTATCCGTCATCGGTCGGGCGGACCAGGATCGGCTGAAGGACGCCGTGCTCGCGCACGGAATTCGCCAGTTCCTGAAGGGATTCCTCGTCGAAAACCTTTCTGGGCTGGTTCCGGTCCGGAGCGATCTCTTCGATCGGGAGTTCCGTCGCGCCCTGGGCAGGGGCGGAATTGTCCTGGAACAGCGCGTCCAGTCCTTTTCCGAGGCCTCCGATTTTCTTTGCCATCAGATCTCCTCTTTCTTGTTGTTCTGGATCACTTCCTGGGACAGGCTGTCGTACGCCTGGGCACCCTTGGAAGACGGGTCGTAATAACGGATCGGTTTCCCGAAGCCCGGAGCTTCGGCGAGACGGACGTTCCGCGGGATCGTCGTCCGGAAAACTTTCTGCGGGAAGAACCGCTTTACTTCCTCGACGACCTGCGTCGTGAGGCTCAGACGGGAGTCGTACATCGTCACGAGGACGCCTTCTATGGTGATCGAGGGGTTATAGAGGCGTTTTACGGACCGGACGCTGCTCATCAGTTGGGAAAGGCCCTCCAGCGCATAGTATTCGCACTGGATCGGGATCAGAACGCTGTCCGCGGCGTTCAGCCCGTTCAGCGTCAGCAGTCCGAGAGAGGGAGGGCAGTCGAGCAGGACAAAATCATAAGCGGATTTCGCCTGAAGGAGCGCGTCGCGGAGACGGAACTCGCGCCGCTCCAGCGAGACCAGTTCCAGTTCGGCCCCTGCGAGGTCGATGCTGCTCGGCACGACGCTGACGCCGGGGTACATTGTCCGGACCACGCAGTCCTCAAGACCCTTCAGCCCGGTAATGAGCTGGTAAGTGGAGTTTTTGACGCTCCTCTTGTTGATCCCGTAGCCGCTGGTCGTATTACCCTGGGGATCGATGTCCACCAAAAGCACCTGTTTCCCCGCAGCGCCGAGGCCGGCGGCGAGGTTCACGGCGGTCGTCGTCTTTCCGACACCGCCCTTTTGGTTCGTCAAAGCGATGATTTTTCCCATGCTCTCCCCAAAATGTTCCACGTGGAACAGTTCTTTCTGTAGAATTCCTCTCAATTTTAACGCACCGGTCATTAAAAGGCAACGAAATCGGGGGATTCTGGGTCTTTGGGAACGCTCGTTGACGGAAAACCGTTTTTTGGCTATAATCATTCATGTGCTTGGAGAGTTGTCCGAGAGGTCGAAGGTGCAGCACTCGAAATGCTGTGTGGGGAAACCCACCTAGGGTTCGAATCCCTAACTCTCCGCCAGAAGGGGCTTGCCGCGGCAGGCCCCGTTTTTGTTCCACGTGGAACAAACAGAACACTTGGAAAAAGGAATGTTCCACGTGGAACAAAGGCGATGATCTGGATCGATGAAGCAAAACTTGAAGAACTGCGGCGGAACGCGCCGGAGCATCTGAGGATCCCCGTAACGGAGCGGGCGGTCGCTTTTGACGTTGAAACACCCAACGGAAAAGGGGAACGCATGTGTTCCATCGGAATCACGCACATTGAGAACAACCGGATCGTGCGGTCAGCAGAGTACCGGATCAATCCGGAACAGGATTTCGACTGGTTCTGCGTAAAGATCCATGGGATCACCCAGGAGGAAGCGGAGAAGGAACCGCCGTTCCCTGTGCTTTGGCCGCAGATCAGGGAGGAGATGGAGCACGGTCTCGTACTGGCACACAATGCCCGGTTCGACCTGACTGTGCTGAAGAAAACGCTGAATGCCTACGACCTGGAATGGCACCCGGTGCGGTTCGTCGATACGGTGGAGGCGGCGAGAGCGCTTATGAAACGCAGGACGCCCAATCACAAGCTTGGAACGCTCTGCGAATATATGGACATCCCGCTGGATGCGCATCACGCCGGAAGCGACAGTTACGGATGCGCCGCCGTATACCTTTGTCTGCAGGAAGAATACGGTTCTCTTTCCCGATTTGAACGGGATTTCAGTTTCAGATAAGAACGATTGTTCTTCTTTTGTGGAAAGGCCGCGGGAATCCGCTCAAATAAGCAAAAGAACAGGCTAATTGCTTGCAACAAAACACCTGTTTTGATAGAATAATTAGTGGTTTAGGACAAACTATTCGCAACTATTTTTTTGGAGGATACATATTAATGGTAAAAGTAGCTATTAACGGATTTGGCCGTATCGGCCGTCTCGCTTTCCGTCAGATGTTCGGCGCTGAGGGATATGACATCGTCGCGATCAACGACCTGACAAGCCCCAAGATGCTGGCAAACCTGCTGAAGTATGACTCTGCGCAGGGCGGATATTGCGGATATTTCGGCGAGAATCGTCACACTGTCACTTCCAAAGAGCCCGAGTATGAAGAAGACGGCAAGACCGTGAAGGTCCCCGGCTCCATCACGGTAGACGGCGAAGAGATCACCATCTATGCGATGCCCAACGCGAAAGATCTTCCTTGGGGAGAGCTGGACGTCGACGTCGTTCTGGAGTGCACCGGTTTCTACACCTCGAAGGCAAAAGCCCAGGCTCACATCGACGCAGGCGCCAAGAAGGTCGTTATCTCTGCTCCGGCAGGCAATGATCTTCCCACGATCGTCTACAACGTCAACCACACCACACTGAAGAAGGAAGACACGATCATTTCCGCTGCTTCCTGCACCACCAACTGCCTCGCTCCCATGACCCAGGCGCTCAATGACTATGCTCCGATCCAGTCCGGTATCATGACCACAGTTCATGCTTACACCGGTGACCAGATGATCCTGGACGGCCCGCACAGAAAAGGCGACCTTCAGAGAGCAAGAGCTGGCGCTGTCAACATCGTACCGAACTCCACCGGTGCTGCGAAGGCTATCGGCCTCGTCATCCCGGAACTGAACGGCAAGCTCATCGGCGCCGCGCAGAGAGTTCCCACCGCTACCGGCTCCACCACCATTCTCCACGCTGTCGTCAAGGGTGAGAACGTCACCGTTGAAGGCATCAACGAGGCGATGAAGGCCCATGCGAATGAGTCCTTCGGCTACACGACAGAGAAGCTCGTCTCCTCCGACATCATCGGCATGAGATTCGGCTCCCTCTTCGATGCAAACCAGACCATGGTTTCCGATATGGGCGACGGCACATATCTGGTACAGGTCGTGTCCTGGTATGACAACGAGAACTCCTACACCAGCCAGATGGTCCGCACCATCAAGTACTTCAGCGAGCTCGGCTAAGCTGTTCTCACAAGCCTGAAATCAAGGTAAACGGAACCCCCGGCAGATCCTGCCGGGGGTTTTTCCTGCCCCGGACGCCGGCAGACGGGCATGTTTTGAGCGGCGAAGGGGGAAAAAAGGGGCCGAATGGTGTATCATATGGAAAAAAGGAACACGGATCACGGAAAAACCGAAGGATACAAGGTGAAAAAGACCGGAAAAAAGGAAAAGATCTGCATCGCTGCAGCCGGAGCGGCACTGTTGCTCGCGCTGGCGGCGGTGTGGGTGATGCTGCTGTCCGTGAACGGGAACAGCAGTTTTCTTCTCCGGAACGTGTATGTCGGTTCATCGGGTCTGAAGGAGGAAGAATCGGCGGAACTGAGCGGAGGAGCTGAAGAGGAATTCTCCTTTGTCGCATACGAAACGCTCAGCGACCTGTCTGTCTATACCGAAGCGGATGCGGAGGCAAGTCTGACCGCCCTGCTGGTGAACGCGGAGACGGGGGATGTCCGGGAGAATACGGTCTCTGTCCCGGAGGGCAGCGCGCTGGTCTGTCTGTTCCCCGGTGAAACGACGCAGAACGGCCGCTGCAACTATGTGCTCCGTCTGAAAAACGACGGAGACGGGTTTGTCCGCGTGGCATCCAGAGAAGGAGGGACCGCGCTTTCTGCTACGGGCGGGCCGCGGTTTGCCGCGTTGCTGTACTGGGGACTTGGGATCGGCTGCGTCCTGCTGGCGGTCCTGTGGGCGGTGATGACGCTGTCCGGCGCGTCTGCGGAGCGTGTTTTCCTCGCGGTGTCTGTTCCCGTATGCATCATTTTCTCGATGCTCTTCTATCCCGGAACCGTGTGCGACGAAAACGACCATTATATCGAGGCGTACAGGCTCTCGAACCGGATCCTGGGAGAGAGCACAAAAATGATCCGGGAGGAGGATCTGTCCATCGTGGACTACCGCTGGGCTGTTCCAAATCTGGAGGGGATGTACCTTGCGGTCTACCAGACCGGCAGAGGCGCGTCTTCAGCGCAGATGGTCAAAACGAGTCATCAGGGTCATACCGGAAACAAGATCGTGTATCTGCTTCCCTCGCTTGGCATCACAGCCGGCAGGCTTCTCGGAAGAAACGCGTTCACCACATACTATCTCGCGAGAGGAATGAACATCCTGCTGTACCTCGCGGCCGGATATCTCGCGCTGAAGACTGCGAAAAAAGGAAAGACATTTCTGCTGATGTGGGCGCTGATGCCCCTGGTGGTGAACCAGTGCATCAGCGTGAACCAGGACAGTTTCTGTTTTGCGGTCTCTCTGTTCGCAGCGGCGCTCTGGACGTCGATGGACAAAACGCTCAGCGAAGGGAAAAAGCTGTCCCGCGCGGCATGGGCGGCGCTTGTGGCGACCGTGCTTCTGCTGGGATGCTGCAAGGCGTACAGCCTGCTACTGCTGATGTTCACGGTACTGCCGTGGAAGACGGCGTATCCGTCTGGATCCGGCAGGATCGGGAAACTGCTCCCGGCGGGCGTTCTGCTCGGCGCGGCTGCGGCGGGATTTCTCCTGTACCGCAGCGGATACGGCGTAAGGATCATCTATGCGGTCTTCGGAAGAGAGAATTCTTCCCGTTACAGTCTTCGGTATCTGATGGAAGATCCGGCAAGAGGACTGAAAGTCTTTACCGACACCGTCCGGGAGGATTGGGTCGGATGGCTGAGGGATCTTTTCGGGACGAGACTGTCCTGGCAGACCTACCTGCCTCTGATTTTCTCGGCATTCTTCGCCGTTCTTCTCGTGCGGGCCTCGCTGGTCAGCGACGGCGGCGAAACGGAGCCGACCCGTGCGCAGCAGCGGATGAACGTTCTTCTGCAGCTGGGCCTGTTCGCCGCGGTGTTTCTTCAGGCATGCTCCTGGACCAACGTCTCCGACCCGACGATCTGGGGCATACAGGGTCGGTATTTCATCCCCTCAGTCCAGTTCTGTTTCCTTCTTCTGCCCAGAAAGGTGAAGGCGGAAGACGCGGAACAGCGGCACCGCCGGCTGTTCTGCCTGTTCCTGCTGACGTTCCTTCTGCTTGCCGGCGATCTTTTCGTCCGGCACTATCTCGTGTTCCTCTCCGAGTGAGCGGCTTTTCTCTCAAAATTGAACAAAGACGCGCGTTTGTACTATAATCAATTAGTAACTGTGCACGTCATCGGGGGTTAGCAGACAGGCGATGAGAGAAAGAAGGAACGAATTCAAAGGCCTTTCAGTGGCATACGCGATCCTGAACGCGTGTCTGGTCTGGATCGCATACCATCTGTCTGTTTGGCTGCGGATCAATGTGCTTCATGGTACCGACAACGCGGACATGACCGGAACGGTGATGTCCCTGTCGGTCTTTTTGTACGGAATCGTACTCAGCGCGGTGGTCGCGTTGCTGGTCGACGACCGGTACCTCGATGATCAGCGGTCAGACCAGAACTTTACGACGATCTTCTTCGTGAACCTGATCGGCGTATTGCTGCTGGTCGTGCTGCTGTTCCTGTACCATATCGTGGACTTCTCCCGTGTCGCGCTGTTTCTGTTCTGGGCGATCTCTACGGCGCTTCTGGAAGGCGGGTACGCGCTGCAGCGCTATCTGCTGATCCGTTACTGGGACCGGATCGTGCCCAGAAAGCGGATCGTCGTTGTGGGCAACGGCGAAGCGGCGAAGCGGTATATGGAGGCCGTGGAGCAGCAGAGCCTGAAGGTTTCCGAAATCGAGGGTTATGTCGGTCTGGAAAAGGAAGGACTGGGGACCTGCCTCGGCGCATATGAGGATCTAAACGGGATTCTGGACAAGGTCAATCCGGACCAGTTGGTCGTCGCATTGGAATCCCACGAGACAGAATTCATGGAATCCGTCCTGCGTGCCGCCGAGAAAGAAGGCATCGAAGTCCATCTGATCCCGTTTTTTAACGAGTATTATCCGAAGCACCCGACTGTGGAAACAGTGGGCGACGTCAATCTCGTGAACCTCCGGTCCACGCCGCTGAACAACGGATGGAACGGGCTGATGAAGAGA
>JAEEGL012537376.1_pt1 | contig 10293 bp, 10 predicted proteins | sample 9134231 | NCBI WGS metagenome assembly JAEEGL01 (sample SAMN16246548, study PRJNA631951) | gut metagenome | biome: gut microbiome; feature: rumen; material: fiber-attached | host: Bos | place: Iran: Karaj | collected 2018-10
GAAGAATGATGATATCGTAAGCGTGGCGTCATATCGCGGATATGTGAAGACATACACGCTCATATGAGCCATCAGGGTCAGTATGACGGTGCATATCTGCAGGAGCCTGAGCATATCCGCATCCAGAAGTCCCAGAGTCTGTATCTCAAGCAGCGCATACCATACGAAGACGGATATGTATGCCACGATCTCCATCGCACGTATGCGGCTGCCCGCCTCATGTACACCGAATGCACATGCAAGTTCATGGTAACCGACCACGGAAGCGAACAGCAGGACCCCTATAAGGAACTCCCTGCCCAGCAGTATCACGGCGATCATGAATGCTCCGCCTATGATGGTCGTTAATGTTCTCTGGAGGAAGTTACTCATCTGCGCCTCCGAACCTCCTGTCTCTGCGGGTATAAGCTTCTACTGCCAGCCGCAGTTCATCCGGCCCGAAATCAGGCCAGGCCACATCCGTGAAATACAGTTCGGAATAAGCGAGTTCCCAGAGCAGGAAATTGCTTATCCTCTCCTCCCCGCATGTCCTGATCATCAGATCGGGATCGGGTATATCCGGCGCATCGAGATGCGCGCTTATGGTATCTGCGGTGATGTCTGTGCTCGACAGTTCTCCCTTTTCCACGGACTGTGCTATATTGCGTACGGCACGTGTAAGCTCGTCACGTCCGCCGTAGTTTATCGCGAGTGTCAGAGTAACTCCGTCGTACTTCGCCGTGTGCTCCTCAACATGGGCTATGGCTTCCTGGATATCGGGGTCCAGGCCGGTCTTGTCACCTATCACACGGATGCGCATATTGTTCTCGTCGGCATCCCTGATACAGGTCTTTAAGTAGCCGCGGAACAGTTTCATCAGAGCTCCGACTTCCTCTGCGGTCCTGCTCCAGTTCTCCGTGGAGAAAGCATACAGAGTCACGTATCTGATGCCCATCTGCCCTGCAGCCCTGGTAACATCGGCCACACGCTTGGCACCCTCGGTATGACCGAAAGTCCTGGGCTTGCCCTGAGCTTTGGCCCACCTGCCGTTTCCGTCCATTATGATCGCCACATGTTCGGGTATCTTGAGATTATCCTGCATAATGTATTACCTGTCCGAATAGAATAACGGGGGACAGCTTACGCTGTCCCCCGATACGTTTATACTGTCATGATCTCTGACGCCTTATCCTCGCACAGCTTATCTATCTTGGATATGTACTGATCGGTCAGCTTCTGAAGTCCGTCCTCCAGATCCTTGATCTCATCCTCGGAGATATCATCTGTTTTGGAGAGCTTCTTGAATGCGTCGTTGCCGTCTCTTCTGATATTTCTCACGGCCACCTTCGCATCTTCGGCTTTCTTTTTGACGTCCTTGGCCAGTTCCTTACGTCTCTCCTCTGTCAGCTCGGGGAAGACCAGTCTGATCACCGCACCGTCATTGCTGGGTGTGATCCCGACATCCGATGCAAGTATCGCTTTCTCGATCTCCTTGATCATCGTCTTCTCCCACGGAGCGATCTGTATGAGCCTGGGCTCCGGTACGGTCACATTACCCACTGACTGAAGCGGTGTGGGAGTACCGTAGTAATCCACCTTTATCTTATCGAGTACATGCGGATTGGCTCTGCCTGCCCTGATTGACATGTAGTCGCCTGACAGATGCTCGAGAGTCTTCTCCATCTTGTCACTGTATGCATTTAATCTTTCGTCCATGATATACCCCCTTAACTGACTTCAGACCGTAACCTTGGTCCCGTGGAACTGCCCCATTATGGAATCAACTATACTGTTGGGTTCGTTGAGCGAGAACACCCACATGGGCATCTTATTGTCTCTGGCCAGAATGGATGCCGTCATATCAACCACCTGCAGATTTCTCGCGATCACATCATCGATGGTGATCTCATCGAATCTCACCGCATCGGGATTGACCTTCGGATCGGAATCGTATACTCCGTCCACGGCTTTGGCCAGAAGTATGACATCGGCTTCCACCTCTACGGCTCTGAGTACCACTCCCGTGTCGGTCGAGAAATACGGATGTCCGGTACCTCCCGCAAAGAAGACTACCATTCCGCGTTCAAAGTACTTGTTTGCACGGTCCTTGGAGAAGAGCTTGGTGAACGATCCGCACTCAAACGGAGTGAGAATGCTGGTCTTCATGCCCTCGCTCCTGAATATCTCGGATACGTAGATGCAGTTCATGATCGTGGCCAGCATACCTATCTGGTCTGCCTTGGTGCGGTCTATATGCTCACTGGTCCTGCCTCTCCAGAAGTTGCCTCCTCCGATGACCACTCCGACCTGTATGCCGGAATCCACCAGCTTAGCCACCTGCAGTGCCACCATACGGACCGTATCTTCGTCGAATCCGGTCTTCTTGTCACCTGCAAGTGCTTCACCGCTTAGTTTGAGCAGTATTCTCTTCATATACACCTCATAAACCGATCAGTTCGTGCCGTCCCCGGATGCTCAGAATGATTTCTTGAGCTCCTCGAAGAAGGATGTCGGATTGACATCGGCGTATGCCTGTGAACACATACCCTCGATGACAGCACCGTTATTGATCTGTACATACTTGGACTTGATGTTGCCCATTACTATCGCAGAACCGTCCAGAATGACCGGACCTCTGACATCTATATCACCCTTTACGGCACCTGCTATCACAGCGCTCGTAGCGGTGATGTTACCGATTATCACAGTGCTCTGTCCGACTTTAACAGCTCCGTCGGAGACTACATCTCCGTTCATCTGAGCACCTTCGGCGTATACTTCGGCAGCTCTTGCATTACCCTTGATGGTACCTGTGATGCTGAGCTTGCCGAGTGCAGTTACATTACCCATGATGCGTCCCACGAGTTCGAGTGAACCCTGTGTGGTCACGTCACCGTTGATCTCCATACCCAGTGTAATGACAGCGGTCTCATCGAGTACCTGCTTGCGGTCCTGGGGTGTATTGTCGCTGCTTAAGTACTCTTGTACGGCAGCTGCTGCCTGTGAAGTGCCGGGCATCGATACGGGCTCCGGCATAACGGCGGGCTCGGGGATCACTATCGGCTCCTCAACAACTGCGGGCTCGATCACGGGCTCGGGTACGGGCTCCGGTTCGAATGATACGGGTGACGTATCCCCGGATTCCATGTTGCCTGCTTCCATCTTGTCGAGCATTGCGCTTAAGTCTACATCAGGTAGTGTTTCTCCTTCGGCTGCTGCCATTCCTTCCTCCTCCGGCATCATCTCATTGACTGCCTGTGACAGATCATCTTTTAGGTCAGAAAAAAATCCCATGTTGATTATCCTTTCTTATATCATTCTCTATGCTGAATAGGAAATGTATCGTCGTCAATCGGCAGGATGACCGTGTCATCCATCTCCTGTATGCTCTCTATGATACGTGGGAGAGCTTCCACCGTACTGTGCTTATCGGCTGCATCATGCATCAGGATCACGGCTTCATTGAAGTTCGTCACCCTGGATATGCAGTTGTTGTAGATCGTATCCGCGCTTAAGGACTGTCCGGAAGCATCGCCCGATACTATGTTCCAGTCGAAGTAGGTGATATCCTGCTCCGTCAGGTAATCTATCAGCTCGCTCATATCAACCGTGGAAGCCGTGTTGGAGCTGCCTCCCGGAAACCGGTAATACCTGGACCACACTCCTGTCGTCTCATACAGATACTCCTGAAGCTTATTCAGATCTTCCACGAATGCTTCCTTCGATGCGTAGATCTGTGAGTACCGGTGACTGTAGGAATGCATACCAAGCGTATGTCCGTCTTCCACTATACGTTTGTACGCATCAACCGATTCCTCATCCGTCTTGCCGGTCACGAAGAATGTGGCTTTCACATCGTGATCCGCCAGTATATCAAGGATCTCATCGGTATATATGCTCGGTCCGTCATCAAATGTCAGATATACTTCTCTGACATTTTCATCCTCGTCGCTCTCATCCGGTATATCCGGTGTCGTTTCGACCGTGGCATCACGCTGTGAATCGGTCACATCGGATACGCTGTAGACATCCTGCGGTCCATCGATATACTCGATGTCATCCCTGAGTTGTTCCATGGATGTGAGCAGTTCGTCGTATCTGTTCTGCAGATCATTCAGTTCCCTCCTGGTATGGATAAAGAGTGCCAGAAAGATGATCGAGCACACGAGAGGAATGATGATCGCCAGTGCTAATGTGATAAGTATTATCTTCTTAAGCCGCCGGACCCGTCTGCGCCTGTATTCGGCGTAAGTTGATTCATCCATATCGGTCATCCGCTTTCTTCGGGGTCATAGCACACACACGGATTATTTTATCATACCTTACCGCCCTTTGCACCACCAAATGAAGCCCGGTCAAGTATGTTGGTATCAAATGTAAACGTCAGCGAACGCTCTGTACGTTCACGCTTGCGGGCCAGTTCGATCATGCGTGTGAGAAGCTCCTTATAAGGTACTCCGAGAGGCTCCCACAGATAAAAGGCGAGCGAACCGGGGATCGTGTTTATCTCGTTGAAATAGATCTCCCCGTTATCCTCATCTATCATGAAGTCTATGCGGGCCACTCCGTTACATCTGAGAGCCTTGAACGATCTGACAGCCATATCGCGGATCAGTTCACGCTTTTCTGCGGGTATGTCCGCAGGGATCTTGCGCGATACGGATGCCATACCCCGGGACTTGCCTCCTTTGGCTCCCGATACATATTTATCCTCGTAGCTGAGTATCTCCTCGGTGTGCATGGGTTCTTCGCACTCGGAAGCTTCAGCTTCGTTCTCGTCTCCCAGTACCGAGCAGTTGATCTCGCGCAGATTGCTGATCGCATGCTCTGCCAGGACCACCGATGCATATCTGTACGCATCATCCAGACTCTCCGTCAGGCCTCTGCGGTCATGAGCTATGCTGATCCCGACACTGGATCCCAGGTCCACGGGCTTGATGATCACCGGATAACCGAACGTCTCCTCTATGCTGCTTATGAGCTTATCGATCTCCTGATAATCGGCCATCGTATAGAGTTTACCGTCGAGGACCGGCACGCCTGCCTCCTTGAGGACTGTCTTGGTCACGTATTTGTCCATGCCCACGGCAGATGCACACACATCGCATCCCACGAACGTGACTCCCAGAGTCTTAAAGAATCCCTGCAGCGCTCCGTCTTCAACATTGGTCCCGTGCACTACGGGGAATACGATATCTACGCTCTTCTCATACCGTCGGCCCAGCAGTCCGGAAGGATACCCGCGCATCTTCACACCGCCGTCTTCGTTGATCCATATCACGCGCCGGGACCTGCTTATCAGTCCGGGGATATCCTTGTAGCAGTCTATGTCACCTATATGGTCTCCCACATAGAATTCGCCCGATTTGGTCATATATACGGGTGTGACATCATACCTGTCGGTATCGATATTCATATAGGCCTGCAGGCCCGAGATCACGGACACCTCGTGTTCAACGCTGCGTCCTCCGAATACCAGTGCAACCTGTGTTTTCATAGTTCTCCTCTCATCCGGTCAATAATTATCCGGCAGATCATTCTCCAGCAATATGTATTTATCGGCATCCGCACGGATCGTCTGTGCGTATCCGAACGCATCCTCCAGCCTGTCAAATACTCTGACCCTGTTCTCATCCGCTCCGCCTTCGAGAGCGCCCTCGCGTATGGGTTCCGCACGCCTGCGTCCCACGAGCAGGATATGATCGCACACGCCTGCCGCGAGCCTGCCGAATTCGCGGTTATACTCTGTCTCGCGCTCACCGAGCTCGACCATGCCGGGTGTGATCAGTATCTTCATGCCGTCGAACATGGCGAGCGTATCCAGTGCTGCCCTGCTGCCGACGGGATTTGAATTATACGCATCATCGATGATGTACATGCTGCCGCGTCTGATCAGCTCCAGACGGTGCGGCACGGGGCGCAGCCTTCTGACGGGTATACGCAGATCCTTAAGCGGTATGCCCATCTTATGAGCCACGGTTATGGCTCCCACGACATTGATGACATTATGGCCGCCTATGAGCGACATCTGATATGATTCACGCTCACCGTCCGGAGTGACCACATCAAACGATGTCCCTCCGGCATCGAGCGAGATATTCTCCGCATGATACGTACCCGCTACATCACCCGCGGCATGATACATGATGGGATCCTTATATGCGGATGCACGCTGTATGATATATTCGTTGTCCCCGTTCAGGAAAAGCATGCCTCCGTCAGGCAGTGCGTCTGCCAGTTCATACTTCGTGGATATGATATTGTCGATGGTATGGAACGTATCCAGATGCTGCGGTCCTATGGATGTGATGATGCCGTGATCCGGATGTACCAGATCGCACAGTTCGCGTATGTCTCCCACGTGTCTCGCACCCATCTCACAGACGAACACTTCGGTACCCGGACGCATATGCTCGCGCACGGTACGCACCACTCCCATGGGAGTGTTGTAGCTCTCGGGAGTTATCAGTACGTTGTATTTAACGGCCAGCAGTTCTCCCAGATAATACTTCACGCTGGTCTTGCCGTAGCTGCCCGTCACGCCTATCACCGTCATCTCCGGACTTGCGGCCAGTCTGCGTTTCGCATCGTTTATGAAATGCGCATTGATGCCCTTTTCCATCGGGGAATTGATGATATTGGCCAGCACGCACGACAGAAACTTGAGGCTTAAGACCGTGAGCATGAGTCCCTTCGCCGCCTGCAGACCGAGCGGGGATACGACCGAAGGCACGAGGACGATGAGCGCATCCAGTATGATGATGCATGCCATAAGCCTCTTTACCCTGGCCGTGTATACCAGTTTCTTCTTCGCGGACATCCCGCACAGTGCGCGGAATACGACTATGATGAGCACGGTCCACAGCCACATCACGATATCGGCGGCCAGGCTCCCGCGAAGCACTATCCACAGTATGCCAAGCATAAGTCCGGCATACAGTACCCACTGTCTCTTGCGGTATCTCTTAAGCCATACCATATGCTCGGCGTTCTTATAGCCGTTTAACTGGAACATATGCAGATTATACTTAAGCGTATATTTATAAGCCCATACGCCCAGTGACACGGAGATCAGTATGCGGATCAGCATGATGATGATATCTGCCATATCACACCTCACCCGCATCTGCGTTCAGATATGTATTGATGATCCGGGCAAAAGCCGCGGGATTCTCGGCGAACGAAAAATGTCCGGTGCCGGGGATCACGGCCAGTCCGCTGTTTTGTATCTTCTCTTCCATGATATGCGCATCCCTGATGGGAGTTGCGGTGTCGCATTCGCCCCATACGAGCAGCGTATCCTGAGTGATCCTGGGGAGTAAGTCCGTCAGATCCTCGTTCACCGCTTTGACCAGGGTACCCCGCATGACGGGGGTGGCCCTGCGGTAATCCTCGGACCCCTGTCTGCTCTTCCAGTCATCTATGATCTCATCAAAAAGGAAATATATGAGTCTGTTGTCCAGCAGTTTCTTAAGCATCTTATATCGCTTCTGCCGGCGGATCTGCGCAGGTGTCCTTAAAGGCAGCACTCCCGCGGAATCGATCAGTATGATCCTGGATATCTCCAGGGGAAGTGCTTCATCCGAAGCCATCCTGATGATCACACGTCCTCCGTATGAATGTCCTATCATCATGGCACGGTGTATGCCAAGCTCAGTCAGCAGGCTGACGGTGAACCGTGCATACCTCTCCACATCCCATGACTCAGCCGGCTCATCGCTGGCGCCGAATCCGGGCAGGTCAAACTGCAGCACCCGGAAGCGGTCACCTATCAGGGCAGCCACCGGATCATACAGCCGGCAGTTTGTGCCCCATCCCTGCATGATCACCGCATACGGGGCATTGCTGTCCTCGCGCCCGCTGAACATATATGAGATTGTCAGTCCGTCGATCGTTATATAGTCGTTCATCCGTATAATCATACCACAAAAGACCTCCGGCTTATACACCGGAGGTCCCGTAATAAACAGTCGAAAATATTTACTTGATCACCATATCATCCCAGTCATCATCGGGAACGATGGCTATGTATGTCTTACCGGTATTGAGAGTGATCTGCTCACCGGTACCGTCGTAGTATCTGGTGATATCCGTCTCGGCGAGTTTGGACCATGTGATGTCGATGGCCTCACCGCCTGTGAGATAGTATCCGGGCATGTTCTCAGCCAGGATGTTGAAGATCAGATATCCGTTATCATCGAGCTGTGAGAATGTACACTTCTGAATGATGACGTTGGTAAATGTCAGAAGTTCATCATCCTCGCCGTCACGATGCTCGTTGCCGTATTCGGAGTACTCATACAGACCTGTCTCGGCATTGTACTTCAGCTTGGAGCTGTTGTGCGGGAACGGGAAATCCACCGAAGTGGCGGGAACCGTATATCCGCTGTAGGTCTCGGACAGCTTGTTGGGTGTCGAAGGCAGTGCGAATGTATAGTGTGTACCGGGATTGTACTCATCATAATCGGTAGAATAGCTGGAAGCTGCGAACTTCTCCTCCAGATCACCCTTCATGATGTACTCGGTATACTCTGTAGCCTTGCCGTTGTTAACACGTGAGAATCCGCCCGAGAAATGGCAGCAGTAATCTCTTGCGATGTACTGGTCGATATAGAAAGGACCTCCGTCATGTACGAGGCAGGCATTCCACTCTGCGGCGATGAAGAAGTTGGTAGGACGTGCGGAACGGATGGAACCCATCTGCTCGATCGATCCCCAGTCTTTCATCAGGACCATCATTCTGGTGATGCGGCCGTTTAAGGTCGAATTCATAAGTTCATATACGATATCGGCTTCAGCGATTCCATAGTGAGGTAATGCGAGTGATTCGTTATCAACCATGGCAGCTATGGGACGCTGATCCTTGATCTCCTCCGGGATAGGCAGGTTGGTAAGTTCCGATCTGACATATCCTTCGGGAAGCTCATCTACGATCTCTTCAACGGGCTCTTCCTCTTCAACCACTTCAGGTTCTGTTTCTTCCGGAATAGCCTCTACGGTAACGGTTACTTCGGGAGTCTCTTCTGCTTCCTGCTCACCGCAGCCCGTAATGAGGGCAGCAGCCACAGAAACTATCATAAGACTCATAAGCAGTTTCTTTTTCATTATCCTCTCCTTATATAAAACAATGCACAAAATATCTTCGGGTCTTCTACGCGCATCAACGCATATCATATCTCATATCAGTCAGAAAAGCAACATCAACCGTCTATCTTGATGACATCCATCGGATCTATCTGCTGACCGTCCTGATACATCTTATATGCGAGCTTGGTATCCTTGTTCTCGACAAGTGCGAGTATCGCTCCCTGAAGCACCGAATCACCCTCCTTGATCAGAGGAGTGGATGACATATAGTATTCGGTGATATATCCGTTCTCGTGGTCTATGCGTATACAGTATCCGTAATCCGCATCAGGCAGTACCTCGAGTACCTTGCCGTCACCGGCGGAGATAACGCTGGTACCCTCGCTGCAGCTGAACAGCAGGCACTTCGGATCATCCTCGCTCGTGGTCATGGAAGCTGAGGACGATAACGGGAATCCCTGCGGGAAATGTGCCGCGTCGCTCTCTTCCTGGGCTGCGGTCTCAAGCTCAACCTTGGTGTTCACCGTGTTGCTGAGTATCGTGACCTTATCTGCCAGAGATGTATTCTCGGCTTTCAGCTGCTCCACTTCGGCCGACAGTTCTTCGGTCTTCTGCTCGAGAGCTTCCTTTTCCGCCGTAACGTTCTTCCTGACGGATGAGTTGAACGCCCATCCGGATATGGTCACGACCAGGATGGCTGCTATCACGGCAGCAACCACTTCGATCACTATACGGTTGATCCCCATCTGGTGTACGCCGCCGTCTTTTTTGTTATCGACGAACAGCATCAGATGGTATTCAGTCCTGTCTTTTTTCTTTTTGGGGGTAGTCTGCACTTCTTCGCTCAAAACCATTCCTCCATAAGTATCTGTCCGGTGATTGTAACAAATCTGTAACATTTTATCACATGATCGTTCCATATGCAAATAAGATAAGATAAATCACTTTACACTTAAGAACAAACGTGCTATGCTAACGCGGTATGGACGAATAGCAGTATCCATACGACAGTTTCATTTTTCTCGGAGGTACACAATGAACAAGGGTACAGTTAAGTGGTTTAACAACCAGAAGGGTTACGGTTTCATCTCTGATGAGAGCGGTAACGACGTATTCGTTCACTACACCGGGCTTAATATGGAAGGCTTCAAGTCTCTTGACGAGGGCCAGGCAGTTGAGTTCGAAGTAGTTAACGGAGAGAAAGGTCCTCAGGCCGTAAACGTAACC
>JAEEGL013574883.1_pt1 | contig 10293 bp, 6 predicted proteins | sample 9134231 | NCBI WGS metagenome assembly JAEEGL01 (sample SAMN16246548, study PRJNA631951) | gut metagenome | biome: gut microbiome; feature: rumen; material: fiber-attached | host: Bos | place: Iran: Karaj | collected 2018-10
AACGTCGTCTTTCCCGCATCGATATGAGACATGAGACCGCGGTTCCTGGTTCTCGCCAGCGGATATTCTCTTGTGTTTGCGTAATCCAAGAACTTTTCCTCCTACTGCTGTCCGGCGATCAGAAACGATAGTGCGAGAAAGCCTTGTTAGCATCTGCCATTTTATGCATATCTTCCTTTCTCTTCACTGATGAACCGGTATTGTTTGCAGCGTCCATGATCTCGTTTGCAAGCCTCTCCTCCATGGTCTTCTCGGATCTGTTCCTTGAAAACAATGTGAGCCATCTAAGCCCCAGGGCCTGTCTTCTGTCAGGACGCACCTCTATAGGCACCTGATATGTAGCACCTCCGACACGTCTCGCCTTAACTTCAAGCTGAGGCATGACGTTTTGCATAGCCTGCTCGAACACCTCCAGAGCAGGTTTTCCTGTTTTTTCTTCGATTCTGTCAAACGCATTGTACACGATCTTCTGAGCTACACCCTTCTTTCCGTCCAGCATGATGGAATTGATGAGCTTTGTAACTACCTTATCGTTGTACTTGGGGTCTGCCAGAACGTCTCTCTTTACAATATGTCCTTTACGTGGCACGTTTCTTCCCTCCTTGTGTGGGATAAACCCACAGGTACTCACAATAAACTGATCTTGTGTTCGTGCTGAATCTTAATCCAACACAACCTTTTGTTTATTATTTACTTCTTATCCTTTGGCCTTTTGGCGCCGTACTTGGAACGGGCCTGCATACGGTTTGCCACGCCTGCTGTATCAAGCGTACCGCGGATAATGTGGTATCTTGTACCGGGAAGATCCTTTACTCTGCCTCCGCGGATCATTACCACGCTGTGCTCCTGGAGATTGTGTCCCTCTCCGGGAATATAACTCGTGACTTCGATCCCGTTCGAAAGACGCACACGGGCGATCTTTCTGAGCGCCGAGTTAGGCTTCTTAGGTGTAGCAGTCTTTACAGCCGTGCATACGCCTCTCTTCTGCGGAGACTTTGTAGCTGTGGCTTTCTTCTGCAGGGAGTTAAATCCCCTTTGAAGCGCCGGTGCCGTAGACTTCTTTGTGGAAGTCTGTCTGCCCTTCCTTACTAACTGGTTGAATGTTGGCATTAAGTTTCACCTCTTTTCTTTTTAAGTATAGTATCTGCCATTCAAAAACAGATTAAAGGGCGTGTCCTAAAGACACGCCCTAGCATTATAAGTCCTATCATCCTTCAATGTCAAGAAAATCTTGTGTTCAATCCTCCGTAACAAGTACTTCTTCTGACTGTTCTTCTATATCGGCACTCTCCTCCGCATCAGTACTGTCATCCTGAAAATCCTGGGAAGCAATATCTATATCGCCGTCAACCCCTGCTATATCCATAACGGAGGGACCGTCAGTATTCAGATCTATATTTCTGTATCTCTTCATACCTGTGCCTGCCGGAATAAGCTTACCTATTATTACATTTTCTTTCATTCCTATAAGCTTATCCACCTTGCCCTTTATAGCTGCGTCAGTAAGAACCCTTGTTGTTTCCTGGAAAGAAGCCGCTGACATAAATGAATCTGTGGCCAGGGAAGCTTTAGTGATTCCCAGCATCTCCTGTGTTCCTTCAGCCGGCTCTTTGCCCTCTGATACAAGCCTTGCATTCATGTCATCAAAATCAAGGACATTCATCAGTTCACTGGGCAGTACATCAAGCGCATCATGGGATTCTGATATCCTGACCTTCTTGAGCATCTGATGCACTATCACCTCGATATGCTTGTCATTGATCTCAACACCCTGAAGCCTGTATACCCTCTGAACCTCACGCAGCAGATAGTCCTGCACGGCACGAAGTCCTTTTATCCTGAGCAGGTCATGGGGATCTACAGAACCCTCTGTTATTTCCTGTCCGGCCTCAATATGCTGTTCTTCTGTAACTTTAAGCCTTGAGCCGAAGGGTATCAGATAACTCTTTGCCTCTCCGGTCTCGGCATTTGTGACAACCACTTCCTTCTTTACAATATCGTCCTTGCTTATAGCATCTTCATCGCCTGTCTCTTCACTGACAATCGAAGAAGTTATGACAGATTCTTTCTTCCTTTCCCTTATCGAAACCACACCGTCGATTTCAGAAATGATCGCCAGTCCCTTTGGCTTCCTTGCCTCAAACAGCTCCTCAACTCTGGGAAGACCCTGCGTAATATCGGAACCTGCAACACCGCCCAGGTGGAATGTTCTCATCGTGAGCTGGGTACCGGGTTCTCCGATAGACTGCGCTGCTATGATACCTATCGCTTCACCTACCTGAACAGCTTCTCCGGTCGCCATATTCGCTCCATAGCATTTCGAACAGATTCCGTTCTTGCAACGGCAGGTCAGGACAGTCCTGATACGTACTTCACTTATAGGCTCTCCGTCTTTGACACCCGATGCTATGATCTGCTCTGCACGCCTCGGTGTGATCATATGATTTGTGCCTACTATGAGATTACCCTTTTTATCATAGATATCCTCACATGAGAAACGACCTGTGATCCTGTCCTGAAGGCTCTCTATCTCTCCCTTTCCGTCCCTGAATGCACGAACAACCATTCCAGGTATCTCGTCCAGCTCTTCTGCGCAGTCCTGCTCTCTTATGGTAAGCTCCTGTGATACATCTACAAGACGCCTCGTGAGATATCCGGAGTCAGCGGTACGCAATGCCGTATCCGACAATCCCTTCCTCGCTCCATGGGCTGACATGAAATATTCAAGAACATTTAAGCCTTCACGGAAATTACTCTTAATAGGCAGCTCGATCGTATGACCGGTTGTATCTGCCATAAGGCCTCTCATTCCGGCAAGCTGTTTTATCTGCTTATCCGAACCTCTGGCCCCTGAATCGGCCATCATATAAATGTTGTTATATCTGTCCAGGCCGTCCAAAAGTTCCTGAGTCAGCGCTTCATCCGTTTCTTTCCATGTGCTTATAACCTGGCGGTATCTTTCCTCATCCGTGAGTATGCCTCGTTTATAATGTCTGGTGATCTTATCAACCTGATCCTGCGCCTTGTCCAAAAGAGCCTGCTTCTCAGAAGGAACCGTCATATCCGAAATCGAAACACTCATAGCGGCTATCGTGGAATAGTGATATCCCATGTCCTTAATATGATCGAGTACTTCAGCTGTCTTGATCGCGCCATGGGTATTGATCACTTTAGTGATGATCTGCTTCAGCTGTTTCTTTCCGACAAGGAAATCCACCTCAAGCTTAAGTTCATTTCCCTTTACCGATCTGTCTACCAGTCCAAGATCCTGAGGCACTATCTCGTTAAACAGGAACCTTCCCAGGGTAGAATAAACCACCTCCGAACGCGATTTCTTTTCCGTCTCACGTGTAACCTTGACTCCGATCTTTGAATGAAGGGTTATTATACCGTTTTCATGAGCAAGTATTGCTTCACTTACGCTTTTGAATACTTTTCCTTCTCCGGGTTCTCCCTCTCTTTCCTGAGTCAGGTAATAACATCCCAGCACCATATCCTGCGTAGGCACATTTACGGGTCCGCCGTCTGCCGGTTTTAAGAGGTTATTCGGCATAAGCATAAGGAACCGGCTCTCTGCCTGCGCTTCGACAGAAAGGGGCAGATGAACTGCCATCTGGTCGCCGTCAAAATCAGCATTAAAAGGAGTGCAGGCAAGCGGATGCAGCTTAATAGCTTTACCCTCTACCAATACCGGTTCAAACGCCTGTATTCCTAATCTATGAAGTGTCGGTGCACGGTTCAGCATAACAGGGTGCTCGTGGATGACTTTTTCAAGCACATCCCACACCTCGGGATCAAGACGCTCCACCATTTTCTTTGCATTCTTGATATTATGGGATGTTCCGTTTGACACCAGCTCTTTCATAACAAAAGGCTTAAAAAGCTCTATTGCCATCTCTTTGGGGAGACCACACTGCCATATTTTAAGCTCCGGTCCAACCACTATGACAGAACGTCCGGAGTAATCCACTCTTTTTCCTAAAAGATTCTGTCTGAAACGCCCGCCTTTTCCTTTAAGCATATCAGAAAGCGATTTCAAAGGACGATTACCGGGTCCCGTTACCGGCCTGCCTCTGCGGCCGTTGTCAATAAGAGCATCGACTGCCTCCTGAAGCATTCTTTTTTCATTTCTTACGATTATGTCAGGTGTGCCGAGTTCCAGAAGTTTCTGCAGCCTGTTATTTCTGTTTATTATCCTTCTGTAAAGGTCGTTCAGGTCGGATGTAGCAAATCTTCCGCCGTCAAGCTGCACCATAGGTCTGAGATCCGGTGGGATGACGGGCATGCAATCCAGAACCATCCAGGCCGGCTCATTACCGGATTCCCTGAATGCTTCGACCACTTCCAGCCTCTTTACTATCCTTGCCCTCTTCTGCCCGGTCGCATTATCAAGCTCAGCCCTAAGCTCATCCGATTCCTTATCAAGATCTATGCTCTGCAGAAGCTCCTTTATCGCTTCTGCTCCCATGCCAACGCGGAACTTATAACCAAAGTCTTCTCTGGCTTTCTGATATTCCTGCTCCGTAAGTATCTGCTTGTACTCAAGATCTGTCTCACCTGGATCCAGAACAATATAAGATGCAAAATAAAGCACTCTCTCCAAAATACGCGGAGAAAGATCCAGTATCAGTCCCATCCGGCTCGGAATGCCCTTAAAATACCAGATATGCGATACCGGCGCTGCCAGTTCTATATGTCCCATGCGCTCTCTTCGAACAGACGCTTTAGTGACTTCAACCCCGCACTTATCGCAGATAACACCCTTATACCTGATCTTCTTATATTTTCCGCAATGACATTCCCAATCCTTTGTCGGTCCGAATATCCTTTCGCAGAAAAGACCGTCCGGCTCAGGTTTTAACGTCCTGTAATTTATCGTTTCAGGTTTTTTCACTTCACCGTGAGACCATTCGCGTATCTTTTCGGGGCTTGCCAGTCCGATCCTTATGGCATCGAATGTCAGCGGCTCATATTTATCTGTCTGTCTGTTTATCATTTCAGGCATTTGTCAGCTCCTCTCATAGCAATATTACATATGCTGATATAAACAATTTACTCGGTTGCTGAAGTCTCAGCCGGTTCTTCATACACATAGGATTCTTCATCGGCATATTCTTCCTCATCATCTACGGTTTCCAGAGTTCCGGTCTCTCCGTCAAATTCCTGGGTAGTGTATCCGTTTTCCCTGAATTCTTCTTCTCTGTTCCCGCCGTAGAACCTGTCATCATCGAGGATGTGGCGCATATCCGTATCGCCGAATTCAGCGGTCTCCGCTATCTCTACTTCAGTTCCGTCATCCTTAAGCACACGTACATCCAGTCCCAAAGACTGAAGTTCTTTCAAAAGGACCTTGAAAGATTCCGGTATACCGGGTTCAGGGATATTTTCACCCTTTATGATCGCTTCATATGTCTTTACGCGCCCTATCACATCATCAGACTTTACTGTGAGGATCTCCTGCAAAGTATATGCAGCGCCATATGCTTCAAGCGCCCACACTTCCATTTCTCCGAACCTCTGTCCTCCGAACTGCGCCTTTCCTCCGAGGGGCTGCTGTGTTACAAGCGAATAAGGACCGGTAGAACGCGCATGTATCTTATCATCAACCATGTGATGAAGCTTCAGGTAATGCATATGTCCGATCGTAACTGCATTATCAAAATATTCTCCTGTACGGCCGTCCCTCAGCCTGACTTTTCCGTCCCTGCTGATCTCTACACCTTTCCAAACCTCTCGATGATCACGGTTTTCAGAAAGGAAATCCATAACCTCCGGAAGAAGCACTTTCTTATATTTTTTCTCAAAGGCCTCCCAATCGTTGTTGACATAGTCGTTGGCAAGCTCCAGTGTATCCTCTATATCAACCTCGTTTGCTCCGTCAAATACAGGAGTGGTTATCTTAAATCCAAGTGCCGCTGCAGCAAGGGACAAATGTATCTCAAGGATCTGTCCGATATTCATACGCGAAGGCACGCCCAGAGGATTCAATACTATATCCAAAGGTCTGCCGTTGGGCAGATACGGCATATCTTCAATAGGAAGAACTCTTGAGCAGACACCTTTATTTCCATGGCGGCCTGCCATTTTGTCTCCCACGCCGATCTTTCTCTTTTGGGCTATATAAATACGGACTGCCTTGTTTACTCCCGGCGATAACTCATCTCCCGCTTCTCTTGTAAACACCTTCGCGTCTACAACTATTCCATACTCACCATGAGGAACCTTAAGAGATGTATCCCTGACCTCACGGGCCTTCTCACCAAAGATAGCTCTGAGCAGACGCTCTTCTGCAGTAAGCTCGGTTTCTCCCTTAGGCGTTACCTTACCTACCAGTATGTCTCCGGCTCTGACTTCTGCACCGATACGTATAATACCGTTTTCATCAAGATCCTTAAGCGCCTCTTCTCCGACACCGGGAACATCACGGGTGATCTCTTCCGGCCCGAGTTTGGTATCCCTGGACTCACACTCGTATTCTTCTATATTAATAGAAGTAAATACATCGTCCCTGACCAGCCGTTCACTTATTAATACAGCATCCTCATAGTTATAACCTTCCCATGTCATGAATCCGATCAGAGGATTCTTTCCGAGGGCAAGTTCACCGTTAGAAGTTGACGGACCATCCGCTATCACCTCTCCGGCTTCGATATGCTGCCCCTTTACAACGATAGGTCTTTGGTTATAACAGTTCGACTGGTTAGATCTCATAAACTTTGAGAGCTTATAATCCGTCTTTGTCCCGTCATCATTTGCCACCTTTACCATATCACTCTGAGAAAGCAATACAGTACCTGGTTTATCAGCGAGCAGGCATACTCCCGAATCGACCGCTGCCTTTGCTTCCATTCCGGTGCCTATGATAGGCGCTTCAGTGGTAAGAAGCGGAACCGCCTGTCTTTGCATGTTTGATCCCATCAGCGCACGTGTAGGGTCATCATTCTGAAGGAACGGAACAAGAGTTGTCGCTACCGAAAAGACCTGTCTGGGTGAGACATCCATGTAATCAAACATGCTCTTTTCATACTGCTGCGTCTCATCCTTAAATCTTCCTGAAACCATATGATTTACAAAATGACCCTCTGCATCCAAAGGCTCGGAAGCCTGCGCCACATGATAGTTATCTTCCTCATCGGCTGTCATGTAAATGACCTCATCCGTAACCCGTGGGTCATCCGGATCTTTATGATCGACTTTTCTGTAAGGCGATTCTACAAATCCGTATTCATTGATACGCGCATAGCAGGCCAGCGAGTTGATAAGTCCGATATTGGGTCCTTCAGGTGTCTCTACAGGGCACATGCGTCCATAATGCGAATAATGTATGTCCCTGACCTCCATGCCGGCACGGTCTCTGGATAATCCTCCAGGTCCCAGTGCAGAAAGCCTTCTTTTATGAGTCAGCTCACCCAAAGGGTTGTTCTGATCCATAAACTGCGATAACTGCGAAGAACCGAAAAACTCTTTAACCGCTGCCGTAACGGGCTTGATGTTTATAAGCTGTTGAGCAGTTACTGTCGTAACATCCTGAGTTGTCATCCTCTCACGAACAACCCTCTCAAGCCTGGAAAGACCTATACGGTACTGGTTCTGAAGCAATTCCCCTACTGCACGGATCCTTCTGTTTCCAAGATGATCGATATCATCCTTATTTCCGATATCGTACTCAAGATGCATATTGTAATTAACCGAAGCAAATATATCCTCGCGTGTAACATGCTTGGGAATAAGATCCGCTATGCTGTGCCTTATGGCATCTTTAAGAGCCTCGGGCGTATCATTCTCCTCCATCAGCTTTTCAAGAGCAGGATAATATACCAGCTCCGTGACACCATAATCCCTTGCGCTTTCACCTTTCGGGAATTCAATATAATGATTAATGTCCACCATCATTGAAGACAGGATCTTTACATTCCTCTTCTCCGTCTGAATCATAACGCTTGTCACCGCGCTGTTTTGTATCTCATCCGCAAGTTCGCGTGTTACCTCAGTACCCGCCTTGGCCGCCAGTCCGTTTTTACCCGGAAGCTTGACGATCTCTCCCGTTGCGGGATCTAAAACATCCTCCGCAAGTATATGCCCTGCTATACGATTTCTGAGGGAAAGCTTCTTATTGAACTTATACCGTCCGACTTTGGCAAGATCATACCTTCTTGCATCAAAGAACATTCCCTCGATCAAAGTAAGCGCGCTTTCTTCTGCAAGGGGTTCGCCCGGACGTATCTTTTTATACAGCTCAAGCAGGCCGTCACGAACGCTTTCGCCCTGATCCTTGGTAAAAGATGCTATTATCTTGGGTTCATCTCCAAAGCAGTCCAATATCTCCTGATTTGTCCCCAGGCCTAATGCGCGTAGCAAAACCGTAACAGGTACTTTTCTGTTACGATCTACATGCACATAGAAAATATCATTTGAATCCGTCTCATATTCAAGCCACGCTCCCCTGTTGGGTATTACCGTGCATGAATACAGCTTCTTTCCGAACTTATCGTGATCTATGCCATAATATATTCCCGGAGAACGGACCAGCTGAGACACTATGACCCTTTCGGCGCCGTTTATGACAAAAGTCCCTGTGTCCGTCATTATGGGAAGATCCCCCATAAAAATCTTCTGTTCAGTATTATCGCTTTCCGGCTTTGACGCATTATACAGACGTACGGTTACCTCCAGCGGAGCCGAATATGTCGCATCTCTGGCTTTACATTCCTCTATGCTGTATTTAACCTTGTCTTTGTTAAACTGATAATCGACAAACTCCATGGACAGGTTTCCGCTGTAATCATTGATCGGCGAAATATCCTCGAATGCCTCTTTCAAACCTTCATTAATAAACCAGCCATAGGAAGACTTTTGTACATCTATGAGATTTGGCATTTCCAGGACTTCTTTCTGTCTCTGGTAGCTCATCCTCAAGTTCTTTCCGCTATAGACCGGATAAATCCTGTTCTTTTCCATATAAGCTATCACCCCATGAAATTGTATAAGAACCAACAGTTTCCGCGCTGCCCGAAAGCGGCTTAAATACTGGTTTTTCTAAGGTTTTTAAAGACAAAGAAAGCCTGTGCCGCCACAAGAGTGCAATCTACATGGTAACACAAGCTTTCTCTTAAAGTCAACAAATTTTTTTCAGCGTAACGAGGATGTACGCAAGGCTTTGATTACTTCAAGGTGATCTTAGCGCCCTCTGCTTCAATCTTGGTCTTGATCTCATCAGCAGTAGCCTTGTCAGCCGCTTCTTTAAGAACCTTAGGAGCGCCCTCTACGAGATCCTTTGCTTCCTTAAGTCCAAGACCGGTAACCTCACGGACAACCTTTATAACCTTGATCTTGTTAGGTCCGACCTCGGTAAGCTCTACATCAAACTCAGTCTTCTCCTCAGCAGCTGCTGCGCCGCCTGCTGCTGCGCCGCCTGCTGCAACTACAACACCTGCTGCCGCAGATACGCCAAACTCTTCCTCGCAAGCCTTAACGAGATCATTAAGCTCGAGTACGGTAAGTTCCTTTATAGCATCAATAATTTCTTCTTTTGTAAGCTTTGCCATTTTATTTATCCTCCTTAGTTTCCTCTGTGGCTGGAGCCTCTGCTTCTGCAGGTGCCGCCTCTTCTGTCTTTGCTTCTTCCGCAGGTGCTGCCTCCGCTGGCTGTGCAGCGTCATCCTTAGAAGCTGCCGCATCCTTCGCTGTACCGCCTTCAGGTGTCTTCTCAGCTATCTGATTAAGCACGCGCGCGATGTTTGATATCGGTGATTTCCACGATCCGAATAGTCTTCCCAAAAGTTCCTCTCTTGACGGTATCTTTGCAAGCTCTTCAACACCGGCAACATCATAAAATGTGCCCTCGATAATCGCGCCCTTTATCTCCAGCTTGTCTGCCGTCTTCGCAAATTTGACGAGTACCCGTGCCGGAGCTGTGACATCCTCTTCTGCAAGAGCAAGCGCTGACGGTCCGTCCAGCAGCTTATCAAGCTCAGCAAAATCAGTGCCTTCAAAGGCTCTCTTCATCATGGTGTTCTTGTAGACCTTGTAGGAAACTCCCGCTTCTCTAAGCTGTCTGCGAAGCTGTGTGTCCTGCTCTACAGTCAGACCTCTGTGATCCACGAGAACCGCAGCATGCGCAGTTTTGATCTTTTCAGAGATTTCATCGACTATAGGAGCCTTCAGTTCTACCTTTGCCATTTGGCTTTTACCTCCTTTTTTATTTTTACCGAAAAAATAAACCCCTGCCAAAAGACAGAGGTTAAGAAAATCTACATAAATAATAGCAAGTAAAATCTTCCTCGGCTGGCGCCC
>JAEEGL013721576.1_pt1 | contig 10293 bp, 7 predicted proteins | sample 9134231 | NCBI WGS metagenome assembly JAEEGL01 (sample SAMN16246548, study PRJNA631951) | gut metagenome | biome: gut microbiome; feature: rumen; material: fiber-attached | host: Bos | place: Iran: Karaj | collected 2018-10
AATCTATACTCCTATAGGTTTTTTACCTAAAAAAGATTCACTAAATCTTTCAAATATGAATATTTCTGATGCCACTCTAGATACGCTTCTATCTTTTAATCCAGATCTTTGGGAAAAAGAATGTTCTGATATTGTTGATTACTTCATTAGCTTTGGAAATTATAAATGTGATACACTAATAGAAGAATGTTTAAATATAAAAGATGAACTTCAAAAGTGGGACAAATGAAAAAAAACATAAAAAAAATAACTATATTATCAATCACCATTTTTATTAGTATATTTTTGATTCTGAATATATTTTCAACTATTCATCGTTCAATCCAAAAAAGTGTTATTTTAAAAATAGGAATAGTTGAAAATAAATACGACGAATCTTCTTTTCGTCCTGAACTTCTTCACTGTTCTTTGTTCAACAAAGTCTTTGATACTTTCAAAGAAGATCTTGCTGTTATTTCTTCTTCTACCAATCTAATTACAGGAATCAAAGAATCTAAATTTGCCGATGGATCTACAGTTACTCTGCAAGAAGTCAAAGCCTCTTTACCTGAAGATTTTTTTAATCTTAAAACAGATATTTTTCATACCCCTCTAACAGAGGAAAATATCTCAAAATACTTTACCTCTCCAGTTATGAGTAAAGATGGTTTTTCTTGTGGGGCTTACAATATTTTAAACAGAAATCAAAATGAAACTATCTTAGAAAAAAATAAATACTACACTGGAAATTTTAAATCTAAATACGAAAAAATAGTTATTAGAAAAGTGGATTTAAATGTTAGAAACGAATCTGATATCCTTTCTGATATTGTAGAAAGACGGGTAGATGTTCTTATAAACGTATTTTCTCCACAAAAAGCTTTTGATATTGCAAATAAATATCCTCAACTTAAAATTTATACCTATTCTTCTTCTCAACAAGCTTTACTTTTAATAAAAAAATATTCTCTAACTCCAGAAGAACTTTCATCAGTACTCCACAGTATTAATATAACTGACATTTCTAAATTCATTTATAATTCTACTCTTATTCCTCTACTTGATATCTCAAAAATATCTGAACTTTCAAACTCGTCCGATCGAACACTAGTTAAAACTAATAATCAAGACAAAAACACAGACCAACCAAATCATAAAAAAAATTTATATTTTTTAACTACCTCTTCTCCCTCTCTTCTTCAAGCATCAAAGTACATACTTTCTAAACTTGATACTTCTACACTATCTCCTGTTCTTCAAGTGATAGATGAAGATGATCTAAAAGATTTTGCTTTACTATCAAAAAATGTAAGTCTTATATTAACTGATACTGGATATTTTTTCAGAGAAGATTTCTTTCAAGAAAACGATTGGATTATTCTTCCTCTATGGGAATATCAAGATATAGTACTATCTAACGACAAGATAAAAGATCCCTCTATATTTATAAAATAAATCCGTATTTTAAAACTTAGATCCCCATTGAGACAGTGTTTTTAACATCGATGTCCAGAATCTAGAAAAATCATTGTAGGTAGCAAGAATCACAAGAGCCATAACCATAATAAAACCAATCTTTTGATATGAATCTATTACTACTTGAGAAGCTCTTTTTCTTCTTATGAGTTCAATAGTGTAGATAACAAACTGTCCACCATCGAGTATTGGAATAGGAAACAGATTCAATACCCCTAGATTTATACTGATAATAGCAAGAGTTCCTAAAAACACCGTAAGACCTGCCTTTACGGAATCAGAAGCTACTTTTGCTATCATCATAGGTCCACCCAGTGCCTGAAGTGGAATATTTCCTGTTACCAGTTTAAACAATGTTATGGTAAGTTCTTTAGTTTGAACCAGTGTTTCTCTAACCCCATATCCAATAGATCCTATAAAACTGTATTTAAGATATTTAGTCTCTGGAGTTTTAAGTCCACCAAACATGGTATTAGGAAGAACATACAAAGTAGTTTTTCCAGAAGGAAGTTGAACTTCTCTAGGAAGAAGACTGACCTTAACAGTTTGAACCTTGCCATCTCTTACAATTTCTATATCAGCTGAAGGCTCTCTATAATCCATCTGAACTTGAGACAAATCATAGATATCTCTGATAAGAAGACCATTCCATTTTAAAATAAGATCTCCTAGTTTTAACTTATTCTGATCCTGGACCTCACTAAGAAAATCAGAACTTGACTCACTATCTTTTCCCGTTTGTTTCTTTAACTCTTCTTCTTCTTCTTTTTCAACACTAGAGTTTCCTACCACAAGTAAAGCTTCATTAAATCCATTTTGTTCGCATAGATCTCGTCCGTGTTTTACTCCGGAAGAGCCAATATCAAAACTAAATTCTTCAATACTTTCTTTATCCCAAGCATCTTTGATTTTAAGTTTTAAAGACAAACTATTTCCATGAGGGGCCGCAAGCAAGGCATCAAGATATTTATAAAGATCGTTACTAAAATTTATTTCCTGATAAGAACCTTCCTTATGTTCTACTGCCAACACTTTTATTAATCTAGGTCCTACAGAGTTATCTTTATTTTTCAGGTAAAAGCTAGCATCAGATCTAGCAATACTAATTCCAAATTTTCCTTCCTTAATGGTTTTGCCGAAGATATCTTTAGTTTCTACTTCTTCAGGAACTACTTCCAAATCAAGTGTTTTTCCTTGTCGTTCAATTCTAATATCTAATTTCTGATTAGCAGACAGTGCTATTATCTTCCTAAGACTATCCCAGTTTTCTATAACTTTCCCATTTACTTCTACTATCTTATCATCTGGTTCCAGTCCTACCACATGAGCTACAGATCCAGATCTAACTTCTCCTATTATAGCTTCTTGATAAGGAACCCCATATCCTGCAAGAATTCCATACGCTAACATTGCAAACAGGAAATTTCCTACAGGACCCGCAGATACTGTAAGCATTTTTTTCCAGGCTTTACTATCAATAAATTTGATTCCGTTTATATCATCTTCATTTACCTCTTCTCCTGGATAAGCTCCATAGAATTTTACGTATCCACCTAATGGAATCCAGCACAATTTATAAGTAACTTTATTATATTTAAAGCTTATAATTTCAGGACCAAACCCTATTGAAAATACCTCTACTCCTATACCGCACAGTCTACCAACTATAAAATGTCCAAATTCATGAACAAATATCAAAATAGCAATAAGAATAATTGCTGCAACCAAAGGATGAGATACAAGTGAAAACATAATATCCTCTTTTAAAACATCTTAACTGACGTATTAACTCTACTACTTACTACTACAGAGCTATAAGTATGAAGTAAAAAACCCCAGCTCCAAACATCAAAGCATCTACTCTATCCAAAAGTCCACCGTGTCCAGGAAGAATTCTTCCAGAATCTTTTACATCACAAAATCTTTTAATACTAGATTCTACAAGATCTCCAGCTATTCCACATACACTAACAAGAGTAGACACCAAAATTATCATGTACCAAGACTGAGAAATATCAAACACTTCGATAAATATCCAATAAAGTACCAAAGAACTTAAAACACTGCACACTGCTCCTTCGATAGTTTTTTTAGGAGAGATTTTTTCTGCTAATTTATGTTTACCCAAAAACCTTCCTCCAAAATATCCCCCAATGTCAGCTCCCCATACTATAGCAAATAACAGTACGATATATTTTAAAGAATCATTTCTTTCATATATTCGATATATAAAACACCATGAAGCAAGAACATATATAAAAGAAAATCCTAGCATTATAATTTTTACAAAAGCTTCTTTTACTTCTTTTCTAGAAAATACCAACCAACAGGATCCAACAACAAAAACTAGAGTAATAATTTCCAGTGAATATCTTAGTTCTACCAAACCGTTTAGTATAACAAAAAGTCCACCTACAATTACTCCCATAAATACGGGATAAAATCTTTTACACCTATTTTCCCCCGATTCAATCCAACCAAGTTCTTTAAATTTAGTTGATAACATTTTAGTAAGTTCATAGGTACAAATTCCAGTACCTACTCCCATACAACACATCACAAGTACAGAACTTCCCCATACTAACAACGCACATACTATAAGCCCCGCAATTACTGCTGTTATAATCCTAGTCCTTAACAACTCACTCCTCCGTTTTAATTCATCTAAAATCACTCACTTTAATATCCAATAACGACCTATATTCTATACCATTTTATCCAAACTATTAATTATTTAACACCTTAAGTTTTCACATATGCCTCTTATTTTACTCATCCTGACCATATATCATAGTTTTCCAAACCTTCTATTTCTTCTAGAATATATTTCCACAGCTTTTATAAAATCTTTTTCTGAAAAATCAGGCCACAACACCTCACTAAAGTAGAGTTCACTATAGGCAAGTTGCCAAAGCATAAAATTAGAAATTCTTTCTTCACCACTGGTTCTTATCATAAGATCTACCTTAGGATAGTGAGGATTATCTAAATTAGCTTCAATCATATCTTCTGTAATAGAAATTGTTCCATCATTTTTTTCTATTTTCTGTTCAATACATCTATTGACACTTCTTACAATTTCATCTTTTCCTCCGTAACTTACAGCTAGATTAACCATAATCTTAGGTTCCTTTATTTTATCTTTCAGTAGTTTTTCAAAAGCTTTAATTTTACTTTGTATATCCCCTGATAGCATGGAGATATCTCCTATTACTTTAAGTAGAGCTCCACTATTTAAAAATGTTTCCTGTTCATTATCAAGATAGTTTTCAAGAAGCTTCATTAAAAAATCTACCTCTCCTTTAGGTCTATTCCAATTTTCCTTACTGAAGGCATAAAAGCTTATACATTTTATCCCCATCCTAGTAGCCACTTCTATTATAGGTCTAATTCTATCAACCCCATGGCTATGTCCATATATTCTAGGTTTCCCCTGAGCCTTAGCCCACCGTCCATTTCCATCCATGATTATAGCTACATGTTCAGGAATATTAGTAATTTTTCCTTTCAAAGATGGTTTTTCTTTTTTTCTTCTAACCCTTGATATAATTTTTCCCAATAATCTATGAAGTTTAACTAAATCCATACCCTACTTTCCATAACAAAAAAATATTGAGTTAATACCCCCAACTATGTTAATGACATGGTAGTCAAACGATGTATAAGGATCAACTAAAATGAGAAGCTCTACTGGTAAAGCTTGTTTAATTCTTGGATCTAATTCTATAGGAAACCCTTTGGATATTCCTTTAAGGGTACTGGAGTATATAAAAACTTCTGATCTACTGGTTTTTGAAGAAGATCGTCCTGCAAGAATGGTCTTAAAACAAGCTGGAGTTCATAGAGATTATCTAAAATATTCAGAACATAACCAAACTGACACCTTAGAACAAATTTCCCTAGCTTTTAAATTAGGAAAAACTGTCTTATATATGTCAGATCAAGGATGTCCAAATCTAGCAGATCCTGCAGCTAATATTTTAGCCCTAGCTTACAAAATGGAAGTTAAAATCCAAGTTATCCCAGGACCTTCATCAGTTACTGCAGCAATTTCTGCCTGTCCTTTTGATATGAACTCGTTTCTATACCAAGGATTTTTACCAAGAGATAGTAAAAGGGATTTAAAATTAAAAGAACTCACAAAAATCAGATCTTCTATTATAATACTAGATACTCCATATAGATTAGCTTCAATCCTAGAAGCTTGTTCTAATATTTTTAAAAATAGACGAGGATTTCTTGCTCTTGATATTTCAGGAGAGAATGAAAACTATCTACTAGGATCTTTCAAAAATCTTTTTCAAATTATTACCCAACAGGAGATAAAAAAAACAAACTTTGTACTAATCATAGAAAATCTTTAATCTATCCCCCTCCTGATAAATTATCGTCTGGTAAATACATCCTCTTTTATAAAATTACTCTTTCAAATTACAGATCTATATCTTTTTTAGTTTTTGACCTAAATATTAGTATTATAGCTATAAATGCAGGGAAAAATATAAGTAAATATTCCAAACCAAAACCAAAACCAAAACCAAAATTATATCTATTCAGGGAGTTATTATTATTTGATTTTATATCCACAGATCTAATAGTTCCACAAAGGGAGTTAAATCTATTTTGATCCACATAACTTAAATTACCTACTGAGGCTTGTTTTGGCACTACTAGATTTGCATCCACCATACCTACCCCGAGTAGAGGATATTTCTGATCTTCTCCAGGAACACTCATTAAATAATCTTCATTGTGTCCTTTATAGAGTAAATCACTGTTAGCACTCACAAGTAGATAATATTTTAAATCGGAAAAACTAAGATTAGGATACGCAGATACAACAAGACCTGCTACTCCAGATACTACAGGGGCAGCCATAGAAGTTCCTGTTCTCTTTTCAATACCTCCTCCAGGCATAGTAGAATTAATACAAAATCCAGGTGCTGCAATATTTACCCATTTACCATAATTAGAAGTTTGATTCTTTCGATCAAAATCATATCTTCCACCTCCACAAGATCCTCCATAAGAAGGAGCATCACCTATATTAGATACAGCAAGTGTATCTTTAAAAGCAGCCATATATGTATAAACGTTAGTTGATTCATTTCCTGCAGCAGCTATTACAAGTACTCCTTTTCCTTTTGGAGTCTCTTTCATTTTATTTACCATAGCCCCAACAGATCTAGATCTATCAGCTTTTCCTAATGAAGCATTTACAATTCTAACAATCTTATTAACATTTGTTTCACTTTGAATATACGAAATATATTTAAACCCTTTTATAATAGCAACATCACTTATTGTCGCTTCAGAATCTGTAATTTTAATCGCCATAATTCTACATACAGGACATACCCCTCCGAATCCCCCACTTTCAGTAGAAAAATCAGATGATATAATTCCACTTACATGTGTTCCATGAAAACAAGAACTTCCAGAACAAGTTTTTCCAAATCCACCTGAACCTATTGGATACACACTTCCATCCCCTAAATCCCCTGGTATAGAAACCGTAGTATTACATCCATATTCATCATCCTGACCACAACTTGAAACTCCTTTTTGAGGGTTATGCCACATATGATTTACAAGTTTTGGATGCTGTGCATCCACACCACTATCAAACACAGCTACTATAGGATGAGTTACACTTTTACCTTCCAAGAAAGTATATGCTTCCAATAACTTAATCTTGTCATACCAATACGGTGTAGCATCTGAATTAAAAGTTTCCGTATACGTTTTTTTAATAATTCCCCATGTACTATCATCATAAGTTCCATCAAAAGGATGACTTAGATAATTTGGTTCAGCATATTCTATAAGTCCTCTTTTATTCCACTCATCTATAATACGATTTGCCTCTTGATAGTTTTCGAATTTCACCTCAGCTAAAGCTACATAGTTAGCTTTTGTACTGTATTTAAGCTTTATCATATTATCAACAGGACTATATTCTTCCACAGTTAAATCTTTGATGTAATCCACATTTTTTAACTGTTCTAATACAGATGGATTTTTTCTATCGATATAGTAGAGTCCTTCTACATTATCAGTAGTATCATATGAGGTAAGATAATTTATCCCTACTACTCCACGAGACCCTATCAGTTTTAAATAAACATCAGAATAAAAAGTTTTTAACTCCGATCTATAGGTGATGTTCATATAGTTTAACAATTTATTCGAAGATGTTTTAAATGCTACGATATAACTATCTTTCGAAGCTCTACCTGTATCTATAAGATCTTGGGTTAAATAAGTAATATTATGCCTAGGTGTATCTTTAGTTATTTCCAATATATCTTCGACAGATCCACAACCATATTGAACTGTAGTGACTAAGATAAGACTGAGTACCGAAATATATATTTTAAAACGAGCTATCATACCTTCTCTTTTCTAAAAGACTGTTGATTATCATTCAATCAAACCTCAAATATCCACTAGATCATCTTTCTTAAATTTTAAATTCTACTCTTTGAGTTGACAAGTTAATTTATCAAAGAAACAATCTTATTAGTTACCATGTTTAATATCTAGGAATAGATAGGATTTTAGTATGGATAAATTTCTTACATCCACTCTTCCCTTTTCACCAAGTGATTCTTTGTTGGAATGTATACCAAATATTTCAGAAGGAAGAGATTCTTCCATAATAGATAGGATAGTTTCTTCCATATCCGATACAGAAGGTATCCAAGTTTTAAATGTAGATTCATCCCCATCTGCAAATAGAACTGTTATTACCTTTATAGGGGAAAAGACAAAACTTGTATCTACCTGTACCAAATTCATACTAACGGCATTAGAACTTATCGATATGAGACATCACCACGGAGTTCATCCTAGACTTGGTGCAGTAGATGTATTTCCAATAGTTCCCTATAAAAATTCTTCTATTTACGATGCTGTGGAGCTTTCAAAGAAGATAGCCCAATCTATCCAGCATAAAATAGATCTTCCTATTTTTTTCTACGAATATTCTTCTTATAAAAAAACCCCTCTTCAAGATATAAGACGTGGAGAATACGAATCTTTAGAACAAAAATTAAAAACTACTCCTTCGGATTTAGGCTCAAGCTTTAACCCTAAAACAGGAGCTTTAACCATAGGAGCCCGGCTTCCTCTTATAGCTTATAACATAAACATGGATTCAACCTGCTCACTTCAAACAGCAAAACATATTGCTTCTGTTATCAGAGAATCTGGAAACAAAAAACAGGCAGGTTGGTTAAAAGAATTAAAAGCCATTGGTTGGTATCTAGATGATATAAACCGAGTTCAAATCTCTTGTAATCTTACAGATTATAAAATAACTCCACTGTTTGTAGTATATGAACTTGTCCACTCTCTTTCAAAACTTCTAGATACTCATGTAACAGGATCTGAGATCGTAGGTCTTGTTCCTTACCAGGCACTTACCGATACGTACAGGTACTACACTAAAGATTACACCACTACCGATCCTACCACAATACTCGAAGGAGCTTCCTCCTATCTAAATCTTTCGGATATAACTCCTTTTGATATACACACAAAAGTTTTGTTCTAGTTTATTCTTTTTTATCACTACTTGTTTCTTTTTCTTCTTCTTGATCTTTTCCTGATTTTCTTTCTGGGAATACAAAAGAGAAACCTTCTTTTTCAAGTTTTAGTTTTGCACTAAAAGGTCTTTTCCTTTTAGAGATAAACTTATGAAGCATTTTAGTTTCTCCACTAGTTACAAGATCTTCTACTTCTTCTCTCGATAGTCTTCTCTGACAAATCACTTTAGGAATACAAAATCCTGATTTATGTTCTCTATACTGACTGCAAGCATAATCTCTTTCTCCCTCACTAATCTTACAATCTCCCTTATGTATAGGACATATTCCAAAAGGAGTAGCATCTACAGGAACGGCTTCTTCTGAAGGATCAGCTTCTTCTGAAGCAAGATTTTCTTTTACTAAAACTCCCTTATCTAACCTTAAAACTGCTTTATACATTTTCCCAGTTTGATATCTAAACCCATCGAGTTCAATAGTTGTTCCATGATCCAGTAGATAACTCACGGTTTTTCTATCCATATACCTTCCGTAACTATCCTTCCAGATAATAAAACTACATTTCTTTTCCTTATTACTCATTCCAGGATCATTATGCTCACAACTATAGAACCAAGCTCTCTCATAAACCTTACTACCACATACAGGACATTTCCCCACACTAGGTAAATCCTTGTACATAACATTAAAGTCCATGTTCTTAACAGATTCTACAACCTTATTAGTAATAGCTGTTATCTCATTCATAAAAGAACCCTCAGTTCTTTTACCTTCTTCTACCTCAGATAGATGAAGTTCTAGTTTTGCAGTAAGTTCTGGAGAAGTCAAAGACGCTGAATCTATCTTATGAAGTACATCAATAAGGCGAATTCCTTTAGGAGTAGGTCTAAGATCCGAATCAACATATTCTTTATATTTTAAATTTTCTATAATATCAGCTCTTGTAGCAGCAGTTCCTAGTCCTTCAGCTTTTTGTAGAGCACTGGAGAGTTCTTCATCTTCCACTACTCTTCCTGCGTTTTCCATAACACTCAAAAGTCCTGCTTCGTTCATTCTAGAAGGAGCTCTACTCATACAATCTTCTATAGTAGATCCTTCATGTTTAACCTTTACCCCTTCTACCTTATCCTGTCCCTTCTTTAGTGGAAGGAAAGAATTTTCCTTTTCTTCCTTCTCATATACACTCATCCATCCAGGTTCTTTTAGAATCGAAGGAGGTCTACTAATAAAATGCTCCCCTTCTACTACCGTAGTTCTTTCAACATCCTCATACACTGCAACAGGATAG
>JAEEGL014486840.1_pt1 | contig 10293 bp, 8 predicted proteins | sample 9134231 | NCBI WGS metagenome assembly JAEEGL01 (sample SAMN16246548, study PRJNA631951) | gut metagenome | biome: gut microbiome; feature: rumen; material: fiber-attached | host: Bos | place: Iran: Karaj | collected 2018-10
CACGATCTGCATGTTCTCGGCCGACGACGAGCTCATGGCCAAGGCCAAGACGGGCAACTGGTTCAACGACAATCCCCAGCGCGCCCGCTCCAACAACTCCGCAATGCTTCTGCGCGACTCCACATCCCCTGAGCTCTTCCACAAGCTCATGCAGAGCGTGAAGGAGTTCGGCGAGCCCGGGTTCATCTGGACCGACAACCTCGACATGACCTTCAACCCCTGCGGCGAGATCGGCCTCTACCCGCAGATCAACGGCAAGAGCGGCTTCGCCTTCTGCAACCTCTGCGAAATCAACATGGGCATCGTCGACAACGAGGAGAAGTTCGCCGCCGCATGCGAGGCCGCCGCGATCCTCGGCACGTTACAGGCCGACTACACCGACTTCCCGTACCTCGGCCAGATCTCCACCGACATCGCCCGCCGCGAGGCTCTCATCGGCGTCTCGATGACCGGCATGATGGAGCATCCCAAGATTGCATTCGATCCCGCGCTTCAGCGCAAGATGGCGAAGCTCATCCTCGACGTGAACGCCAAAGTGGCCGCGCGCATCGGCCTCAACCCCGCGGCGCGCGCCACGTGCGTGAAGCCCGCCGGCACCACTTCCTGCATTCTCGGCACCTCCTCGGGAATCCATCCGCACCATGCACGCCGCTACTTCCGCCGCGCGCAGGCCAACGCCGACGAGCTGCTGGTGGACTTCTTCCGCGCCCAGAACCCGCTCGCCGTCGAGAAGAGCGTGTGGAACCCGAACGGCACCGACGTGGTGCTCACGTTCTGCGTGGAGGCCTCGCCCGACGCGCTCACGAAGCGCGACGTGAACGCGCTCAGGCTCCTGAACGACGTGAAGCTCACCAAGGAGAACTGGATCGACGCCGGAAAGCGTCCCGAATGCTGCGCGCAGCCCTGGCTCTCGCACAACGTCTCCAACACGATCTCAGTCAAGGACAACGAGTGGGACGACGTCGAGAAGTTCATCTACGAGAACCGCAAGGACTTCGCCGGCATCTCGCTTCTCCCGGAAGGCGGAGACCTCGACTACCCTCAGGCGCCCTTCTGCGAGGTTCTCACCGCCGAGGAGATCGTGGAGTTCTACGGCACCGGCGCCATGTTCGCGTCGGGCCTCATCGTCGATGGTCTTGCCGCGTTCGACGGCAACCTCTGGGAGGCGTGCGCAGCCTCGCTCGGCCGCGGCAAGGAGGACCTCACCAAGGCGACGCCCAAGATCTATCCGGCACCCATCTACAAGGCGTACGAGGCCCTGCGCATGCAGAAACTCGACTGGATCCGCCGCGCCAAGAAGTTCGCCAAGAACTACTTCGGCGGCGACGTGCTCAAAATGACCCGCTGCCTCAAGCGCGTTGACGCCTGCAAGCACTGGGAAGACCTGCAGCGCACGTCGAAGCCGGTGGACTACCTCAACTTCTTCGAGAACACCGACAACACCACCGTCACCCAGACCGTGGCATGTGCCGGCGGAAAGTGCGAGATCATCTGACAATGCTCTTCGGAAACAAGTTCAAGATCTGCGAACTCTTCGGGATTCCGGTTTATCTGGACATCTCGACCGCGATACTGCTCATTTTCTTCATCGGAATGACAGGCTCCGTGGCGCTGGATCTTGCGGCGATGGTGCTGCTTCTGGCATCGATCGTCCTGCACGAGCTCGGCCACTCGCTCACTGCTCGCGCGTTCGGATGCCGCACGCGCGACATCACGCTCATGCTGATTGGCGGGTGTGCGAGTCTGGAGCGGATGCCGTACAAGGCGTGGCAGGAACTGCTTACCGCCGCCGCAGGGCCAGCAGTGAGCTTCTCACTTGGAGTTCTGTGCTATTTTGCCGCACACATCTGCAGAATCGACTTCTTCGCCGCAGCGCTCATGATCGCCGCCATAATGAACTTCACTCTGGGCGCGTTCAACCTGCTGCCGGGATTTCCGATGGACGGCGGACGCATGCTCCGCAGCGCGGCGCGCGCGTTCACAAGCCGCGCCAAGGCCACATGGCTGGCGATGATAGTGGGGCGCGTGGCGGCGGGCCTCCTCGTGTTCGGCCCGATGCTGGGAGTGGACCACATCTGGATAATCCCGATAGGCGGCAACATCTTCATGCGTCTTCTTATCGCGTGGATGATCTGGAAGGAAGGCTGGCGCGAGTACCAGATGGCGCTTGTGGAGGAGCAGTGGGGCGGCAGATGGGACTACTCCGCCCGCGTATCGCCGCCGCCCTACGGAGGCGACGAGGACGAGACCGAGATACGGCGTGGAAGGTGAGGCTTTATGAACGCACAGGAATCTACTCTCAAGGTGAAGCCTGCGGCCGACTGCAGGTGGGACGCCGCCTCGCTCGGCGAGATCATGCTGCGGCTTGATCCAGGTGACGGGCGCATACACTGCGCCCGCGAGTTCAAGGTGTGGGAAGGCGGCGGCGAGTACAACGTGGTGCGCGGCCTCAGGCGCTGCTTCGGCCTGAGGACGACTGCCGTCACCGCCTTCGCCGACAACCCGGTGGGGCGCCTCGTGGAGGACTTCATGCTTCAGGGCGGCGTTGACGTGTCGCACGTCAAGTGGGTTCCTTATGACGGAATCGGTCGCACGGTGCGCAACGGACTCAACTTCGTCGAGCGCGGCTTCGGCTGCCGCGGCGCGCGCTCGTGCGCCGACCGTGGCCTCACCGCCGTATCGCAGCTGAAGCCAGGCGAGATCGACTGGGACGGCCTCTTCGGGCGCGAAGGCGTGTGCTGGTTCCACACGGGCGGCATATTCGCCGCGCTCTCCGAGACCACCGCCGAAGTCGCGGTGGAGGCGCTCAAGGCGGCGAAGAGGCACGGCACGGTGACGAGCTACGACCTCAACTACCGCGCGTCGCTGTGGAAGTCCATAGGCGGTCAGGCGCGCGCGCAGGAGGTGAACCGCGAGATCGCGAAGTACGTGGACGTGATGATCGGCAACGAGGAGGATTTCACGGCCGCGCTCGGAATCGAGGTGGAGGGCGTGGACAAAAACCTGACCACCCTTCCCGTCGACGGTTTCGCACGCATGATCGACAAGGCAACTTCGCAGTACCCGAACTTCAAGGTGGTGGCCACAACGCTGCGCGCGGTGAAGAGCGCAACAGTGAACGACTGGAGCGCGATCTGCTGGTACAGGGGCGAGCTCAAGGAGTCGGTGAAGCGTCCGGGCCTCGAGATCTACGACCGCGTTGGCGGCGGCGATTCGTTCGCGAGCGGGCTCGTGTACGGCCTGATGGAGTTCGACGACGCGCAGAAGGCGGTGGACTACGGCGCGGCGCATGGCGCGCTCGCGATGACAACGCCGGGCGACACGTCGATGGCCACGAAGGCCGACGTCGAGAAGCTGGCCGGCGGAGGTTCGGCGAGGGTGGACCGGTAATGCGGTCTTTATCCCATGACGGATTTATGGTATACTAAACGCATCGGCCGCCCAGGTGGACGGCGGAGGCGTTCTTCGAGGAGTGAATGAAATGTTCGACCAGTCTAATGACGATTTCATGGTGTTCTCCGGTACGGCAAATCTGCCGCTTGCGGAGAAGGTGGCTGCCTATCTCGGCAAGCCCCTCAACAAGATCGACATCCGGCACTTTCCTGACGGCGAGACGTTCTGCCAGATTCAGGAGGGCGTGCGCGGGCGCGACGTGTTCGTGATCCAGAGCGGCTCGCCCGCGCCGAACGAGGCGTACATGGAGCTCTTCATCATCATGGACGCCCTCAAGCGCGGCAGCGCCGCTCGCATCACCGCCGTGATTCCCTACTACGGCTATGCCCGCCAGGACCGCAAGGATCAGCCGCGCGTGCCGATCACCGCACGCCTCGTCGCGAACCTCATCACTGCGGCTGGCGCGGACCGCGTGCTCACGCTCGACCTGCACGCGAACCAGATCCAGGGCTTCTTCAACATCCCCCTCGACCAGCTGCACGCCGAGCCCGTGATCCTCAAGTACATCCGCGACATGCATCTCGCGAAGCCCATCGTGGTTTCGCCCGACACCGGCGGCGCAAAGACCGCGTACGGATATAGCCGCAAGCTTGGCACCGGCCTTGCCATCGTCGCCAAGCAGCGTACGGGCGACTCCACCGTTGACGCCTTCAGCGTGGTGGGCGACGTGAAGGACTGCGACGTGATCATGATCGACGACATGACCGCAACCGGCGGCACGCTCAGCGCCGCCGCCAAGATGTGCCGCGACAACGGCGCAAAGAGCGTGCATGCATTCGTCTCTCACTTCCCGCTCACCCCAAAGGGCGTTGAGCGCCTGATGAGCGAAAGCCAGCTCGACGAGCTCGTCGTCACCGACACGATTCCGCTCCGCGAGGGCTTCGATCCGGCCAAGCTTCCGTTCAAGCTCACCGTCCTCAGCGTGGCTCCGCTCATCGGCGAGGCCATCAAGCGCATCCACGGAAATGCGAGCGTAAACGACCTTTTCAACCACGAATAAATTTTTTAAAAATTCCACTTGCGCGTCCTCCGGAATTATGATACACTATACGGCGTTTTCACGAAACCAGTGCGAGCTTAACTCAGTTGGTAGAGTGCCACCTTGCCAAGGTGGTTGTCGACGGTTCGAGTCCGTTAGCTCGCTCCATTCTCTGGGTCGCGGAAGCGGTGAATGGGAGCATAGCTCAGTTGGTAGAGCAAGTGACTCTTAATCACTGGGTCGTGGGTTCGAGTCCCTCTGCTCCTACCATTCACAGTTTTAGTTGTGGCTAGGTAGCTCAGTTGGTAGAGCAACGGACTGAAAATCCGTGTGTCGCCGGTTCGATCCCGGCCTTGGCCACCAAATCATAGAAAAAGCCCCTTCGTGGGCTTTTTTGTTTTTCTAGCCACATGGGGACTGTCCCCCAATCTCAACTGAGAGGGGGCTGTCCCCGTGAGTTTTGAGGGATCTTCCTGCGGTCTCGGTTCTATCTGCAGGCATCAAGCGGCCATACGGGCTCAAGGGGACGTTTCGCCGTGGGGAACGAGCACACTGCCGCCTCTCCGTCCATGAGCGTGGCCATGCCGGAGGCAATGCGGATTTCCGTACCGCCTAGCGCGTTCGCGGCAAGAAGGCACTTTTCAAGCCCGTCACCGGTGCCGAAGTTCCACGCTTCGTCTGGCTGGGCTAGGCGGGATGGGCCGTCGTAGATGGATTCTTCGCCAAGCTCGGCAATGCGCTCAATGGCGCGTGGCGCCCCGGCGAGCGCCTCCTTTGACACGGGCGAGCGCTCCAGCGCGGCCTTGACGAAGGGTCCGCTTTCCGTCACGCCAAGCTCATGCGCGGCGTATGGCGCGAGCGCGGCCGAGCGGTTCACGGTGCGAAGCGCATTCACCCTCGCAGCCACCTCGTCGTATGTCATCGAAGGATCAAGGTCGATCGGCGCCTCCTCGTGCGTGAAGTCTACTCGTTCGGAATCTGGCAGACGCGGCACGACAAGACGCTGGTCGGGCGCGCCCTCAGGCGGCACAAGAAACTCCCGCAGGCGCGACGAGAAGCGTTCGTATGCCGCCGGGGCGATTGTGGCGCGCGGATAGAGGAGGTGTATGAATCCGCTCGCGTGCGACACTATCGTCACTCGCTCGTGCTCAAGGGCGCGGCGGGCCTGCTGTGAGATCACGGTGCCGTTCGCCCACATCGCGCGGGTCACGAGGCGACGGTTGTTCGTGAGAATGCCGGTGTCTACATCGAGAAAATTCTGCGAATGAAGCGGCGTCGCCATGAGGAAGATGTCGTCAAGCGGCAGACCGCACACCACAAAAGCGGCTGCGGCGTACAGGCCCGCAAGCGAAACGCATTCGCCGGCACCAACGGCATGGCCGCGCTTGCGGCGGAAAGCGTCCATGGCCTCGACCGTCTCTGTCTTCCAGTATGGAATCACGTCGCCGGAATACTTGTCGAGGCCGAAGTGGCGGCGGATGTCGATGTCGTAGTAGTAGACGTCGCCATGATATCCGAACAGCGCGTTGGAGCCGGATATCTCCTCGGGCGAGAGGAACGAGGCAAAGCGCGCGAGCTCGCGTGGACGTGTGGTAAGCCCCCAGGTTTCAAGGTCGAGATTGAAGGTGTAGTTGTCCATGATGTGCTGTCTGAGGCGCTGGAGACGCCTCTTTGGGCGCATCCCGCGTATTCCGGCAAACCACTCCAGGTCGCGCCATGCCCAGATGCGCGGGGAGAGGATGTTGGCCAGCACGAGCGCATACATCAGCGCCGGAAACACGAATATCTCCATGTCGGAGAGCGTGGCGGCGGAGGACTTCTCTTCCAGTGAAACATCTATCATATACAGTCTTTGCTTAATGTGGCAGAGGATGGGAGCCGGCACTTCTGGTGGACGCATTCGGGAAAGTCAGAAACGCCTCGCATGTGCCGAACCTGTCGAAGGCGCAGTCAATGGCGTCTGCGGCATGGGCGTCGGCGCTCAGGATGAACTTCACGCCGCGCGAGCGCAGTCTGTCGCGGAAGGCAGAGGAGGGATAGACGTCGTCGAGCCAGCCGCGCGAGATCGCTCCTGTGTTCACCTCGGCGATTTTTCCGCTCGCAGCCACCGCATCCGCAGTCAGATCGAGTTCAGCGAGATACCATGGCGCGGATTCGTCGAAGTACGGGAAGCGCGAGTTGAACTTGCGCACCAGGTCAAGATGGCCGGCAATGTCGAAGTCGCATGTGAGAAGCATTTCGCGAACCTGCGCGAAATAGGCGTGCAGATACGCCTCGGCGCTCCCGGCGAAATGGCTGCGGATGCCGTCCGCCAACGACTCCGGCGACTCGTCCACGCTCACACGCGCACCGTCCGGGGCTGCGACAAAATGCACAGAGCCGATGATGTAGTCGGGCGCGATGGCAGCGTATGCGGATCGGTCTGGCGTGGCGCCGCAGGGCACGTAGTCCGCCTCGACACCGCACAACACGCGGATGCGTGCTTCGTACTTCTCCGCGAGCGCGCGCACCTCAGCCGCGTAGCGAGGCGCCTTCTCGGGCGTCAGCACCCAGGACGTGTCGTCCTCGGGCAGCATGGCATGCGATGAGAAGCCGATTGCGTCGAATCCCTTTCCGATCGCGGCAAGCACTACAGCCTCTGGCGAGTCCTTCCCGTCGCACCATGTGGTGTGCGTATGGTAATTGGCCTTCATCGATCCTCTTCGCCGTCGAAGCGGCACAATATGGCCTGAGCGGAAGGCTGGTGCCAATGGCATGTCTTTGTATGCATTAAAACTCTCCTATTTCCTTTGCGGACAATATAATCCCATAATCGAAACAGCCTGTCAACATCGATCGACACCGCTGCCGGAAGCTGACGCATTCGAAGCACCGTCCCTCGCCACGAACATTCTGGCAACGAACGCGCCGCTCACGTTATGCCACATGCTGAATATCGCGCCAGGCACCGCCGCCATCGGATACGCCGCGAAATGCACAGACGCAAGACTCGCGGCAAGGCCAGAGTTCTGCATCCCCACCTCGATGCAGAGCGCCCTTCGCTTCGGCTCAGGAAGGCGCAGCGCCGCAGCAAGAAGATAGCCGAGAACGAGTCCGCAGAGGTTGTGCAGCATCACGACGAACACGACGGCAAATCCTCCAGCGAGAAGGCGCTTCGCGTTTGCCGAGACTACGATGGCGATAATGACGGCAATGACTACCGACGACACGGTGGGCATGAACCGCACGGCACGCTCCGTCGCTTGAGGGAAGAGGCGCTTCGCAACGAGTCCAAGGGCGATCGGCAGCACGACAACCCATAGTATCCCCACAAACATTCCAACGGCGTTCACGTTTACCGTCTTCCCCGCTAGAAGCAACGTAAGGAGAGGCGTGAGAAGAGGCGCCAGCAGCGTCGATACGCCGGTCATGCCCACAGACAGCGCCAGGTCGCCCTTCGCTAGATATGTCATCACGTTGGATGCCGTTCCGCCCGGGCAGCACCCCACGAGCACCACGCCGACCGTCAACGCCTCGTCGAGTTCGAAGAGCCGCGCGAGCGCCCACGCGAGCGCGGGCATGATCGTGAACTGCGCCAAGCAGCCCACAGCCACATCCTTCGGACGGCTGAAGACGATCTTGAAGTCTTCGAGCCGCGTGGCGAGCCCCATTCCGAACATGACAACGCCAAGCAGCACGCTGACCACCCATCCAGGAACGGCGAAAGCCGCTGCCGCAAAAAGAAGATACGAATTTGCCATGCGCACATTCTACCATTTCCGTCATGGTCTTAGCAATATTTTGTGGTGACAAACAGAAGTTGGAAATGATATAATGGCGCCATTCGTCCTTGTAGAGTCCTTCCATTCAGGAGGATGCTGATTCAAGGGCACAGAAAGGACTCATTGATGACTTCTGCGAAAGCCATTCTGACAGCGCTCGCGTGCATCGCGGCGACGGGCGCCACTGGCGCCGCTGACGGCGCGCGCCAGCGCGTGCGCGGCGGCGATCCGTTCATCCATCTCGAGAACGGCACGTACTACCTGTACTTCTCTTCCGGCGACAAGGTGGGCCTGACGGTATATACCTCCACCGACCTCAAGGAATGGCTGCCCGACCAGGGACGAGACAAATACGGCCGCGCTTACGTGAATGGCAACGGCTTCGGAACGAACCGCTTCTGGGCGCCTGAGATGCACAAATACAAGGGCAAGTACTACCTCTTCCACTCCGCCGAGGAAAAGGTGACCGTTGACGTGGGCGATTCCCCGCTCGGGCCGTTCAAGAATCCTGAGAAGAAGCCCTTCTTCCCCGAAGGCAACATCGACAATTCGTTTTTCCTGGACGACGACGGCACCCCATACATGCTCTACGCGCACTTCTACGCGGGCAACGAGGTGTGGATCTGCGAACTCGAGAAAGACTTGATGCACGCGAAGCCCGAGACGCAGCGAAAGCTCATCCGCGCCGAGGAGGACTGGGAGATGAACAGGACCGACCCAAGGTTTTCCAAATGGTCCATCGCCGAGGGTCCATGTCTCATCAAAAAGAACGGCCTATACTGGCTCACGTATTCAAGCCACCACGTGGTAGACGACAACTACAACGTTTGCCTTGCAACTGCGACAAACGTCAAGGGCCCTTACGTCAAGCAGGGCAAGGGACCGATCCTTGCGCCGCGCGGCAAGTACAAGTGCACGGGCCATCACTCGCTCTTCAAGGACAAATCCGGCAAGTGGAAGATTGTGTTCCACTCCCGCGATCCCGGCGGTGGTCCGCGCTACACCTACACTGCCGACGTGAAGTTCACCAAGAAGAACGGCCACCCGTGGATCGATGTGGGCGAGTTCCAGCCCTGCTACATCAAATCTACGAAGAAGTAGTCCGTTTGCTTCCCACAACGTAGCCCGCGCGTGCGGCAAGTTCGCGGTCGTCGTCAAAGTCAGCGCCAGGCGTGGTGAGAAGCGGCCCTGCGATTCCGGCCGACATGCCCACATAGATACACTTGGCCGCCGTCTCGTCCGTCATGTCGCGCCTCCCGCCCGCGAAGCGGAGGGGCGTTGATGGATTGACGAGGCGCAGAATCGCCACTGAATCAACTACGCGCTCTGGATCGAGCACGCCACGTTCATAGAGCGGCGTGCCCTCGATTGGATGCAACACGTTGACGGGAATCGAATCTGGCGCTATCTCCTTGAGCGCAAACGCGAACTCAACTAGCTGCTCGTCGGTCTCGCCCATGCCGATGATGCCGCCGCAGCATATCTGAAAGCCAAGTTTCTTTGCCGCTCGAAGAGTCGCAAGCTTGTCAGCAGTCGTGTGCGTGGTGCACAGCTTCGGAAAGAGCGACGGCGCAGCCTCGATGTTGCAGTGGACGCGCTGTAGCCCCGCCGCCTTCAGCTTAACAAGATCATCCTCCGAGAGCAGTCCAAGCGACGCGCAGAGGCCAATTCCCGGCACGGCCTTGCGCATCTCGCGCAGGGCCGCACACACATTGCCAACATCCTCCGGCGAAAGGCATCTTCCCGATGTCACGATGCCGATTCTGTCGGCGCCGTTCGACTCCGCCTCCTTTGTAGCCTTTACGCACGCTTCCGTTCCCACCCAGCCGTACGTCTCGCAATTGGTCTTCCAGTGAGCGGACTGCGCACACCATTTGCAGTTCTCGCTGCAACGTCCTGAACGCGCGTTGATGATCGAGCAGAAATCAAAACGCTTCTCCACGCAACGCTCCGTCACCTCGTGCGCCCTTTCGCGCAGCTCCTCACGCCGCTCTGGCCTCAACAGCGCTAATGCCTCATCTCTATCAATGCCTTGCATTTGATTCACTTTCTTTTATCTGCCGCCAGCGTTTCGTTGAGGCTGCCGGTGCGGTAGCCCTG
>JAEEGL014546990.1_pt1 | contig 10293 bp, 9 predicted proteins | sample 9134231 | NCBI WGS metagenome assembly JAEEGL01 (sample SAMN16246548, study PRJNA631951) | gut metagenome | biome: gut microbiome; feature: rumen; material: fiber-attached | host: Bos | place: Iran: Karaj | collected 2018-10
CCGATGAGCATGGGGACCATGCTCTTGCCCGAAAGGCCGACCTTGCGCAGCAGCTTGTCCATGACGAAGGCGATGCGGGCCATGTATCCCGTATCCTCCAGCAGGGACAGGAAGAAGAACAGGATGACGATGATGGGCACGAAGCTCAGCACGCTGCCGACGCCGGCGAAGATGCCGTCGATCACCAGGCCGTGGAGCACCTCCGAGACCCCGGCTCCCGCCATCCAGGCATCCAGGGAATCCGCCAGGAAGCTTATCCCCCGGTCCAGAAGATCCTGCAGGAAAGGTCCTGCCAGGAAAAAGGTGAGATAAAAGACGATGCCCATGATGACCAGAAAGCCCGGGATCGCCGTATACTTTCCGGTGAGGACCTGATCGATGCGGCGGCTGCGCTCCCGCTCCTTGCTTTCCCGGGGTTTGACCACGCTTTCCGCCACCAGGTTCTGGATGAAGCCGAAGCGCATGTCCGCAATGGCGGCCGCCCGGTCCAGACCCCTCTCCTCCTCCATCTGCAGGATGATGTGCTCTATGGTCTCCTTTTCGTTCTGCGTAAGCTGCAGCCGGTCCATCAGAGCTTCGTCGCCCTCGATGATCTTCGTCGCCGCAAAGCGGGCCGGCACGCCGTTCTTCTCGGCATGGTCGCGGATCAGGTGGATGATGCCGTGGATGGCCCGGTGCACCGCGCCGCCGTTTTCATCCTCGCTGCAGAAATCGGTCCTGGCGGGCATTTCCTGATATTTGGCCACGTGGACCGCATGGTCCGTCAGCTCCGCGATGCCTTCGCCCTTTACGGCGGAGATGGGGACCACGGGGATGCCCAGCAGGGACTCCATCTTGTTGATGTTCACCGATCCGCCGTTGCCCCGCAGCTCGTCCATCATGTTCAGGGCCAGTACCATGGGCACGTTCAGTTCCATGAGCTGCATGGTGAGATACAGGCCCCTCTCGATGCTGGTCGCATCCAGGATGTTGATGATGCCCGTGGGCTTTTCCTCCAGGATGAATTCCCGGGAGACGATCTCCTCGCTGGTGTAGGGGGACAGGGAATAGATGACCGGCAGATCCGTGATGAGGGTCTGGGGCTATCCCTTGATGACCCCGTCCTTGCGGTCCACGGTTACCCCGGGGAAATTGCCCACGTGCTGGTTGGAGCCGGTGAGCTGGTTGAACAGCGTGGTCTTTCCGCTGTTCTGGTTTCCCGCCAGGGCAAAGGTCAGGGTCTGCCCTTCCGGCAGGGGATGCTCGGTCTCCCGGACGTGGGTCTTGCCGTATTCGCCCAGGCCGGGGTGCTCGATATCCTTGTATTCACCGGGATGGTATTCCCACTCCGGCTTTGCAGCCGCTTCCACCGTGATCTGCTCCGCGTCCGCCAGACGCAGGGTCAGTTCATAGCCGTGGAGCCTCAGCTCCATGGGATCGCCCATGGGGGCCAGTTTGATCATCTCCAGGACGGTGCCCGGGGTCACGCCCATATCCAGAAAATGCTGGCGCAGGGCTCCCTCGCCTCCCACGGCGGTGACCCGGCCGAATTCGCCGGGCTGCAGTTTGCTCAATTGCATGATCTCATTCATAAAAACACCTTCGGCGCTTTCCTTCGCCGAAGGTATTATAAATTAGCATAGGCTAACTTGTCAATATTGAAACAGAGAATAAAGTGCGATGACCTATAACTATATAGCGATTCCGGGGATAAAAGGCAATAGGACAGCAAAAAGGATGGCGGGAAGAAGATTGGCAACCCGCACCCTCTTTCCCCATACGAGGTTCAGCCCGACGCAGAAGATGAGGATCGATCCGACGAGGGAAAGGTTGTCCAGGGCTGCGTCCGTCATCAGGGGCTTGACCGCCACAGCCAGGAAGGTCATGGAGCCCTCGAACAGGAAGACAGGGATGGAGGAAAACAGGCAGCCCTTGCCCATGGAGCAGGTCATCACCAGGATGATCACGAAATCCAGGATGCCCTTGGTGGCGAGGACAGACCAATCCCCATAGATCCCGTCCCGGATCGCGCCTACGACGGCCATGGCCCCGATGCAGACCGTCAGGGATGCGGTTACAAACGCATTTACGAAGTTCTGATCCCGGGCGTTTCCGGTCTTGCGCTTCAGCCATTCTCCAAACTGTTCGAACCGGGACTCGATGTCCGCCGCCTCCCCGGCGGCGGCGCCAAGAGCCATGCAGAGCACGATCATCAGAGATCTGCCGCTGCTGATCTCCCCTTCCCGGATCTGAAGCATTTTCTCCATTGCGCCGGCGATGCCCAGAAACAGCACGCTGATGCCGCAGGCCATGTTCAGCGTCTCCTGAAAGCGCTCCTTCAATAACCTGCCGAAAACAAGTCCTGTTAATCCGCCGAAAAGGATTCCGGCGCTGTTGATCAGCGTTCCCAGACCTGGCATAGGGATCCCTCCATTCTTTCATCCTCTGAAAAACTGGGACCATTGTAATGTCAGAAAAGGGAAGTTTCAAAAAAAGAACAGCCGGACGTCATTCCGGCTGTTTGCGTATGAAAAATAAAACCGCGGCAGGGTTACCAGGACCCGGCGATATCCATCATGCCGGAGATATCCCTCTCAAGTTGCTCCCGGGCAAGGCTTCCAAAGCCCAGCCGGACCGCATGGTACACAGACCGGTGATGCCGGACAGAACCTTCCATGGTCTGCCCCACCGAGCCCTTCTCCATCCGGCTGAACAGAAAATACCGGTAATGCAGCACCCGGGGCGAGATCTGCCGGTAAACTTCCGACAGATAGGGATTGTCCGCTGCATCCACGATCAATTGGTGAAAGGCATGGTCGCTTTCGACCATGGCGTCCGTATCCCAGGCTTTGCAGGCGGCTTCATACCGCTCCTGCAGAGCCTTCAGATCCTTTTCCTGCCGGGGGGAGATCCTCTCCGCCGCCCAAAAGGCGGCCTGGCCTTCGATGGCGAGGCGGACCTCCATCAGGTGGCGGCATTCCTCTCTCTTCAGAGGCGCGACGGAAAAGGACTGTCCCCTGCTCCGCACCAGCAATCCCTCGTCCTGCAAGCGCAGCAGCGCGTCGCGGACCGGGGTCCGGCTGACGTCCAGTTCCTTTGCCAGCGCGGTTTCCGACAGCACGTCGTCCGCGGAGATCTCCAGATGGATTACGCTTTGATACAGGATCTCGTAGACCGCGTCCCCCAGATGCGCAAAGGGATTTTTCTTTAATATGCTCTGCAGGCGTTCTTTTCTGTCTGTCATGGGTTCCTCCTGTTTCCGCCGTATTTAAAGGGGCAGTTCCGCCAAAAACATGCCCAGCGCCAGCATGTCCGCCGCTCCGCCCGGGGAGATGTTGCGGTCGATGCAGGCTTCGTCCATGGCGCGAAGAGCATGCATCCTTTCCTTCGGATCCATGGCGCACAGTTTCGCCGCCTCGGACTTCACCCAGTTCAGTCCCTTGATGCCGCCCCGGTACAGCACGTTGCTGTCCGCCAGCTGGCTCATGACCCGGCACAGAGCCAGCAGCTCGTCCCCGGTCTCCCGTATGGTCTGCGCGGCCAGAAGCGCCATGGGAAAGCCCTTGCAGGCCTCCGCCAGGGCACCTTCCCTTCCGAAGCCCGCGTAGACCGCCCGTACGGCGTCCCCGTGGGTGGGCGCGGAGGGCCGGGCCTTCGAGACCTTTTCCGCCGCCAGGTCTTTCACCTTTTCCGCCATGTCCCCGCCCCGCATCAGGGTGTCGGAAGCCGCCGCCAGATACAGGGAAAAGGCGAAGATGGCTCCCTTGTGTGCGTTCACGCCCCGGGTGGCGGCAAACATGGCTTTTTCGGCGTTTTTGCCGATTTTAATCAGCGTTTCGACATCCGGGCCGTAAGCCGCGGAAAAACCCGCCATTTGGGCGAAAAAAGGCCTTATCGCGGATGCTGAAGTCAGGAGTAGATCCAGGTCCATGTCCTTATGGGCGCCGTTGTTTGCGGCGTCCACCAGACCGGGCTTCGGCGTAAGGGCAGCTTCCCTCACCAGGGCGGAAGCCGCGGCCGTTCCCAGCCTGTCTCCCAGGTACTGGGCGATGAGGTCGTCCGCAGCCTTGCGGATCTGCTCCAGCCCGTGTGCCCTGCTTCTGGCGCAGTCCGCGGCGGGTCCTCCGCAGACGATGCAGCGGCGGGGCTGGGGCCGGGAAAGCTTCTCCCCGTCCGTGCCGATGACGTCGATATCGTACAGGCGCCCCCAGGGAGCTTCCTCCTCGATCCTTACCCCCATATCCTTTAACGGTGCAGCCCAGCTGCAGTCGAATACCAGCAGGCTCTCCGGCCCGGTAAAGGGGTCGATGCGCTCCGATGCCAGCAGGCGGAGACCGCTTTTCAGGGCTTCCTGGCAGAACTCCTCTTCTCCTTCCTTCTGCAGCATGGAGATGGCCGGGGTGTTCTTTATCTCCCCCGGGATGTTCATGCTGATGGATATTACCGGCCTTTTATATTGTTCGATGAGCTGCCTCTGCCTGTCCGCCCGCTTCTCCCGGCAGGCCAGCATGTCCGGCAGCTCCACCGTTTTAATATCGATCATGAATCGGTTTCCTTTTCTCAAATGATATTACTATTTTATCATACGGGATGCCTTCTCTCAACGAGGAGGGCCGCAGCAGCGGCAACTGCATCGTGCCGGACGCGGACGCGCCGGAGATCCCCTGCAACCTGCATCAAGACACGGTCGATTTTATCCGCAGCTGCCGAAAATAAGCGGTATGCGCAGTTTAAAAGACAGGATCCTCAGCTCTGCAGGTCCTGTCTTTTCGTTTGTCTTTATTCTGCCGGATCCGGCGTCCGGATGAGCGCGGTCCAAACATCCTGATTTCTTCCGGGGATCTTATATTCCGCCGCCATATTATCCCAGCCATTCCGCACTGTACCTTTTATCGCGGCTTAAGAAATGAGGAAAAATACTTCCAGATCGATAAAGAACTTATAAAAAACCATTCTTCAACTCGATAAAGAAATTATGAAAAACTATTCTTCAACTTGATAAAGTAAAGTTATGGAAAAACTATTCTTCCAGATCGATAAAGAAGTTGCGGATCAAGCCGTCTTTATTGACGACATAGCTGCCGGAGAACGTCTTATAGGCATACGGCTCTTCCGTGCTGCGGAGGTCTGCCCAGTAATTGAAGGCGCCGGGCACGGATTTTTCGTCCACGCGGATCATCAGGATCTGCCAGCTGCGGGCTTCCGCCATGCACTGAAGCTCCATATTGGAAAGGTACCGGCCCAGTTCGATCCTTTTGAGGATCTCGGACGTCACGTAGGGCGCCAGCCCCGCATGATACGGTTCGATCGCCTCCGCCGCCGCTCCGGAATACGAAGAGAACAAGGCGTTCTCCCAGATCTTCCAGCGGTCATTTCCGACGCTGAAGAATTCCTGAAGGAACGCGAGACCGGGATAGCCCCCCTCCGGATCCAGGCAGGAATCGCAGAGATCGAAGAACGCCCGGCTGTCGTTTCCCAGCTGATAGACCGCCCTCTTATTCCCGTCCCAGCTTGCTGTCAGCAGGCCGTTTTTCTCCGCCATCACGAATTCGAAATCCCCGAGGAACTCCTCCGTATCGTAGTCCGTGCTCCGAAGGCGCAGAACATAGCCCGCCGGAGCCGCTTCGTCCGCACCCTTCCCGGAGGCTCCCTGATACCGTCCGTGCAGGTCTTTCAGCCGCCGCATGAATTCCGCCGTCCGGACTTCGTCCAGCGTGACCCCGAAAGCAGGCGGGTCGTCCTGGTCATACCGGAGGATCGTAATGTGTTTCGGTTCCGTCCGGTAGCGCCAGACCACCCTGTCCAGACTGCGGGGGAGAAACCGGCTTCCTGTCAGGATCACAGCCAGTACAGCCGCTGCCGCGATCACCTGTTTCCATCTGGTCTTTGTCATTTCCGCACCTTGCCCCTTCGAAACAGCCAGCCCAGTCCCAGGGAAACCAGGATCAGACCGCCGTAGATCGCCGCCGCGCCGGGATAGCCCCACATCATAAAGCTGTACCAGTCGTTGGTATCCGGCCATTCGCCTATGCCGTTCACCAGGATATTTCCCAGGTATCCTGCGCCGTAGATCAGGACGGGCAGCGCCGCCAGAAAAACGTCCTTTCCCGAAAATGTCCCCTTCGACAGAAGGATCTGTTCCAGGATCGCGCCCACGGGGACCGCCAGATGCATCCACAGGTTCGGCCCTTCGAACATGGAGGGATAGCCGTACAGGGGACCGAGGAAGCTTATGACCACCAGAAACGTGATGGAAACCGCCACCGCCGCCACAAACTTCAGATGCTCTCCCCTCTTCCCCTTTCCCCAAAGCCAGTACAGGCATGCAAACCCTTCCAGCAGATTGGACAGCACGGTAAAATACTTCAGACTGGAAAGACCGGAAGATGCCAATGTGCCCTTTCCGGAGACCACCATCTGCGCCCACGCTCCGAAAGCGGCAGCGGCAAGCAGAAGGTTCAGCACTGTTCTTAACTTGTTGCTTCGAATGCTGCGTTCCACGGAAAGCCCTTCCTTATAATTTGCAGTTTAACAGAGGAAAGACAATTGTCAATGGCAGGGAACGCTCCCCCAGGTCTTTGTATTATACTGAACCCGCAAAGGCAGCGCGGCGGTCTGGATTGCCGCTTTGCTCCTGTCCATTGCAGCGATCGTAAACGGGATCAAGCAGCCGAAATGACGGAATAAAAGAGGACGCCTCCCGCAGGCACCCTCTTTTTTGATATGAAATAGTTCCGCATGTTCTATGCCAATTTTACTTTTTTTTAAAAGAGACGTAGGAAAACAATGACAATTCGCTCAAATAGACGGGATTGACATAGAATCGGGCCCAAAACTATGCCAGTTTTCGCTGGTTCCCACAATCGTCCTGGAAATTCTATGCCACTAACTGATTTTCCTCCATTTGTCTTACTTTGGATCGGTTCTTCGGATCCGGCAGGAAAACTGCGCCCCTTGAAAAGTCATCTGCAAATGCAAAAGAGATGCTTTTGGGGTCACCCGCCTTCCTTCGATATGCAGTTTTACCGCAGCGGTTCTCTGCAGCCCTTTCTTATTGATCCGCAGTTTGCCAAATACACGGGAAATCCAACGCCGCACCCATGAAAAAAGAGGATGCCTTTTCGGCACCCTCTCTCCGTTTGCAGTTTACCGCAGAAACAGTCCAAAGACGTCCCGGAAAACCTTAGTCTTCGTCGATCTGTCTCACCACGTCGATGACGGTGTTGTCCCGGTACATGGCGACCGCCACGATCTTATCCTTGTACTTGATGGGATCGGGCTTGCCCACGATGCGCTCGGCCCGGTCCGCAAGAGACTGGATGGAGACCACGGGAAGACCTGCAGCCACCAGTTTTTCGGCAACTTCAGGCCGGTTGGGGTTCACGGCAACGCCCTGGTCCGTAATGACCACGTCCACCACGCTGCCCGGGGTGATCACGGTGTTCACCTTGGGAACCACGCAGGGAATGCGGCCTCTGGTCAGCGGGCAGACGATGACGGACAGCGCTGCGCCTTCCGCCGTATCGGGATGGCCGCCGATGGCGCCGCGGATGACCCCGTCAGAGCCGGTCAGCACGTTGACGTTGAAGTCTGTATCCACTTCCAGAGCAGACAGGATGACGAAGTCCAGCTGGTTGACAGCTGACTCTCTCTGTAACTCGCATAGGTGGGCGAGTCGATCTGCTGATGGAAGTGGTTCTTCTTCAGGGACATGGCGGCGTCCAGGTCGAAGGACTGGACGTCCAGAATCTTCTCCACCAGACCTTCTTCGTGCATGGCTGCGATCTGGCCGGTGATGCCGCCCAGGGCGAAACGGCACTTGATGCCTTCGTCCAGCATCATCTGGCGCAGATATCTGGCCGTAGCCAGGGATGCGCCGCCGCTGCCCATCTGCATGGAGAATCCGTCATAGACGTATCCGGCAGCCTTGACCACTTCCGCCGCAGTCTTGGCGATGATCAGTTCCTTGGGGTTCTTGGTATAGCGGGTAGCGCCGCCCATGATGCCCTTGGGATCGCCGATATCGTCCACGACCACCACGTAATCCACGTCGGATTCGGGAATGGCGCAGGGAGTATTGGGGAACTTCACCAGGTTGTTGGTGATGATGATGGTAGTGTCCGCCATGTGGGCGTCCGGTCTGGCATAGCCCAGGGATCCGCACATGATGGAATCGTCATCGTCCCTGCTGTAGCCGTTGGCATTGCCGAAGGGGTCGCAGCTGGGAGCGCCCAGGAAAGCTACGTTGATGTGCAGCTCGCCGGAGGCCACTGCTTCTGCTCTTCCGCCGTGGGAGCGGAAGACCACCGGGAAGTCCATCAGACCCCGGGATATTCTTTCCGCCAGTTCACCCCGCATGCCGGAGGTCTCGATGTGGGTGATGACGCCCTGCTCGATGTACTCGATCAGGGGCGCATGCACCGCTGCCAGGGAGCTGGATGCCAGGGTCAGGTTCTTAAAGCCCATCTCCGCCAGTTTGGCCACCACCTGGTTGATGATGTGGTCGCCGTTGCGGAAATGATGGTGGAAGCTGATGGTGTCGCCGTCCTTTAAGCCGGAAAGCTTGATCGCCGTCTCCAGACTGTCCACGACCTTGTTCTTTTCGCCGAACTTTTCGGCAAAGGTGGCGGTGTTGCGGGGCTTCGCCGCCTTGAATTCACCGTTGCAGGCGATCTCTCCGATGTGGGGGATCTGTGCAAAATCAAAATTCTTTTCTGCCATGTTAAATCTCCTCCACTTCTCTTACGCCGGCCAGTTCGTTGAGTTCCAGCAGTCTCTGGGCACGGATCACCACGGGCTTGTCGATCATCTTGCCGTTGAGGGCGATGACGCCGGAGCCCTTGGCCATGGCTTCTTCGTAGGCGCCCATGACCGCCTGGGCCTTCTTCAGATCCTTTTCGCTGGGCATGAACACCTTGTGCAGCGGTTCGATCTGACGGGGGTTGATGACGGACTTGCCGTCGAAGCCCAGCTTCTTGATGAGGGTCGCTTCCGCGATGAAGCCCTCTTCGTTGTTCACGTCGGAATAGACGGTATCCAACGCGTCGATGCCGGCGGATCTTGCGGCGTTGAGGATCATGCAGCGGGCGAACAGCAGTTCGATGCCGTCGCTTCTGGTGGTCTTCAGGTCGGTGACGTAGTCTTCCGCGCCCAGGGCGATGCCGATCAGACGATCGGATGCGTGGGCGATCTCTCTGGCGTTCAGCACGCCGTTGGCGCTTTCGATGGCAGCCATCATCAGCGTGGTGCCTACGGGAATGCCGGCTTCGCTTTCGATGCGGGCGATCTCCTTTTCACAGTCGATGACATCCTGGGCGGAGTCGGTCTTGGGCAGTCTGACCACATGGACCCCTGCCCTTACGATGGCTTCCAGGTCCTTGATGCCAAGGCCGGAGTTCAGGTCGTTGATGCGGACGACCAGTTCCTTCTTGCCGTACTTCAGATCGTGCAGAGCCTGATAGACCAGGAATCTGGCCGCGTCCTTCTCCATGATGGAGACGGAGTCCTCCAGGTCGAACATGATGGAGTCGGAACCGTAGATGTGGCAGTCGCGGATCATGCCGGGGTTGTTGCCGGGCACGAACATCATGGATCTTCTGAGGCGTTTCTTCTCTCTCATCTTACTTCGCCTCCCATACATAGGCGTCGCTGTCCGCGGCGCGGAACGCTGCGCAGTTCACTCTCGCTTTGATGGTGCAGTCCAGGGCGCCCTTGTCGGCCGCGGTCACGAGCGCGTTCTCCACGCCCAGGCCCGCCAGCGTCTCGCGGATGACCGCTTCGATCTGCCGGCCGAACTGCTGCATGACGGAACTGGTGAGCTCCAGCTGCACGCCGCCCTCTTCTCTGGGTTCGATGGTGACCATGATGTCCGAGGACTCCATGGTGCCGGCCATCGCTTTATGGATCAATTTCATAAAAAGCTCCTCCTACGCGAGTCTCTTCTCAAGATTCTTTCTGATCTCGGCGATAAACTTGTCGGTCGTAACGGCCTTTGCTTCGATGCCTTCGGCCAGGCCCACGAGGTCCTTCGTCATGATGCCGCTGTACAGCGTGTCGAAGCAGGCGCCTTCAAGCTGATCCGCGAAGTTCTGCAGATCGGCCAGGCCGTCCAGTTCGCCGCGCTTTCTCAGAGCGCCGCTCCAGGCGAAGATGGTCGCCATCGGGTTGGTGGAGGTCATCTCGCCGGTCTCCTTGTACTTGTAGTAGTGGCGGGTAACGGTGCCGTGAGCCGCCTCATACTCGAACTTGCCGTCCGGGCTGCAGAGCACGGAGGTCATCATCGCCAGAGAACCGAACGCGGTGGAGACCATGTCG
>JAEEGL015634064.1_pt1 | contig 10293 bp, 4 predicted proteins | sample 9134231 | NCBI WGS metagenome assembly JAEEGL01 (sample SAMN16246548, study PRJNA631951) | gut metagenome | biome: gut microbiome; feature: rumen; material: fiber-attached | host: Bos | place: Iran: Karaj | collected 2018-10
CACGATTGTAATAATTTTAATAAATAATAAAAATTATATTTATAATAATAATTATTATAATTAAAAAAATTTCTAATATAATAAATACAAAAAATTCCTCTTGTGATTAATTTAACTAAAAATATTTGTTTAAACTTCAAACTAAATTCTAATTGAACAACTATTTGCTGTAAAAGTAAAAAAATAGGAAAAATATCAATTGAACCTAATTGATTTAATAATGGAGATAATGAATTAACAAATAAAGGTTCATGTATAATTATAGTCCCCATTAAAAAAGTAATAAGAAATGTAAAGAGAGTCACAATTCCTTCTATAACAATTATTATGTAATATATTATTTTATTTTGATTTTTTGAATAATCATTAAAAATAACTTCTATAAAAATTGAAAAATAAAATTGTGATATTGCATAAAATAGATAAAAAATAACCAATGAAAGAAAAAAAACTTGAGTTTTATGTTTATGAAATAATTTTCCATTATAAGTAATTTTACTTTTTAAATAAATAATTAAAAAACAAACAATATTAACTATAAAAAAAAGTATTAATACAATTGTATAATATATATAAATATGATGAACATCTGCAATTATTTCTGCAAGAGTAAATTTTCTAATCCAAAAAGAAATACCTAAATGTGAAGAAATATTCCAATCATGAGTTACTACTATTAATGGAAGTAATTTAAAAAATAAAAAGAAGTAATATAATGATTTATCCGTTGGAAAATATTTTGGAATTTTTAAAAATAAGTTCAAATAATTTTCATTATGTATTTTTTGCTCTAATATATTTGAAATATAGTAATCCATTTTATTTTAAATATTAATATATTTTATAAATTTGGATAGTTTTTTAAAAGAAAAATTTGATTAATAAAATTATATATTCATTTTAAAAATCTAATTTATTATTTTTTATTCATAAAACAAATAAAAAAATTATCTTAACTGCTATTAAATAAATTTTTTTTTAAAATTAGAAAAAAATAAATCATTTTCTTAAATATTATTTTAAAATAATATTATAATAAAATTTAAAAATGATAAAATTTGAAAAAATAAAAACAAATCTTCATTCCAAAAGTTACAATGATATATCTGATTCAGAATTTTGTGCTTTATTTAATAATTTTGAAACTATTATTGAAATATTAAAACTTGAACCACAAAATAGAGTTAATTTACAAGTAAAGGAATTAATCCCATTTATATCTAAAATTCCATATTTTTATGATTTCCTTATATTTAATGAAACAGAACAAACTTTACAAAAATTTTTAATTGAATTTTGTTGGTTATTAACTTATGAAAATATTGAGAAAAATAAAATAATACAAAAATTAAGACAGCCATCTGATAATTTTTATTTAATTTTATCAGGAAAAATTGCTGTTTTGGATTTAGTAATTACAAATGAATGTTTAACTGAAGAAGAATATATAATTTTTTTAATTAAAATGTATTTATTAAATGAAACTGAAATAATTAAAATATGTTTAAAATATAATAAAATAACTTTAAATGTTAATAATGAAAATATACCAAATTTTTGTCAAAGTGGATATAAATTTAAATATGAAGAATTAAAAATACAAGCTATAAATGAATTATCTAAATATAATTTTAATATAGAAAAATATCAAGATAAAATATCAAGTTTAGATAATTATATTTCTGTCACAAAAATAGAAAAAGAAGAAAATCAAAAAGGAGAAGAAAAACACTTTAAAAAATATTTTCTAATTCCTCATTATGAAAAAGTTGCTGAATTTAAAAGAGGAAGATATATAGGTGATTTATGTAAAAATAATAAATTCAAAAATACTGAAAAATATACATTTATTGCAATTGAAGATTCAAATGTTGGTATTATAAGAAAAATAAAATATGATAGACCACTTTTATTTAATCCAATTATAATTAAAAAAGAAGTTTATATTAAAAATATATTAAAAAATTTTTTTATTTTTCAAGATTCTGATCTTAATTTATTTTCAGAAAAATTTTCAAAATATTTCATATTTAAAAAATATATAAAAGGAGAAAAAATAATTACTCAAAACTCAATATATGATGGAGTATATCTTTTAGTAACTGGTAATATAATAGTAACAACAAATAGAACTTTAGATGAATTAAATGGATTAACAATATCATTTCAAAGTTCATTAGATAATTTTAATGATTATTTATCTTTTCTAAAAACAGAAGAAATTAATAATGGAAAAGAAGATTATATAAGAGATCCTATTTATTCTACTTCTGAATATAATTTATCTTCAAAGGGAATTAAAAAAATTTTTATTATTGAATTATTTTGTAATGAAATAATTGGAACAAATGAATATTATAATTATAAAAATAATTTAAATTATTTTGATGTTACAATTTCAAATGAGCAAGCCATTGTTATTTTTATTCCTAAATTAATATTTCATGAAATGATTTCTTTTGAAATAAATGTTAGAAATGCTCTTATTAAAAAAGTTGAATTTAAAGTTAAATTATTCACTGCAAAATTACTTAGATATAAAAAAGATTTTATGATAGTAATTAGAAATAAAATATTACAAAAAGCAAATAATTATAGAAATAATTTTTTTAATTCAACTATTGAAAAAGATAAAATAAAAATTAAAAAAAAAACTTTATCTTTATCTCCTTTAAATTTTATTGTTAAAAATAGTAGTCCAATATTAAAAAATTTTAGTCAAAAAAATTTAGAAAAATCAAAAAATAGTGAAATAACAGATTCAAAAGTACATTTTAGTACTAATACTAGTTCAATTTATATGAAAAATATTTTATCAGTTAATAATTCAAGAAACAATTTTTTAAATAATTCAAAATCTGCATTTATATTACATTTTAAAGATAATCCTAAAAAAAAACTTGATATAAGAAAAATTAAAAATAAGAAAATTAAATATAATATTAATGCAAGAAATTTTTTAAATGATTTTCCTTTTACTGTCATTGACAAAGAGGAAAATTTAAATGAAAATAAACCAAAATTAATTTTACCATTAATGAGATTAAATAAAAGTAAATCTTCAAATAAAAAATTTGTTATATATAAAGTATGAGATATTTATTATAAATAGTGTTATATGTGAATATTTTTTTTTCTATAAAATAAGCAAGGAAATTATATTTAATTCTATTTTAATAATTAAAATAATATTTTTTTTAAAATAATTATTTATCAATTGGGTAATGATTGATAATGAATATGAAATAAATACATCAAGTAAAAAAAATAAAAAAGAAATAAAATGGAGAGATGATGATGAAGATAATTTAGAAATAAATTTAAATTCAAAAAATAAATTGAAAAAATTAAAAAAAGATATAAAAGAATCAACAATAAAAGGAAGTGAATATGAAGAAAGAATAAGAGAACAATATAATTCAATGCATAATGAAAAAGAAAAACATTTATTTAAATGGGCAGAAGAATTTGAAGATGATGAAACAGAATTAAATAAGAATAATAATGGAGATTTGGATTTGCTTTTAAAAACAAATAAATCAATAATAAATGAATCTAAAATTTTATTATCTTCAAATATTTTAAAAATAAACCAATTACCTCAAATTACAAAATTACCAAATTATAAACATAATTCAATTACAACAAGTTTAAATTTTCATCCTTATAAAAATAATGTAATAGTCTCAACTGGTTTAGATAAAACAATGAAAATATTTCAAATTGAAAAAGAAAATGATTTTAAAAGTACTATATTAAAAACAATAAATACAATTGATATGCCAATTTTTTCATCTAATTTTTTAACAAATGATGAATTAATAATAAGTGGTAGGAGAAAACATTATTTTATATATAATATTCCATTAAATAAATTAAATAGATTTGAAGGTCATTTTGCAACTTCATCAAATGAAATATCTTCTTTAGAAAAATGTTTTGTTGGTTTTAATTCAAAAATTTATGCCTTTGGTGATATAAAAGGAAATGCATTTATATATGATATTAATACTAGAAGATTTAAATATGATTTAAAAATTAATTCTTCTATTAATTCAATTTGCTTTGATGATATTTATATTTATTTAGTTGGTGATCAAAGTGAAATTTTTATTTTTGATATTAGGAAATATAGAAATTGTGTTAATAAAATAAATGATAATGGGAATTTTTATACTAATTGTATGGATATTTCATTTGATTATAATTATTTAGTTACAGGAAGTAAAAATGGTTATGTTAATATTTATAAATGTGATGATTTAAAAAATTCAAGTAGTGATGAAGTTGATCCTATTAAAGTTATTGATAATTTAACTACTTCTTGTGACTTTGTTAAATTTAATAAAAGTAGTAATATTTTAGGTATGAGTTCTAAATGGAAAAAAAATGCTATTAGATTATTTAATTTAGAAACTATGAAAATGTATTCTAATTTTCCTTCTTATAAAGAAAGAGTAAAATATCCTTTTTGTTTTGATTTTAATTGTGATAATACATTTTTTGCAATTGGAAATGATGAAGGAAAATCATTTCTTTATAAAACTGATTTTTAAAATTAAGATTAAATAGTTTAAATAAATACAAATAATCATAAATCTAATTCTTAATTCTATCTATTGTATATAAAATATGAAAACAAATCTCAGAAATAGCATTTTCATAAAAGTTCTAATATTTATATTAAATATCCTTTTTTCCTTCAGTTCATTAGAATTACCAATCCATTTCCTAATAGACAATTTTAAAAAAAGTATGATTGTTTTAATTTTTAAACGAAATAATCTAGTTTTATTCTATTGAAATTATTAATCATTAAAAATTTTCTTAATGTATTTTTTTAGACATTCAGTTTAATTTTGCTTGAGAAGAAGTATTAAAGTTAAAGTTATTTTTTATTCTTTTTTTATTTGAATTTCATTTGAATTAATAAATATTTATTTTATATTTTATTTTATATTCATTTTGTTTTATTTTATTTATATAAAATATTTATATAAAAAAAAAAGATAAAATTTTTATTCATCTTTATCTTTTAATTCTTCTTCACTTTTAATTATTTCATATAAAACAGTTTTTGGAATTACTCCCAATATTGCTCTAGTTTTATTTATATCTTTATTTTCATTATAAATCATAGGAAAAGTATGAAAAACATAAACAAAAGTAATAATTCCATAAAAAATAACCATCATAATAAAAATAAAATTATGATTATCTTGATAAAAATTGTCAAAAGATTGAAATAAAATATTAATAATACTTTGATACATAGGAACTAAAACATTTACAATAATCAAAGTAATATCTCTAAAACCTTTAGTATTAACAATTAAAAATGGATTTGAATTTAAATAATCTTCCTCATCTTCAACATCTTCAGGAATATTATCATTATATAAATCAGTACCATAAGCAAAATCCATATAAATATAACCTTTTTTAACTATATAATTGAAAACATCATTATAATCATAAAGAAGTTGAAATATAATTTTAATATAATAAGTATATATTGGTATTATTCCATAATCAATTACTTTTTCTCCTAAATCAAAACAAGTTAAATTTGATAAATTATATAATTTATCAAAATAATCACATAATCCTGAAGTTAAATTATTTGTTATTATTAATGATGCATTTCCAGGAAGTCCTCTTTCTGATATATTTCCATATATATCATTTTCTAATTGTTCTATTCTTAAAAATACTTCTTTATAATTCTTTTTTGTTTCTTCAAAATTAAAACTTTGCATTCTTTTATATAATATTAAACCAGAATTTCGAAGATTTAAACGTAGAGAATTTATGTTTTTAAAAAAATATTGTTCTTGTTCCATATATAATACATTTATTAATGCACTATTATAAAATTTACTAAAACTTGATAAAGTTTTTATTATTGATACTATTACTATTATTATTAATGTTAAATGGACTATCAAAGTAAAATATAATAAACTTTTAAATTCTTGATTTTTAAATATTTTTTCATTTTTTATTTTTGAATTTTTTCCATTTTTATTTATTAAAAAACTATTATTCATATCTATTTCTTTTTTAGATAATAAAGAGTCAATATCATTATCTTCACAATCTGAATTAATAAATTCATGATTTTGAGCAAGTGATTTTTTATCAATTTGAATATTTGAATATTTTTGACATTTTAATCCCATCACTTTAATTATTTCCATATCAATTTTATAAAATATATTCAAAAATTGTTCTTTTTCTCTAATTGATTTGATTTTCCCTGTAATACAGAGTAATGTAACAATAATTTCAAAACAAAAATAGAATAAAAATATAAGCCATAATAATATTTTATTTGATTTTGAAATTGAAATCATTTCTTCTAAATAATATTTATTTAATACTCTAATTCCATCTGCAATTTTTTGATAATTTTGCATATTATATTGTATAGTATGATGTAAAAAATGTTGTTTTGATGGACTCATATAAACAAACTTAATATAATTAAAAACATAAGTTTGTATTGAAGGAGTAATTAAATATTCAAATTCATCTGAATAAAAAGCATAATCACCTTCATACCAATATACTGACATATTATATAAATAAGTATCAATTATTCTTTGACTCTCTTTAGAAATTGCTGCTTTATGAAGAATAAAAGTATCAAGAAGTTTTTCAGTTTGTGCATAAATAGAAATTATTTCTTGCTTAATATTAGATGTATATTTTTCTCTATCATTAATATAACTACATTTATATTTTGGATTTTTTAAAAAAATAAATTCTGATAAATAATAATATGCTAATATTATTTGTTCACTTAATGAACATTGAGTGTGTACAAATGAAGTTAAAATATAAATTTTTTTATTTGAATTGAAAATATTTTCAAATGTAATATAAGGAATAACAATTAATAATGCAAGAGATAAAAAATAACAAATAATTAATGATATAATACTTTTATTAATCCAATGAGGAGAAATTAATTTTTTAGTAATATTATTTTGACTAATTGTTTGTTTTTCTATGACTTTTATTTTTTGATTAATATTTTTTATTAAACTATATCTAAATTCAGCTTCTTTTTTATTCTTCTTTTCTACTTCAAAATTTACTTTTTTAGTTACATTTTTTTCCCCTTTTATAATTTCATCAACTTTACTTTCTATATTATTCATTTTTATCTCAACAAAAGAATTAATATTATAATCATAAATATAATAAATTATATGATTTGTTTTAACTTTATAATAATTTTGATAATTAGATTCATCAATATCTAAATTATTTTCTTCATTATTTTCAATAATATTATTATTTGAAATTTTTTCTTCTTCTTCTTCTTCTAATGAATAAGAAGAAGAAGATGAAGAAGATATATAAGATGAAGAAATATAAGATTCGATTGGCTTATTTTTAATAGCATTTTCATCAACTTTTATTTGATTATATTTTTCCTCAAAAAATTGTCTAATTGTATGTTTATTATTATCATATTGATTTTTCAGTTTTAAATAAAAAGCTTTTGCATCAATATTAAACAAAACTTCTTTTTCTACTTTTGGAATATAATTTTGATATGATAAATCCAAATCAGTTTCTTTTTTTTGTAATATTTGAATTAAACTTTTTCTACTTTTATCATTAGGTTTCATTTTTAATCTATTAAAAGTACTAGTATAACTTTTAGTAACTGAAATTGAATCTAATTTTCCTATTGATGACTCTAATTCACACCAAAAACCCATTGTTTCATTTAATACTTTTAATTCTTTAATACAACATATGAATCTTTCACCATTTTTCCAATTTAAAACTATTTTTTCATTATTTTTAGTTAATAATAAATCTTTAAATATTTTTAATCTTATACTTAATTGATTTACATCATTTGATTCACTTGTTACATTATTTAAAACTTCATTTTGATAATCAGGAATAAATTGTGTTATTTCATATGAACCATTTAAAAAATAAGACTCAAAACCTAATGAACTTAAACAATTTGGAGTAAAATTTTGAATAAATAATAAATTATTTAATAATATATAGCATTTTTTATTTTTATTATCATTTTTTCTTTCTTGAGTATCGTTTAACTTTAGAAATATCATTGGTAAATTATTTTCATCAAAAATGAGTCCACTTTGAACATATACGGGAACTAAAAATTTTGCACTATTTCTAAATAAAACAAAAAATTCTTTTAAAGTACTGAAAGAATTAATTTGAGGTGTGGCATATTTAATTTTAATTTTTAACATTTTTTCATGTGCAGCTCTCATGAATTCAGGAATAATTATATTCATATTTTGATTAATTAAATCTTTATCAGAATAACCTAATTTTTTACATATTCCTAAAGATATTTTTTTAATAATTCCAAAAAATTCACCATATCCATAAATAACAATAAATTGGAAATCAGATTTTGGTTGAAGATTATTAATATCAAAAAATAGATTTAATAATTTATCATCATTTTCAAAATCATTATAATTTAATTCAACAATATCTTTTGAATCATTTAAAACATCATTTGAAAAATTTGCATAAAGAGAAGAAATTTTTTTGGTATTTAAACCATTTGAACATAAAGTTTTATATTTTTCTTTTATTAAAATAGTTAATTCATCAATTTTAATTCCTAAATCTTTTAAATGATTAATATCAACAATATCATTTTTATTTAATAATATATTCCAAAATTGACAATAATATTGAGAAATCTTTTGAATTAAATATAATATTTGTTTTGTTTGAAATGCATAAGAAATATGAGTTTGTTCAATTCCCATTTTAATTCCTTTTTCTTCTAAATTTCTTTTTAATGTATATATAAAAAATTCTTCTGAGAAACTTAATCCTGTTAATTCTGTTGCTTTAATTAATGTTCTATAACTTTTTTGATATTTTTTTAATTTTTCTATTTGAAATACTGCATAATTAACTAATAATATTGGGCTATTTTTAAATGTGTTTAAAGAATCTTTAAATAAAAGATCCACATGTTGATATAATAAAAATTCAATATCTGAATTATCTGTTAATAGTTCATTTGTTTTTTCAAGTACTCTTTCTAATCCAATAGTATTTTTAATTTTTTTAACTTGATTTAAATTAGTTTTATTATATGAATAACTTAATAAATCCATTAATGCTTGTCTATTTTTACTTTTTAATTCAATTGAATTAATAAATAATCTTATATTATTATATATATCAACATCTTTTGAAGCATTTATTGAAAATATATTTTGATTTTCTTCATTTAAACAAAAAACTGATAAAATAAAAAGTACAGAACTAACTAAAAATATTGGTAATAATCCAGTAAATGAAGTTTTTTTTATAAAATTTCCAACAAACATTATAAAACATCCCCAACAGTATATTAGATTTATTATAAATTTTGCTACAATCAATGGATTATTTTTAGTATCTTGATATTTTCTCTCTACAAAAAAACTGTATAAACAAAAAAATGAAGTTATTAAAAAACATGTAAAAGTTAAATCCAATGTATCTTTTACTTTAGCAATTTTTAAAAATATTACTGTTATTGTTTTTGAAAGTAATAAATAATTACTTCCATTTATTATTAAATATTTTGATACAGCTGATGAAAATTTAGTTAATTTTTGAAATGATAATGAAATAAAATTATATGCAAGTAAAAACATGATAAAAAAACATAATGAACATATAAGAACAAAGATTTTATGTTTAATTTTCCAACATTTGAATTTTTGATCAAAAAAATGTTTATCATCACAAACAATTATAGTTAAAAATATTTCTAAAAAAAATTATTTATATAAATTATAATTATACCTTCTAAAGGAACAATTAAAATACTATTCATTATTTCCATTGAAGTTCTCAAAATTAATTTAATTATTGTTTTTTTTTCAATTTTTTTTCCATTAATGGAAAGAATAACTAAATAAAGATATAAAATAAAATTTAATAAAATAAAACCACAAAACAATTCAATACTAATAATAAACAAATTTTGATTATCATAAAAATAATAAAGAAATCTGAAATATTTAAAAAAATCACAGATATAATGCAAAAATTTTGATTCTTTCCAAATAGGAGCAGTCTATATAAGTTAAAATTTTTGTATACTAAACTATTCATTATTAATCCAAAATTTTGAAGTAGTTCGATTATAGAAAAAAATATTTCCATTTTAAAATCTGATGAATATGTGTTATATAAGTAATATATAACATTAAAATTTGCTTCTTTAAGCTTTATCCTTAAATCATTCATTTTATTTTTTTATTTAAAAAATAC
>JAEEGL017192435.1_pt1 | contig 10293 bp, 9 predicted proteins | sample 9134231 | NCBI WGS metagenome assembly JAEEGL01 (sample SAMN16246548, study PRJNA631951) | gut metagenome | biome: gut microbiome; feature: rumen; material: fiber-attached | host: Bos | place: Iran: Karaj | collected 2018-10
ATCAGCACCAAAAATGTAATAAATGCAACCCCGAGGTACACGATTCTTTTACTCATGATGTACCTCCTTCATTTTATACATTCTCTGGTCGGCCAAATAGAAAACATCCTGATATCTCTTTGTGCCCACCTCTTTACTAAAGGCATAGCCCACTGAGGCTGACAATGTAAATTCATGGTCCTCTTTATTAAATTCCGCCATCTTTTCGTTCATGATTCTTACGCATTTTTCCAGGATGTCCTTAGCAGGATTTTTAAAAATAACTATAAACTCATCTCCACCATTGCGACCTATCAAATCAGCATCAGCAAAAGCTTCCTCTAATATGGTAGCAAAGGCCTTTATCATTTTATCGCCCTCGATATGGCCCATGGTATCATTTACTTTTTTCAGCCTATCCAAATCCAAGCTGACCACAGCATAGTCACCTGACAACGAAGAATATACCTGACTGATTCTGGCTCTGTTTGCAAGGCCTGTCAGAGCATCAGTATATGCCAAGCCTTCTAGCTGGCTTTTTACACGGGTAGCTGTTATGTCATCAATACTGTACAAGAAGTAATAGATAAAGAGACAGATTATGAAAAACAGCATGCCGTGCTCTAGGAAGTGGCAGGATGTAAGTGTGTCTGCTTCCACAAAATTATCTTGCATTCTAAAGATAGATACGGTGCCGATTTGCATAAATAGAAATACCGTGAGTACGATAAAGCCTGCAAGCAGGTAGAAATCAGCATCGATTCCCAAATAGTAATCACTAAGGATTTTTTCTTTTTTCTGATTAATAAGGCCCTTAATAAGAGCTGGTAATAATACCAGTATTTCCACAACAGCGATAAATCCTACTACATCGGAAAAGATGCACAGGAAAACTACTCTTGTAAAATGCAGAATAATAATAATCAAAGGTGTGATAATATTTGTTGCAATCACAATATGCTGCTGCTTTGTGGCAATGTTTGGATGTATAGAATACAAAAGAATAGAAAATGCCAGTGGCAGCAAATAAAAAGCTGTATATTCCACCACTGTAAACATCATGTCATGCTCTGTAATAAAGCAGAAAATGTCGTTATATGCGTAAATATAGACACCAAGCCAGTTAGAAAATACTGCGCTCATAAAGATAGAAAAGACCTTTCTATTGCTAAGATATAGGAATAACCACAGAGAAAAAAGCAAGAAGGAATAGACTATCAAAAAGGCTCCAACAAAAATGGAGGTTCTATGATAACCATAAAATCCACGAATCAAATCTCGCTTCGCCCCATAATAAATAGGCGAAATCTTTCTAAGAGAATCCATTTCAGCAAGAGTATATGTAATGCTAAGGTCATGCTCTCCTGAAAGGTCATTGAGGGTTATGAAATTGTATTTTTTAGGGATAAACTGCCCCTTATCAGTGTATTGTTTTCCGTATGAATAAACCCTAGTGCCGTCAATAAAAACATCAACAGCAGCCAGGTTACTTCTAAACATTATGGTTGTATCATCGTTTTCTAAGTTTATTGTATTTGAAATAGTGATACGTTCGCCCTTTTTACTAGTACGGACAAGGTAGTCCTTGAGAGAAGCGTTTTCAACTACTCCTCTATCACGACTAATAGACCAGCCATCATTCAGATAGCTGATCTTTTTAACTGAGGACGATGTTAACCAACTGCCACCAAAAGCCATTATTAAAATAATAATAAACGCCATTAGCATCGGAAGAACAAGTAGTCCATTAAATTTACCCAGACGCCTTACTTTCCTCATAAACGCATTATACTCCCCTAATGTGTTTTTTTATGAAAAATATTGCGAATATTATTCTTTAATCATGGCAATGAAGGCTTCCTCGTCAATAACCGGTACACCAAGTGCATTAGCCTTGTCCAGTTTGCTTCCAGCAGCCTCTCCAGCTAGCACATAGTTGGTCTTTTTAGAAACACTTCCTGAGCATTTTCCGCCGTTCAGTTCAATAAGCTCCTGTGCTTCCTTTCGCCCCATATTAGGCAAAGTTCCTGTAATAACAAAGGTAAGACCTGCAAATTTATCTGTAGCACCCTCTTTTTCGGCCTCTACCATATTTACACCCTCAGCCTTTAATCTGTTGATAATATCCACATTTACAGGGTTATGGAGGTATGCAAATGTAGATTTAGCACTGATTTCACCGATATCATTTACCTGAATCAGCTCGTCCACTGATAGGGTCATGATTTTTTCGATGTCCTTAAACTGGGAAAGCAAAGCCTTAGCTGCGGCCTTTCCTACATTTGGTATACCAAAACCAGTAAAGAGTCTATATGCATCATTTTCCTTGGCAGCTTCTATCATGCCAAGTAGCTTGTCTGTGTTTTTCTCCTTGCCGATGATACCCTTTTCAATAAGCTCCTCACGCTTTTCCTTAAGGGTGAAAACATCAGCAATATCCTTAATATATTCCTGCTTAACCAAATCCTCGATGTACACATCACCAAAGCCCTTGATATCCATAGCATCTCTAGAGACGAAATTGATGATATGTCTCACAAGCTGAGCTGGGCAGCTAGGATTTGTACATTTCATATCTGCTGTGTCAGCATCCCGAGAAACCTCGCCGCCGCATACTGGGCACACGTTAGGAATCTTGTATGTGCTAACCCCTTCAGGTCTCTTAGAGTGAACCACTTCCTTTACCTTAGGAATGATTTCACCCGATTTGTACACCACGATAGTATCGCCAATGCCAATATCAAGATCATCAATGAAATCCTGGTTATGGAGTGTAGCACGGCTGACTGATGTGCCACATAAACGAATTGGTGTGAAAATTGCTGTAGGGTTTACTCTACCTGTTCTGCCCACAGAAAGCTCCACATCAAGTAGTACTGTCTCCTTTTCCTCTGGTGGATACTTGTAGGCAATGTGGCCGCTAGAGTATTTTGCGCTAGTAGAAAAATCGCTTCTGTATGCAACCTGATCAATCTTTACAACAGCACCATCTATATCAAATGGGAATTCTCCGCGCTTTTCACCGATTTCATCTATTACAGCAAGGACTTCCTCAGGTGTAGTGCATTTTTTATGGAATACGGTCTCCACACCGTGGGCTGATAAAATATCAAGGCCACCGCAGTGACTCACGGTAAGCTCCTCAGGGCCCTGCTGAACGTTAAATACAAACATCTTAAGGCCACGTTCCTTCGTGATATTTGCATCTAGCTGTCTAAGTGTACCAGCAGCCAAATTTCGTGGGTTGGCAGCTAGCTTACCACCCTTCAGCTCCTGCTGTTCGTTAAATCTATCAAAGTCCTCATGGGACATATATACCTCACCACGAAGCTGCAGCGAATCGTAGTCAAGGTCTAGATACTGCTTTACATCAGGGATAACAAGTGCGTTTGCAGTAACATCCTCGCCTATGAGGCCGTCTCCTCTGGTCTCAGCTAGTGTAAGCTTTAGCTGGCCCAAGGAATCCTTTTCATAGCGAAGTGTCATACTAAGGCCGTCGATTTTAGCCTCTACAGAAAACAGGGCATCTGGGTGTACAGCCTTTACCTTTTCTATCCAAGCTGTTACATCTGCCTTGTCAAAAACATCCTCTATAGAAAGCATAGGAACATCGTGAGTTACCTTTACGCCCGCTTCACGCATGGCAACTCCACCGATTTTCTGTGTAGGGGAATCTGGGGTCACCCACTCAGGATGCTCCCTTTCAGCCTCCTTCAGCTTTGTCATCAGCTGGTCGTACTCATAGTCGGAAATCTCTGGCTCGTTTTCGTTGTAGTAACGATTCATGTGATAATCTATTGTGTCGATTAATTTTTTATATTCTTCTAGTAACACTATTTCTCATTTTAAACCTCATCCGGCATTCGGCCACCTTCTCCTCAAGGAGAAGGCTTATTTAGTTTTTTGAACCTGCAATGCTTTTATTCAAAGCGGCCAGCTCCTCAGCTGTCACATCTCTATAAGTGTCTTCCTTTAAATCGCCAAGTTCAATATTCATGATGCGCACTCTTTTTAGTGTCAACACCTTGTAGCCTAGCATCTGGCACATGCGCCTAATCTGGCGGTTCAGCCCCTGTGTAAGGATGATGTTAAACCTTCTTGGCCCTAGCTTTTTTACCTTGCATTTTCTGGTGGTAACCTCTAGCTCATCTAGGTATACACCCTCAGACATATGCCTTATAAAATCAGCATCAATGTCCTTATCAACAGTGACGATATATTCCTTTTCGTGAGCGTTTACCCCGCGCATGATTTTGTTGACCAAATCGCCCTGATTCGTAAGCAGAATAAGGCCGTTACTATCCTTATCTAGCCTGCCAATAGGATAAATGCGCTGTGGGTAATTAATATGGTCCACGATGTTATTTTTCTCTCGTTTTTCAGCTGTGCACACAATCCCAACAGGCTTGTTATAGGCGATAAGCACGTTTCTTTTATCAGCGTTAGAAACCACCTGGCCACAGTACTCTACCCTATCACCTGGACCCACCTTTTGACCCATCAAAGCAGGCGTGCCATTTATCAGCACCTTTCCCTCTTCGATGGCCTTGTCAGCTGCCCTACGGCTACAAACGCCAGCATCACTTAAATATTTATTCAGTCTGATACTCTCTTCCAAATTTCCTCCAATATATAAATGGAGACCGCAAAGGGTCTCCATCTAAAATCTAAATCATATTACTGCTGTAAGAGGTCGGTTCTGATGAAACCTTCCTTCTTTCCGTATTTAACTTTTGTCCAGCCTTCGGCATAGCTCATGATGACTGTAACCTTTTCACCTTCGTATGCCACTGCAACCTTAGATGAAGAAGAATCCATCTGAGAGCGGATATTTGTTGTGGACTTTATAGTGATTTCTGTGCCCTCTGCAATAGCAGCCCCTGTGTTTGTGTTTTCCTCTGTCTGCTCCTCTGTAGTGGTGCCAGCATCCTCACTAACTATTTTAACAAGGTCCTTAGAAATGTAAGCGCGCTTGCCTTCGTAATCAAACTTATAAAAATCACCCTCAGCAGTGTAAATCTTTATTTCAGTGCCCTTTGCTAAAGAGCCAAGCTTGTTGCTGTTAGCATCTGCAGTCTCGCGAACATTTGCCTTTGTAGTAGTCTTTCCAACTACTGCGTTAGCCTCTTCATCGGCCTGTGCCTGAGCCTGTGCCTCAGCCTCAGCAGCTGCCGCTGCTTCCTCTTCAGCCTTCTTAGCCGCTTCCTCTGCCGCAGCTACCTGAGCATCGTAATCAGCATGCCACTGATTAACTGCTCCTGGAAGTGACTCTGAAATAAAAGTATTAAGACCGTTATCAGATTCTAAAGCCTTTGTAAATTCGTCCTGTACCTCAGCTTCCATATCAAGAAGATCCTGCTGACGAATAAATACTGCTATAAGGTCTGTAACATCTGTCTCCATTTCATAGATGTTATTGTTCTGGTTGAATGAGCCGTATTTGTTGTCGATGTAAAGCTTGCCATCCTCGCCTGTTCTAACATAGAAGAAATCAAGACCAGGTGCTGCTGTATCGATATTGTTATACTTAAGATAAACCTTTGCGTTTACAAGATATTCGTTATCTGCAAGCCCTTGCTTCGTATATACGTTAACCACATCGAACTTTTCAATGTATTCACTGTAAAACTTGATGTAGCTGATTTCCTGATCACTAACAGGGTCTGCAAGAAGCTGAATCTTATCTGTATCCCCTGAAGCGTATGCCTCGTAATAATCCTTAATAAGTGCTGAAACATCAGGATATTTATCTACCTTAAAATCCTTGTAAACACCGGCGTGGGCCTTGTCCCCAGTGGTGTTTGTGCCGCCCTCTGTCTTAGTGCCTAAAAAAAGCACCAGAATCATACAAATGAATACCAAAGCAGCTGCAAAATATCTCTTATATAAAATAACGAAATCTGCACAGATTTCTAAAATACGTCTAATAATTCTTTTAAATCTTGAAAAATTCATAAATCCTCCATGTGAAATACGTATAATGCGACTGTAGACGGCCGGATTCGAACCGGCGGTCTTCGGAGTCGGAGTCCGATGCGTTATCCAGCTACGCTACGCCTACGTATTTACCTGCCGAAATATTGTAACAAAGCCATAGTTTAAAGTCAATTCAGCAGGCCTTTTTTAGCCTAAAAATCAAGCGCTTTAATAAGTGCTTTCATCTCACTAAAATCTATCTGTCCAGGTGCAGAAAACTCACCCATTGAAGCAAAGGTAATGCAGCTACCTACCAGCTTTCCAGCCACCCTTGTCACCTTACCCATGTCTCCCATGGCAATCATGATAAGCAGTGCTTCACAGTTATCATTGGCATACTCTGATGCCTTAAAAAGACGAAGCACATCAGCAGGAACTTCTGGCATCACAGCAAGCTTTATTATATCAGCCCCGGTAGCCTCAAGCCCATCGTAAAGTTCCATCAGATCTAAAAGCTCTGGAGTCTTTTCAAAATCATGATGAGATGCCAGCACATAGGTGCCATTATTATGTAATTGGTTGATGAATTCCTCTCCCTCTAAGATATGTGAGGCTTCGACATCGATAATATCAACAGCGCCAGCTGCCGAAACCTTCATAAGAACATCCTTGTATAATGCCTCTGGCATATCAGCATTACCACCTTCTAAGGATGTGCGAATTGTAAATATTACTATTGTATTTTTTGTGTGGTCCTTTAGCTGCTCTAGCAAATCTATGAGTCTGTCGGTGTCCTCAAGGCAATCAAAGCAATCCGCCCTAAGCTCTATCACAGGCACATCCTCACTAACGCATTTATCCACAGCTGATAGTATTTCATCTGCTGTTTTGGCAACTATTGGCACGCAAATGCTAACCTTATCTGAGGCCAGCACTTTTCCTTTAATTATAAGCTCTTTTAACACTAAAATTCTCCCAAATACAACAAAAATTCCCTTTTAAAAAAAGTATAATTCAAAGGTATTTTATAAGCAATAGTTTAGTTGACTAAAGTGCACATATTCACTACAATGTAGCTAATCAACCTAGAAAAGGAGAATAATTATGGTTCCTTCTGGTCAAACTCAGTTGGTATGTCTGCTTGGCAGCCCTGTTAGCCACAGCATATCTCCTGCAATGCATAACACATCTTTTGATGCCCTGGGACTTGATTATAGCTACATGGCTTTCGACATCGGAGAAGATAATATCAAAGCTGCAGTAGACGCCCTGCGCACTCTAAACTGCAAGGGCTTTAATCTTACTATGCCACTTAAAAATGCCATAATTCCATATATTGACGAGTTATCTGAGGAAGCACGTCTTGCTCACTCAGTTAATACCTGTCTTTTCGAGGATGGCAAGCTAAAGGGCTACACCACCGATGGTATCGGCTTTTTAAACGCCATGACTGATAGTGGAATCGACTACAATGACAAGGTGATTACTGTGCTAGGAGCAGGTGGCGCTGCCACATCTATCATCGTATCTGCTGCCCTACACGGTGTCAGCAAAATCAATGTTTTCAAAAGAAAAAACTCTACCTTTGATGAGGTGGTAGATTTTGCCGACAGGATTACCCACGCCAGCGATTGCGATGTGTTTGTCTATGACATAGCGGATGCCACACTACTTGAGTTTTGCCTTCAGGAAAGCGACATACTGATAAATGCCACAAATGTAGGTATGGGGGACGATGATACATCACTTGTTCCAAAGGAGTTTTTATACAAGGATTTAATCGTAACAGACGTTATCTATCATCCTGCTTACACTCGTTTGCTTAAGGATGCCAAAGCAGTAGGCTGCAAGGTAATGAACGGCAAATACATGCTTTTGTATCAAGGTGCTGCCGCATTTAAAATCTGGACCGGTCAGGACATGCCTATAGACTTGATAAAAGAAAAATGCTTCACGGAGGACTAAAATGAGTTTTAAATATTTGAAAAAGATGCCTACTCCAGAGGAAATAAAGGAAATGCTTCCTGTTCCAGAGGAGATTCAGAAAATAAAATTGCAACGTGACAAGGAAGTTGCGGACATTATCACAGGCAAGGATGACCGCTTTTTATGTATCATCGGCCCATGCTCTGCCGACAACGAGGACGCCGTATGCGAATACATTGAAAAGCTTGCAAGAGTTGCAGAAGACATTAAGGATAAGGTACTTGTAGTGCCACGTATTTATACTAACAAGCCTCGCACCACTGGTAGCGGCTACAAGGGAATCGCTTCCCAGCCAGACCCAAACGAGGCGCCCGATATGGTGGCAGGACTTATTGCCATGAGAAAAATGCACATTCGTGCCATGTGCGAAACAAATCTTACTGCCGCTGACGAAATGCTTTACCCTGAAAACTGGGGCTATGTAGACGACCTGCTCTCCTACGTGGCAATAGGTGCCAGGTCTGTAGAGGATCAGCACCATCGCCTTACAGTGTCAGGCTTTGATGTAGCTTCCGGTATGAAAAATCCTACCTCAGGTGACTTTGCTGTAATGCTAAACTCTGTTTACGCTGCCCAGCACCCACATCATTTTACATTTTCAGGCTACGAGGTAAAAACTACTGGAAACCCTCTAGCCCACACTATTTTACGTGGCGCTGTTTCAAAGCATGGCAACAGTGTACAAAACTATCACTACGAGGATTTGATTCGCCTACACGATATGTATGAAAAGATGGACCTTGTAAATCCTGCCTGCATCATCGATGCTAATCATTCAAATTCCAATAAAAAGTTCAAGGAACAGATTCGTATTGTAAAAGAGGTTATGCACAACAGAAACCATTCAGATGCTATTAAAAACTTGGTAAAGGGTGTCATGATTGAAAGCTATCTGGTGGAGGGCTGCCAGCCTATCAGCGACCACCAAACCTACGGCCAGTCTATTACAGACCCTTGCCTTGGTTGGGAAGACACTAGACATCTTTTATATACCATTGCTGAAAGAAACTAAACTGATATTAAAAAAGCGATTAGGCCTATACCTAATCGCTTTATTTTATGCTGTAATCTTTTCTACTTCGAAAATAGAAATGAGCTGGTCATTCTTTCTACCAACACCACTAATTAACGAATCCTCACTTTTAAGGAATGGTGAAGGCTCTTTAATATCATCATTAGAAATATTAGTAACTTCCTTTACCTCATCTACGATTACACCCATCATAGCGCCATCCTCAACATTAAGGATGATTACACGAGTATCCTTATCAAATTCCTTATCCTCAAGATTCATTTTCTTGCGAAGGTTGATAACAGGAAGTACTGAACCTCTAAGGCTGATTAGGCCTTCGAAATACTCAGGCATCTTTGGAACCTTTGTAATCTTTGGTAAAAGAATAATGCTATTAATCTGCGAAATATCAATTCCAAAGAATTCTTTATTGATACGAAAAACAATGTACTGCTTTTCCTCTGAACTATCACCAGTAAAAATTGCTAAATCTGACATTTTTATCCTCCAAAAAACATTTGCCAATAATTGTGTTATTTCTGTGAACTAATTTGGAATTATATCATCATTTATAACGCGATATTGTTCTTTTTTGGATACATTGGTCACAATTTAATAATTGCCTATTATTTATTTTTTCTGGCTGCATATGCCATAATTGCAGCAACAGTTTTGGCATCCTGAAGAGTTCCTGCGTAGCACATATCCATAAGCTCATTTAGGTCATAAGCATAGATATCTATCTCTTCCCCTTCGTCTAGGTGCTGCTCGCCTATCTTTTCAAGTTCAGTTGCAAGATACACGTCTATAAACTCATCGCAAAATGCCACTGTAGATTTTAAAGAAAGCAGGCGCTCCAATTTGCCAGCCCTATAGCCCGTCTCCTCTTCTAGCTCTCTAGCTGCGCAGATGCTGGTGTCCTCGTCCAAGGAATCCCTTTTGCCAGCTGGTACCTCTAGGGTCTCTCTATCTAGGGCATTTCTATATTGCTTTACCATAAGGATTTTGCCATCTGGGCGTACTGCCAGCACGCAGGCTGCTCCCATTCTATGACTCACAAAATCCCATACCTCTTCCTTGCCGTTTGGAAGTCTCACTGTATCCTCGTAAAAATCCAGGATAGACCCCTTATGTATTAATTGTCTGTTTACTCTTTCGATTTTTTCCATTACCTTCTCTTTTCTTCAAAAAAAGCGGGTGGAAATCCACCCGCTAAATCTTACTTCGCGTAATCTGTAACTCGTGACTCACGAATTACGTTGACTTTAATCTGTCCTGGATATTCAAGCTGTGATTCAATCTGCTTTGAAATATCCCTCGCCATGATGACCATATCGGCATCTGTAACCTGTTCAGGAACCACCATGATACGAATCTCTCTACCTGCCTGAATAGCAAAA
>JAEEGL010049977.1_pt1 | contig 10292 bp, 7 predicted proteins | sample 9134231 | NCBI WGS metagenome assembly JAEEGL01 (sample SAMN16246548, study PRJNA631951) | gut metagenome | biome: gut microbiome; feature: rumen; material: fiber-attached | host: Bos | place: Iran: Karaj | collected 2018-10
TGACATCATGTACGATGAAGGCATATCCCGTGCAGGCTCGCTGCTGGATGTTGCACTGGATATGAAGATACTCGAGAAGCGTGGCTCCTGGTTCTCATTTGGTGAACAGCAGGTGGGTCAGGGACGTGAGCAGACAAAGAAAATCATCGCTCAGGACGAGGCACTCGCCGCTAAGAGTGAGGCCCTTATCCGCGAGAAGATCAGTAAGCAGGCAAGCGTGCAGCCTGTTGAGGACGATGAACTGCCGCCAGATGAGGATTTTGACGATAACGCACAGGTCTAAGTTGAACAGCAATGCCCGAAACAGTGAAAGTCAAATGCCCTGACTGCGGCAAAACCGTTGCAATTTCAGTCATCAATCTGATTGATGCAGGTGACACTGTGCGCCTGAAGGACCTCTTCAACGGCAGCCTGAACAGCGCTGTCTGCCCAGGCTGCGGCAGAAAACTGGTTGCGCCTTGCGACCTGACATACAAGGATGTTAATCCGCCCTTCATCCTGTTTGAAATGTCACGGGATGATGAAACACCAATTGAGGAGGTAGAATTGAAAATGGACGAGTTGGCGACCGAGATTTTTGCAAAGGCAAACCTGCCTCGTCCAACGGTTCGCATTACTTTCAGCAGGGCTGACTTCATTGAGAAGATCGCAATCAGGCGCATGGGCTTCGATGACAGGCTCCTTGAATTCGCAAAACTGCAGTTGTTTAGGACGGTTGAGGAACCGCAGTTGATGCAAAGCAGGCACAGGTTGCTTCTGGACTATTCACACTGCACGGATGAGATACTGGCGTTCCTTATCTATGACCTGGAAGATGGCAAGTTTGTAAATTCCCTTCATGTGCCAATGGAGGAATTCAAGTCTCTGGTCCATAGTTATGAGAATGACCGTGAGGCGCAACTGGAATTGGAGGCGGCCTTCCCTGGCTGCTATGTCTCTGCGGAAAAACTGCTGTAGCCAGCCAGACTGGCAGGAATCATGCAAATATCAGGTGATTTTATGAAACATGCATTAGTTTTGTTGTTTGCACTGCTTTCGATGGCGGTGTTTGCCGATAAGATCAAGAACGAGGACATTGGCGAGGTCATATTCGATTCCAGACGTACAGATCTCATCCAGGCGCAGCAGGCCGAAGTGGAGAAAGATTTCAAAGCGGCGGCTAAAAAATACCATAAACTGGGTGAAAAAATCGGCGAACGGGATATTCAGGCCGCAATCTTCCTGCGGGAGGCACTTTGCTGGAAACGCGCTGGAAAAGTACATGATGCATACGAATGCTATAAAAATGTCGTCCAGCAATATCCTCTGTATATTTCATATGATGAGGTGGTTCCCCAACTGCGTGAACTGGCCCAGGCATTCATAGATGGAAACGGTACCTTCCTTGGCTTGAGGGACAAGGAAACCGCTATCGCAATCTACAAACTCATCATACTTGAAACACCTGCAAACAACGAATCCCCGAAGGACAGGACCAATATGGCAAAACTCCAGGTCGAAGTTGGCAAGGTGGAGGAGGCTATAAATACATACGCAGATTTGCTCCGCAACTACCCGAAAGAGCAGGATGCACGTTTGGAAATGGCACAGTTGCTGATGGACTTGTCAAGGAAAAGCGATGGAGATGGAAGCCGCCTCAGAGCAGCCGAAAGGCATGCAAAAATCATACTGGAGCAAAATCCCAACTATCAAAGGAAGGAAGATGTCCAGGCTCTGATTGATGACGCCAGGGAAAGGGAGGCGCAGCGTATGCTTGACATGGCACATTTTTACCTAAGGAGAAGCCATTATAGGCCTGAGGCCGCAAAACGCTACATCAATGAACTGATTCTTCAGTACCAGGGATCCGCTCCTGCATGGGAAGCCAAACGACTGCTGGACGAACATCCTGCCTTCAAGAAAGTGGAGAACAAACCTAATGAGCAAACTAAATAAAAATATAGCGATTCTATTCGTCTTTATTGCTGTATTTTGCGGCTCTTGCTACCATTTGACGGGTCATAACAAGAACCTTGCCATGGTCAGCATTGAGAATATACACAATGACACGGTGGAGCCGCAACTGAGTTCTATGCTTCATTCCGCACTTGCGGAGCATCTTTCCCATACGCGCAAAGCCAGCAGCAAGCCTCTGTATCCACTGGACCTGAAAATCATCAGTCTGGAGAACAGCAATGTGGCTAGGGCGGAAATCAGAGACAAGTTGAGCAGGGACGATGATAGCGATGCATATCAGACTGTGCTGTACCGCATAACCATCAAGGTGCAATATTCGCTTTCACTCCAGGAAGGCAAATCTCCTGTATCAGGCATTGTCAGCGGCATCGGCGATTTGCCCAAGATGCATGACCGCAATGTTCCACTTCAGCATGCCCTTAGACTTGCGGCAAATGACGCCGCAAAGAAGATTATAGATGCCATAAGTGACGCGCCACAGTTGCAGCCTTGATTATGTCATTTAGAATTGGACAAGGCTTTGATTTGCACCGTACCGTCGAGGGCAGGCCTCTCGTAATAGGAGGCGTTTCCATTCCGTCTCAATTTGGCTTGCTAGGCCATTCTGATGCAGATGTGCTTATTCACGCAATTATAGACGCACTACTTGGCGCGCTGGCAGCAGACGACATCGGCACTTGGTTTCCTGATACGAATCCAGCATATAAAGACGCCAACAGCGCAGACTTTCTGCGAACCGTGCTTGCCTCGGACATATTTAATGGCTGGCGCATCGTGAATCTCGATTGTACTGTCTTCGCTGAACAACCCAAATTCGCCCCCTGGCGTGAGCAAATCCGTAAATCACTGGCAAATATCCTGAATTGCCCCGTGGAAAATATCTCCGTCAAGGCAAAGACCAATGAAAAACTAGATGCAGTGGGCGCGGGTCTTGCCATATCGGCAGCAGCCATAGTGCTTTTGGAAAAACAGGCATAAACCAGTCGTGTATCGGCTTGTTGCCACACCTATGTTCTCTTTGTTTGACTTTATCAGTCCCCCGATTTGCCCCTGTTGCAGGGAAGAACTTTGCATTGGCGAGGGGCATCTTTGCGAGAACTGTGAAGAACAACTGCCTTTGTTGCCTGAGAAACGTTGTCCAGCCTGTGGTGGCCCCAATCCAGGCTATCTTGCATTGTGCAATGACTGCATCGATGTGGAAGGGGGCCGTCCTTGGAAGCAGGCGGCATCGGCACTTCCCTTCACTGGCATAGCAAGGAAATTGATACACCTATACAAATTCCGCAATTGCCTAGCAGTTGCGCCTTTCCTGGCGGAACGAATGTTTGAGGCATGGGACAAATACTGCGCCTCCTGCCAAATAGATGCCATTACATACATTCCACTGCATTTCACAAGATATTTCACACGTGGGTATAACCAGTCCGAAATACTGGCGGACATGCTTTCGAAAAGGCTGGGAATCCCAAAATGCAGGGCATTGAGGCGCAAGCGCAGGACCTCGCAGCAGGCCAGATTAGGGCTGAAAAGCAGAATGGCAAACATGGCAGGCGCCTTCAGCGCAGACGAAGAAGCCATTTCAGGCAAAAGCCTTCTTCTGATAGACGATGTATTCACCACTGGCACCACTTTCAGCGCAGCAACAAAAACATTGCTGAAGGCAGGCGCAACCGATATCTATGTACTCTCCGCCGCCAGAGCATGACCTTTCAACGCAGAGACGCTTTGATTTAACGCAAAGACGCAAAGACGCAGAGTTTTTTAGAATTGCTTTGTTCCACATTAGGAAAGGTAATTGGGAACGGAACTTATTCTAAAAAACTCTGCGTCTCTGCGTCTTTGCGCCTCTGCGTTAAAAACTCTGCGTCTTTGCGCCTCTGCGTTGAAATCTCTGTGCCTCAGCGTTGAATCAAGGCATCTTTGCGTTGTCTTTGGCGGCTTTTCTAGCGGCTTTTTGGGCTTCCTTCTCTGCCCTTTTTGCCTCTCGTTCGGCTTTTCGGGCGGCCTTCTGGACCTTCTCCTCTTCCTTGCGCCTAATGGCTTCTTCATGCTCCGCCAGCTTCTGCGCCTCTTCAGGATGCGCCTTGGCCCAATGGGCGCGCACTTCTGACATCGGCAGGACTCCCGCGCCTGAAAGCGTGCCCATGCCATCAATGTTGCTGACTTCAATCTGCGTTGCAATCTTCTCCTTCAACTTCGCAACATGGCTTATTATGCCCACCATCTTGCCGTCAGTGTTGTTCACCTGCATGAGTAACTCCAACGCAGCATCCAGCGCCTTGTCATCCAAGGTGCCAAAGCCCTCATCCAGCAGCACAGTGCCTAAACTCACGTTCTGGCTGACCGCACTCATCTCAGCAAGACCCAATGCCAACGCCAGGCTGACCTCAAAACTTTCGCCTCCAGACAGATTATGCGCTGTGCGTATCCTGTCTCCCCTATAATGGTCCCTGACATTCAGTTCCAATGGCAGTTTTTCATCGCCAACCAGCGTGAAATGCCCTCGCAAGGAGGCGATGCGGTTGGAATTTGCGTAATACAAAAGTTCCCTGAAGGTGTATTCCTGTGCAATCTTGCCGAATCTGTCCACGCTGTCCTTGCCCTCGCTTTTACCAAAATTGGAGTTTAAATATGCCCAATTGTCATAGTTTTTCTTTAATTTCTCTGCCTTTTCATAAGCTTCCTGGCTGTCCTGCCTTGCCTTTCGGTCCATTTCCAGACTTGTATTCAAGGCCAACTGCCTTTTGCCTAGTTCCTCCCGTTCTGCAGAAAAACGCTCCAACTCCTCCATATTCTGCTCACGAGTCATTTCTTTAGGCAGACTGGAAACAACTTCCCCCAGCCTTGACTTGCGCTCATTCAGCACTACAGAAGCGGACATCACTGCATCATCAAGATCATTGATGTGCGACAGCAATGCCTGCAATTCATCTGGTTTCTTGTAACTGGCGCGAAACGCCTCCACATCGGCAAATCCATATTCGCTCAACTTGGCGGCAAATGTTTCCTGCTTTGCAAGGAGCGCTGGCGTGATTTTCTCCAAGTATCGCTGCAGTTCGGCAAACTGCTCTCTGGTGTGCGCTAGACTGGACTGAACGGCCGTAAATGCATTTCCTGCAGCCTCGGCTTTTCTCTGCCAGTCAGAGACCTCATTTTCCAACGCCTTTTCACGCTTATCCACATCATCTGTGCCAAATTCTGCCTTGCGTTTCTGGCTATTCAATGCAAACTCACCTGACAGTCTGGATACCTCGTTTCTCTTGTCCTCGACATTGGCGTTGAGACGTTCGGCGCTCGCACGATGGGCCGCAACAGTGTTATCATATTCCTTTTGAAGTCTCGCAAGTTGAGACAACTCTTTCTCTGCAGCATCAAACGCAAGAACGCGTCTGTCAAGTTCATCCAAAAGCTGCTCCCGCCCTGCTAAATCAACCCGCAGCAGCGATGACAATTCCTCCACCAGAGACAGAGACTGCTTTTCCAAGGACATACGTTCCTCTTTCAAGGCCCGTTTGACGCTGGATAGTTCCACCTCACGCGCCTTAATGCCACTTTCATTTGCCTCATACCTGGCCTCGTTTCCAGCCTTCTGCGTTTCCAATGGCTGCAGTTCCTTGTCTAATGCCGCAATCTGCGTCTGGCAAGCCGCAATCTCATCAAGCCTGCGCTGCAATTCGCGTGCATTGCTGTCATATATGGCTGGAGCAGGAGCTTCAATGCCCTCGCAATATGGATGTGAAATGGAGCCACAAAGTGGACATGCCTCTCCAGGCACTAGCAAAGTCTCCCTTTGTCTCTTGTCCTTGAAGAAGTCGCTTAAAGTCCGCGCCGCATATAGGGCATTCCTGATGTCCTCAATTGTCCTGCCATCAAGCAATGATTTCACGCGTTCCTCGATTGCCTCTCTCTCTCCTTTTTTTGCCCCTATCCTTTCACGAAGCGCTGCTGTTGCGCTCTTCAGTTCGTCCATCTCCCTCTTGTCGTCATTCAGCGTCTTCACATACTGACTTAGCTTACTCTCCCTCTTCCTTAGACTGTCCTCATCCTTTGACAACTGCTCAAACCTCACTCTCCAGCTTTCCTGCTGAAGTTTCAGTACATCATCGCCTGCATGCCCCTCAATATATTTCTTGGCTTCTGCGGCCTGCCCAGATTGCCTCTTCCATGCCTCCTCCATGTTTTTGAAGGCGTTGTCTTCGTCAATCTGCGCCTGAAGCGCCTTTTTCAGCGCATCTTTAGCGGCATACAATTGCCTGCTTTCCTCGGCAATGAGAGTGTCCAACTTCCTGATGCCATTGAAAACAGACCTTTGCCCATCCAGATAATTCCTCCTTTCAGCATACAGGCTCTGAGCCTTATCGTACTCCTCCTTTGCCTTGCACACCTCTCCTTCAAGACATATCAGCGTCTCGCCTAGTTCCTGGCACTTTTGTTTGCATTGAGCATGTTCTTTTTGTCCATTCTGCAAATCAAGATAGGCGTTCTGGCAATTCTGGGCACGCTGTGCATTCTCCGCCACTTTGCGCTGCGGTTGTGCCTCCTGCTGCAGGCGAAGTGCCTCCGCCAAGTTAATCTCACCCTTTTCCACCCCCAAAAGCAGGCCATCACGAACCTTGAATCTTTCCTCGACCTCGCTGCAAGCCTTGATTTTTCCATCAAAGTCCTCCAGCCTCAGAGACACGCCCTCCAGTTCCGCCTCCAACGTCTTGATTTCCTCATCAGAAAGAAGCTTGATGCCTTCAAGCACTCTCACTGCTGAAGTGTAATCGCCTTGCGCCTGACTATAAAAATCGTTTATGCTACGGCCAATATTGGTATAGACATCAATGCCAGTGATATTCGCGAGTATGTTGGCGCGATTGCTTGCATTCTCCTTCAAGAACGCATCAAAACTGCCCTGGGCCAGCAATACGCAACGTGTGAATTGCTGCATGTTCATGCCAAACAGTTTCTCAATCTCGCTTGAAACCTCGCTGGACTTGTAATCCATTTGAACGCCGTTCTTGTAAAGCTTATGGGATGCCTGCTCAAATGGTCTGGCTGCTTTCTTGGTCCTGCTGTGCTCAAAACTAGCCAAATATTCGTCTCCAGCAAGACTGAATGACAAATCAGCCTGCATTGTGCTCTGCCCCTCGCTGATGGGGCTGCCTATGTTGGCAGTCATTTTTCCTGCACGCGGAGTCTCGCCATACAAAGCCAGGCAGATTGCGTCCAATATGCTGGTCTTGCCTGCGCCAGTTGGGCCGCATATAAGAAAGATACCGTTCTTGAACTGCGTAAAGTCAATTAGATGCTCCCCGTATAGCGAGTTGACATTCTTGATGTAAAGCCGCAAAAATCTGAAGGTGCCCTTTCTTTTTGACGATGCCGCCTCCACGACCTGATTGGGATCCAGCACTTTTGCCTGCGCAAGTCTATACAGGCGCAGCAGTTCCTGCCTTTGCTCTTCGCTTGTCACTTCACCCTTTGCCGACAGTTCCTTCAAAAACACGTCTTCGGGCTTCATTTGGGAAAGACTGCATAGTTCGGTCTCTTCATTTGGGATTTCAGATTGCTTTTCCCGCTCCTCCCGTTGCACTGCCGTATCCACAATTAGCATCTTGTTGCCCTTGAACTTCAGACGCAAATCTATCGCCCAATTGGGAAGCACTTCTTCGCCAGTATAGACTGCCTTCACCCAGATGTCCTCATCCTTCAACTCCTCCAACTGCCTCTCCAATTCGGATTTGTCCCCCTTTGCAATCTTCATCCTGTGGAAGCATACGTCCGGATATTCCAGACCTTGCGGATGCTCCATGTCTGCGGTGTCCAGAATTATCGCCTGGGTGGCATACATGTCCTCTTGGAAACTCATGGGCAGGACGGAGCCTGCATAACGCCATTTATCATTGCCTGCCACGCACTGCGGCCTGTGTATATGGCCCAATGCCATATAGTCAAAGCCAGTGCCAAATTCATTCAAATCCACACCTTCCAATGCACCGACCACATTCTTCTCATCTTTGTTGCCGAAAGAACCACCCTGGGCGTATAAATGGCCCATGCCGATAATGGGAATTGCGCGGCCTGCCCGCATCTTGTCCGCTATTGCATAGACTTTGTTGTAGTGTTCTTTTACGCCATTTATATAAGCCAGCGATTTGCTTTCGTTGCTTTCGCCTTCCAATACGGCACACCTTACATCTGAACTGCGCAGATATGGCACGGCGCAGACAAACGCGGCTGGAGCATCTTCAGTGCCAAGCCTGACTACTTCTCGCTCCAGATTGTCCTGCTCAACAGTGCCCAGCACGTGTATGTCCAATTTCTCCAGTAAGCCGCTAGGAGCCTCCAGGAATTCAGCCTTGTCATGATTGCCAGCGATAACGACTACATGACGGCATCCAGAAAGGCGCATATTCAGCAGAAAATCATAATACAACGTCTGGGTGTCACTTCTGGGCGTGCCATTGTCAAATACATCGCCCGCTAGCAAGACTGCCTCTATGCCTTCCTTGCGTATGGTCTCTATCAAAAAGTCAAAGACCTTCTTTATCTCGTCATTGCGTTCAATATTGGCTAACTTGCAGCCTAGATGAATATCTCCAATATGCAGTATTTTCATAGTGGACAGTGATTAGTGGGCTGTGGACTGTGGACAGTGATTAGTGGACAGTGGACAGTGGACAGTGATTAGTGGACAGTGGACAGTGATTAGTGGACAGTGGACAGTGATTAGTGGACAGTGATTAGTGGACAGTGGTTAGTAGCCAGGCAATAAACATTGGTAACAGTCCACAGTCCACAGTCCACTGTCCACAGTACACTGTCCACAGTACACTATTCTGAAATAGGCGTGTGCTTGAAGGTCTTTGCTCCAGAGGCGTAGTCTGCCACGATATCGCCGTGCCCTGTCAGAAGCCATTTGTAGGTACAGAGTCCTTCCAGCCCTACTGGACCACGGGCGTGCAGTTTGCCTGTGCTGATGCCGACCTCGGCGCCCAGCCCATAGCGGAAGCCATCGCTGAAACGGGTGCTGCAATTCCAGAACGCATCCGCAGACTTTATCAGCGAGGTGAAATGTTGCGCGGCAGTTGCATCGTTGGTGACAATGCAGTCCGTATGACCAGAACCATACTTGTTAATGTGGTCAATTGCCTCGTCTATGGAATCAACCACCTTGACTGACAATATATAATCAAGATATTCTGTGGACCAGTCCTGCTCAGTGGCCTCCTCCATTTCCGCATATTGGCGGGCGATGGGGCAACCCAGTAGCCGCACTTTCTTCTCCTTTAGAGCAGCAGCCGCCTTCGGCAGAAACGCAGCGGCTATGTCCTTGTGAACCAGTAGCGTCTCCGCCGCATTGCATACGGAAACATACTGCGTTTTGGAATCCACGATAATTTTCACCGCCATGTCCACATCAGCCTTTGCATCCACATAGACATGGCAGATGCCGTCAGCATGTCCCATTACAGGAATGCTAGTGTTCGCCATTATGTACTGCACGAATGCATTGGAGCCACGAGGAATAATCAGGTCGATGAATTGCGAAAGGGACAGCATCTCCTTTACCTCGTCCCTGGTCTCCAGATTGTTAAGCCATCCAGTAGGTTCAGGTACTGCCTTTGTCAATGTTGCCGCTAGCGCGGCATTTGTACGGCGTGCCTCCTTGCCGCCCTTCAGCATGACCGCATTTCCGCTCTTGAGGCAAAGCGTGGCAATTTGCACCAGAGCATCGGGACGGGCCTCGAACACCATGCCAATCACGCCGATGGGGCAGGATATGCGGCGCAGTTCCAGGCCATCGTCCAGCAAGGTTGCCTTTTGAACGACGCCCACTGGTTCAGGCAGGGAAATCAGGCTTCGTATTCCAGCCAGCACATCAGCCAGTTTCTTCTCGTCAAAAGTCAGTCTTTTTACCACAGGTGCGGGCAGGCCCGTAGCCTCTTCCAGATCCTGCTTGTTTGCAGCGAATATTGCCGCCGCGTTGTTCTCCAATGCCTGCGCTATCGCCGCCAATGCGCTGTTTTTGGCCTCGCTTGACATGGCCGCCAACTGTATTGACGCTTTCTTTGCCGCAGCACCAATCTCAAATATGCTCATGATAACCTCCATTGTGTTGAAATCTCTTTAAGTTATACGCAATTACCAAGTTTAAAAGTTACATCATACAAAAAAATTGTGGACAGTGGACAGTGGACAGTGGACAGTGGACAGTGGACAGTGGACAGTGGACAGTGGGCAGTGGACAGTGGGCAGTGGACAGTGGACAGTGGACAGTGGACAGTGGACAGTGGGCTGTGGGCTGTGGGCTGTGGGCTGTCCACCCTTTCAATTACAGTCAAGGAAAA
>JAEEGL010280964.1_pt1 | contig 10292 bp, 13 predicted proteins | sample 9134231 | NCBI WGS metagenome assembly JAEEGL01 (sample SAMN16246548, study PRJNA631951) | gut metagenome | biome: gut microbiome; feature: rumen; material: fiber-attached | host: Bos | place: Iran: Karaj | collected 2018-10
ATCACTGCCAACAGTCACCGAATAGTCCCCGCTGTTCACGCCTGTCCATTGATCCTTCGGCTTGCCGGCTTCTGTCGGTGAGGTATAATACAGCTCCATTTTGTCCTTAGCAGCATCGTACCACGTCGGCTTCGGGAACGTGAGCACAACAGGACCCGGCACGAGCTCCGCTGTACTCATCTGCCGCACCAGATCCGTGACCGTATCCCCCTGCACCCTCATGGCAACATATTCGTCCTTGACTCCTTCGCGGAGCGTTTCATCAGTATATTTCACTTCCAGATACCGCTTCCCGCCGAGCTGCATCGTGCGGATCGAATCCGGCGTTCTTGTCTGCGGATCGGATTCGACAGCATAGATCCTCAGCGTATCCGTTGCCGGATTATACTCCTCCAGAGTCATTTCCGCATAAAGCGCATGAAAACGGCAATCATCCGCTGCCGTGCTCTGCACGACCGTCTCCGTCAGATCCGGCGTTTTCGCCGCGCGGTGCTGTGTGATCTCCCACCAGTAAGCATCCACAAGTCTCAAATCGTACCACCTCCTGAACGTGCATTCGCGAGCTCGATCGCACTCAGCACGATCGTCTCGATCTTCTCCTCACCGATCTGCACCGGAATGACAATATTCCCCGATGCAGCATGGTTCTCCGCCGTGTTGTTGTTCGTCGTCTGATTGCTCGTGGTCGTGTTCACCGTGCTGTAATAACTGTTATTCACGACCGATGTCGCACTCTGCGGCACAAGCGCCGATGCATCCGGCAGGGGAGAAGTGCGCAGCGCCTCGAGCGCCGCCGTGTCCGTCTCCGTCCGTACCGGGATCTGTGTGCCCCGCAGTGCCTCCAGGACGCGCACAGCGTCGTCTGTGAGGCTCACCGTAATCTCGTCCGGGTCAGGCAGCGGCTGCGTCTCCCACGCCACAGGAACGCTCACAGAGGGCATCTCAACGGCAATGTCATTGAACGCCTCCAGCGCGTCCCCCGGATCCGGCAGATTCTCATCGAACCCCACCTCAATGCCGAGTGCCAGGTTCTTGCCGATCTCGTCCTCCATGAGCTTGGAGGGGGAGTGGATGCCGAAGATGTCCTTGAAGCCGGACACCCAGTTGTCCGCAAAATCCGACTTGAACAGCTGCTCGTCGAAGTCCACGCCGATGATGCCCTCGATGATGCCGTTCACGATGTTCCTGCCGATCTCGCCCCAGTCCGGCGCGAGGATCGCCTCGCCCCACTCGTCGAGCAGATCCCAGGCAAATCCCAGCAGGTCAGCCGCCAGCTCCTTTGCCGCCGGGATCAGTGCCCGGATGATCCTGCCGCCCGCCTTGCTGATCATTCTGATCGTATCAGGCGAGAGCAGGAAACCCAGCAGGGAGCGGATGATCTGCTCGATCGAGATCAGTACGTCATCGGAGTCCTCCTCGATGCCCTTGCACAGCCCCTCGATGATCTGCACCGCCGCATCCAGCAGCAGCGGCAGGTTCTGGATGACCGCATCCACGACCGCCTGCACGATCGAGAGCCCCGCCCCGACCAGATCGAGCGCGTGCTCCCCGAGCCACGAGCCGAGCGCCGCGATGATCGCAATGACCGCCCCGAGCAGCGGCTCCAGGTTCTGCATCAGGATGTCCGCGAGCGTCGTCAGGATGACAAGCCCCGTGTTCAGCAGCCCCGTCAGCGCCTCCGGATCGGACAGCCCCTCGATCAGCATCTGCAGCACACTCACAGCCGCCTCCAGCAGCACCGGAACGCTGGACAGCAGTGCCGTCCCCAGGACTGTGATGATCTGCAAAGCGGCATCCGTCAGAGGTTCAACGTTTTGTACCAGGATATCCACCAGACTCGTGATGATGGACAGCCCCGCTTCCAACAGCTGCATCAGTGCATCCGGCTGTGCGAACGCCGCGATCAGTGCATTGATCAGCGTAGCCGCAGCATCAAGAAGCGGCTGCACATTTCCGAGCAGCGCCCCGCCGAGCGTCTCCACGATCAGCACAGCAGCGCCCGCCAGAGCCGCGATATCTTTCGGGTCAGCAATGGTCTTCACCACCGTGTCGATCAGCTGCACCGCACATCCAAGCAGAACCGGCAGACTGTCGAGCATGGAACCACCAAGCGATTCCAGCAGCGTGAAGACCATGCGCAGCAGATCCGGCGCGGTATCGCTGACCGCATTGGTAAGAGCACGGATCAGCATATTCCCGAACGTTGTAAAGCGCGACATATCCCCGGACAGTGAATTCACGAGCATCTCGGTGATCTCTGCACCCGCTGTCAGGATATCCGGCAGGCTCTCGCCGAGTGCCTTGATGATGCGCAGGGTAACTTCCCGCGCCGTTCCTGTGATGCGCGGCAGATTGTCCGTGATCCCCGTACTGAGCTGTCCAGCCAGCTCAGCCCCGATGTCAAGGAAGTTCACAGTCAGATCACCGACACCGCTCAGAAGCTCCAGACCGAGTGTCAGCCCCGTGTCCAGAAGCTCCGGCAGATGTTCCCGGATGCCGGACGCGAATGCATCCATCAGACTCAGTCCTGCATCCACCGCCATTGGCGCATAGCCTGCAAGGTCTGTGATGAGTCTGACAGCATCATCGCTAAGACCGTCCACAAGCCGTACAACGCCGCCGAGCGCGACCTCTGCGCGCGGCAGGATGTTCTTCGCCGCAGCGTCCACACTGGTCACAAGGTCGTCCGTCAGCTTGTCAAAGTCCTGCGTATCATCCGCAACACCCACAAGCAGATTGCTCCACGCCGCCTTGACCATCCCGACAGATCCGGAGATCGTTTCAGAGGCTTCCTTTGCGGTCGTACCGGCAACGCCCATCTCTACCTGTATCGCATGGATCGCCTGTACAATGTCCGCATAGCTGTCAATGCTGTACTTCGCGCCGGTCAGCTTTTCTGCCGTTTCCAGCAGCCGTTCCATCTCCTGCTTGGTGCCGCCGTAACCGAGTTTCAGGTTGTCGAGCATGGTAAAGTTGCCCTTTGCAAATCCCGCATAGGCATTCTGCACGCTCTCCGCAGACGATCCCATCTTGTTGATGTTGTCGGACATATCCGTGACAGCCATGTCCGTTAGCTTGGCAGCCTGCTTGGTGTCTCCCGCAAGGCTGTTCACCATTGCAGCAGCGGATGCCGTTGCCGTCTCCATATACTCGTTGACGCTCATGCCGGCAGTCTTGAATGCCTGCGCAGCGTTGTCCATGACCGTCTGCGCAGCGTCACCGAACAGCGTTTCAACGCCGCCCGCAAGCTGCTCAAAATCCGCATAGGATTCTACCGCCTGTTTGCCGAGCAGAGCGACCGCGCCGGATGCCGCCGTCACCGCAGCAGTTCCCGCCTTAGCAAGCGCCCCGATCCCGGCAAGCCCCTTTTCCGCAAGGCTCCCAAGACCGTCCACTCCGGTCTTGAACCCCGCCTTATCAATGGCAGTATCAAATTTCAGCGTACCGTCAAATGCCACGACAGCACCCCCTGTTTAAAATAATTCACTCATATACAAAACGCCTCGCCGATCGCGAAGTCATCCATCTCAAACGGGATCCCGATCCGCATCTGCGCTTCCATGACCGCACGCTTCCGCTCCGGGTCCTTGATCTTGCTCAGATCCGCCGACCGGATGCCGACGCGCCGGAACGTCTGCGACTCATCCGGCAGATTGCGCAGCAGCGTCAGGAACTCCCACCAGTGCAGGTACTCCACCCGCAGCAGATCCATCCCGTAGAACCGCCGGAAGTCTGCGATCACCGCCCCAGCATCCATGCACCAGTCGAATGTCGGCGGGCGGTTCAGATGCTCCGGCTCGCTGCATTTCTCCGGCAGCTCACGGTCGAGGTCGGATGCCTGCAGGAAGTCCCGCAGCCCCTCATACAGCTCCGGCGTGATGCTGCAAGGCTTCTGCACGAACCATTCGCGCATGAGCTCCAGCTTATCCTCCGGCGCCAGCTCCTCCTCCCTGAGCATATCGGAGAACCGCAGCCAGTCCCGGAAGTCCGTCAGGATCGCATGATAAGACCCGCCGACGGAGATCGTCTCCGGCAGCGGGTCATAGAACAGATTCATCATGATGTGCTTTTCCCCAGTCTGTCCGCGATCTGCTCCAGTGCGTGGCGTGTCTCGCGGTTCTGCTGCGGTCTGTACTTGTCGAGGATCTTCTGACGGCGCTCCGCAGCCGCAGCGGTCTGCTCGTGTACGAAGTCCGTCAGGCTGTCAAACACGTCGTCATAGTCGGTCGGCTTCTGCGATCCGCCCAGCAGCTCCTCCGCCGTGCCCTCGCCGAACAGCACGTCCAGCATCCGCGCGATGCCCTCGCAGTACGCGATCAGCCTCCGCGCGTCAGAAGCCCCCGCCGGGAGCTCCTGAAACACCGCCTTCATCGCCTCGACCGCCCGGTCATACCGTTCGATCGTCGGCAGATCGTTCATGTCCAAGCCGTACTCATTCCCCTGGTACGTCCACGTCGTCAGGGGCTGCTTCTTCTGGTTCTTCCTCGTTGCCATCGTCTGCTCCTTCGTCATCATCGTCATTCTGGCTCACTCCTGGTGAGCCAGCGTTTCAGGTATCTGCCGTAAAGGTCACGGTCGCGTAGTCGTCGCTCGTGGTGACGGTGCCCGTGACGATCTCTCCGTTCGCCTTGAAGCTGCCGGAGTAGGTGTAGATGTTCGCATCATCACCGGAGCTGCCCGGAACGACAGCATAGTTGCGCAGCACCGCCTTGTTCGTCTCGGTGTCCACCAGCAGGATCGAACGGGTCGCCAGATCGCCGGTCTTCTCCTTGTCGTGGATGTCCGCGATATCTGCCAGCACCGTGTCGTTGGTGTAGTCATCGAAGCCGTAGTCGATGGAGGTGTTGTAGCCCACCACGTCATTGCGCTGGGATGCCTCGTCCACATACTTGCGGTTGTGCTCGATCGGGTTCTTGTTGGTCGTCAGCTTCGTGAAATAGTGCATTCTCGTGAGAACGTAGCCTGCCGTGCCGGTCGAGGGCACACCGTAGAATGCGAGATGCTTGTGTCTTTCCTGTAAAGTTGGCATAGTTATTCCTCCTCATAGATCAGCCGAAGCTGTATCTGATATCTTGCCGAGTTCTCGTCCTGTGAGAACGCATACCCGCCGGACAGGATCTCCAGCCGGAACGCAGTCCTGCCTTCCCCCAGATCGGGGAGCACGCCTGCGTTGTTCTGCGACCGGATCCACGCCGCGAAATTCTCATAGAACGCCTGATTGTCCTTGCACTGCTCCACATCCGCGCAGTAGATCTCCCGCGACGCGAACAGGAACAGGAACTGCCGCAGGCAGCCCCCGTCCGTGTACTGCCGGAAGATCGGATCACACGGCAGCGGTTCAAGCGTGGTGCTCTTGACCTCCGTGCCGAGATAATCCACCAGTACCGGCTGATCCGCTCCGATGTGCGGGCAGGTCAGGATGTAATTCCTGAGTGCTTCAATGATCGGTGTCACTTACCCGCCTCCTTCGCCGCCTGCAGGATGTCCCCGCGCCGGTCGAGCTTCATGCGCTCCAGCCAGAGCTTGCCCCGGTTCGCGCCGGAGAACCCCATGTTGGTGTAGTACTCGCGCCGCGCCTTGGGCTCCGTGTTGACGATCACGCCGGGGCGCTCCTGCTTGTGCGCACGGCTCATCTTGCCGTGATTCTTGTACTTATCCATTGCGACCGGTGTGTAATCCTCGAGTGCCTCGATGCACTTCTGGTCGATCACGTTCTGCATCCGGTCAAACTGTTTTTCGGACTTTGCGGTCAGATCCGCCGCAAACGTCAGCCCCTTGAAATTCAGCACGTCTACACCCCCTCGCTTATTTCGCGGTGATCTCGATGTGCTGCATCATCGGCGCCGCATAAAGGAAATCCTTGACCTGCATGATCGTCAGCGCCTCAGACGGCGGGGAAGTGCCGGCAACATCACCGGGCAGGATCCTGTCATCCTTCTTCGGCATGAAGCCGGAGAGCGACCCCGGCTGGATCGCCACGAACACATTGTCCTCCGGCGACCGTGTATCCCCCGCGCCGACCTGCTGCCCCCGGCAGTCCTGCCAGTACACAGCCCCCGTCACATGACGCACATACGCCGGCGCATGGTTGACCGTTGTTTTCTCCCAGATCGTGCAGGCAGGCTGATTTGTAAACATGACATCGCTCCTTTGGATTATGTTTCATTCGACCTTTGCCGCGTCAGCGGCATTGGGAGAATCCTGCCCGCGCGGGCTCCGCGCCCCAGATGGTGCAGGCGGATTGGTTCGTAAACATCACGCCTCACCTCCGCCGTACACATCAAGCAGCCCGTACCGCTGCTGCATCAGACCGATGTCCTTCAGCTCATTGCGCAGAAAATACAGGCTCTGCCCCGGATTGAAGTACGTCTGCTGTACGGAATACGCCCCCAGTGTCTGAGACCCCTGTGTGGCGATCGTACTGCTTTCCGCACTGTCCAGAGCCCTGCACACCGCCTGCACAATGACCGCCTTGACAGCCAGCCCCGTGTCTTCGCCTGTCACAGGATCCGCGATCATGCCGTCCAGATCCCTGCCGTATTTCTTCGCTGTCAGCCGGAGCTTGGCGGAAGCCTGCTCAAGCAGTACCTCCGCCGCCTCCTCCTGCTGGTTGGTCAGTGTCCGTCCAACTGCTTTAATATCCTCGACAGTTGCGTATACCGCACCCATGCAGATCACTCCGTTTCGCAGGTCAGACCGGACAGATCATAGTGCTGTACAACGGTCTCGCCGTCCTTGGTGACCTCCACGCAGAACTTCTGACGCTGCTTGTCTGTGATCTTGAAGATGCCGTTCTTGTCCGCATCCAGCTCCACCAGACCACTGCCCTGAGAGGGATCCAGACCGACCCTGACAGTGCTGTTTGTGATGTCCGCGTCAGGGAATTTGAGGCACAGGAAATTGCCCTCGCCCCATACATCCGTGATCGCATTGCTGCCGCTGAGAAATTTGAGTGTGCCGGTGATCGTGCTGCCGGATACTGTGATGTCGCTCTGCATATCAGCGACCTTTACGCCGAAAATCTTATTGCTCCCGCCTGCCTCGGCCTGTGCTGCGGGAGCTGTCAAGGGTTTACCTTGATGAGTGCGAAGCTGTTCGCGTCGAGGATGCCCCAGCCGATGTATGCCTCAGAACGGAGCACGATCTCGTTGGTGCGCTTGAGGTCGCCCTGACCGTCCGGATCGCCGTACTGGATGATCTCCAGCGGAATGTTTGCAGCATAGCCCCACTTGAAGCAGTTTGCGAAATCGCCGACCACCGCACGCAGCTTCTGGTTTGCGCCGAAGGAAACCGTGCTGTTGATATCCGATGCCAGAGCGCCGAACGCTGCCGGATTGCCGCCGAAACGAAATTCCGGATACATTGCCGCATGGGAATCGTTCATCTTCATCGCGCCGATCGCTGCACCCATTGCCGGAGCCATCGCGATGCCGTTCACAACACCGTCGCTGTCCTGTACCGCACCGACTGCAGCGTCGATGTTGTCGTCAGGCGTGCTGCTGTTGTACGTGATGATGTGACCCGCATCGGTCACCTTGCCCTGGAAGCTGTTGGTGCCGATCAGCTCCGAAGAACTGCCGGTCGCAGGGTTCACGCCGTGAAAAGCAGAGATATCCAGTGCGCGGGCGATCTTCTTGGCAAAGCCGTCCGAAAATGCACGAAGATACGGGATCTGCTTCTCCTCGGAAAGATGAACGAACTCATCCGTCACACGGTGCTGGTAGATGAACTTGATCGGCTTGATGGTCACGGAGCTGAGCGCTGCGTCTCCGGGCGGCTTCTGCCCGCCCTCGCCCACGATGGAAGCCTCGCCGTCCATCGTGAAAACGAACGTGTCAGTGCCCGAGAACGGCATCGGCTCTGCCGCCGAGAGCTTTGCAAGCGAAGAGTGACCCTTCACCTTGCTGAACATTTCAGTTACGAGTTCCGGCTTGAAAAACGTGCCGGAAGTAGTCTTATTCGGCATAGTGTACCTCCTTATGTGCTGAGATCATGTGCAAGCGCACGGTAAGCCGCATCCGCAGATGCTGCCGGCGGAGCCTCCGGAGAGAAGTCCGGCGTTGCCTGCGGATGCATCGCAAATTTTGAGAGTGCGTCTGCATCCTGTCTGATTTCCTCCTCGGTAGATCCGGTGAGGCGTTCTGCCAGCTCAAACGGAAGACCGACCTCATGCGCGATTCTCATTTTTGCCGAGCTGATCTCGTGGGCGCTGTTCTTTGCGGTCAGGTCAGCGATCTTCGTCTCGCTTTCCTTGAGCTTCTCAGAGAGGGCTGTGATCTGATCTGCGGACTTTTTGGCATCCTCCGGAGAGATCCAGCCGTCATACTTCTTTGCTGCCTCTTCGGCAGCGGACTTTCTGGCGCGTTCGATGCGTTCCTTGATGACCGCATCCAGCGCCTCCTGTGTTTCGATCGGTTTGAATTCAGACATAATAACTCCTACTTTCCCCTGTAGTCAGGTCAAAATGAAACGATCTGCCTCGCACGTTCCTTGGCGTTGTAACACAGCCAGTGTGCAAAGGAGACCGCCTCCAGCAATGTGATATCCGCGCCTTCCAGCACGGATGTGTACCCGAATCCGCCGCCGCTGCCGATCGCGCGGTGCTCGCAGTTCGTGGCAGCCTGTGTGAGTGCCGGCTGATCCATGTGCCGGATCCCGCTGCTGAACAGCTGCTGCTCAAACAGCGCGTGCGCCGCAACGACATCAGCCACCTTCGGCATGACCGCTTTGCACTTTGCTCCGGCATCCTTCATCTCATCGGCAAGCACCTTCTGATTTCCGGCGCCGTCAATCGCGACAGCCTCCGCGTGCGGATTCCGCAGGAACGGCATCAGCCAGGCATTTCCGTCGCGGATCTGCCTGCAGTCGATCGCCTCCACGAAGATCCTGCCGTCACCGAGCTTCACAGCCGCAGCAAGCGAGACAGATCCCGCCTGCCCGTACTTCACCGCAAGGAAAATGCGCGGCTTTGCCGGGAGCGCAGGCTTTTCCGTGAGCGCACATTCCGACCAGTCCTGTTTGCTGATCGCCGACTGCTGCGAATACCGCAGCCACAGACCCAGTCTCTGAATGTTGTCGTCCACCTGATCGTCGCCCAGCTCATTGCGGATCGTGCGCTCCGTCAGGATCGTGCCCAGGGACGGATTGGTCTGATACCAAAGCTCCGGATCATGCGCATCCGTCAGATTCGGCACCGACCATTCCGCCCAGAACGAGTCCTCATTCTTGCCGGCAAGCGTCGCCTTCCGGTATTTCAGGAACACCGTTCCGGAGCTGACCGCCGTCGGCGGCGTTCCGCACATGAGCGTCTGCGGATTCTTCGAGTCCGTGACAACGTACTTCAGCGCGGATGCCTGGTCGTCCGTGTACTCCTGCGCCTCATCGATGATGAGCGTGTCGTACCCCTCGCCCAGACCGCCGCTTGCAGAACGTGTCCGGAAGTTGACAACCGCCTCCGAGCCGTCGCGCAGCCATTCAATGCTCCGTCTGCCGGCGGATTTGTAGGACTTGAAGTCCTCGTCCTCGCGGTAGCCGATCTTGGTGAGCAGTCTGACGGTCTTCTCCCATGCGTTTGCCGCTGTCGTCTCGCGGTGCGCTGTGTACAGCGTCCGGCGGTTGTTCATCAGGTCCCAGAGCGTACGCATGATGAGGATCTCCGACTTGCCGTTGCGTCGCGGGATCGACCAGCCGGCTTTCATGTGGATCCACAGTCCGTTCTGATCGACAGCCATGATGTCCTCGATCATGAGAGCCTGCCAGTCCTGCGCCTTGCGGTCGGATTGGTTGTAGATGTCCGTTGCTTCCGTACCGAGGGAATCGGTATACGGCAGCCGGATGCAGATGGTAGGAGTTTGTCTGCCTAAGCGGATATCGCTCATGCATAACTCCTTTCAGACGGTTTTCCAGTCAAATGTCAGCGGCAGCAGCCGGTTGGAAACAAGCTCCACGCCTCCGGAGAATTCCACATTCTGGGCGACGAGCTTGTCGGATTTGTCCCGGTTGCAGGTCATGTGTGCGAGCTGCAGATTCGCAAGATCGGACGGGTGTCCGCCCTTGGATACCGGGATGATGTGATCAATGCAGGGGCTGAGCGGATGCGGGAATTTCAGCCGGAAATCGACCGGCTTCCCGCAGATCCCGCAGACCTTCTGCGTCATATAGATCTTCTTTTTGTTCGACTCGAACTGTGCCCGCTGCGGACCGTTGTGATCCGGACGCAGATTCGGTCTTGCTCTGGGCTGCGGCATTCAATCAGCTCCTTTCATGTCATACAGCCAGCACTGCTCCGGCAG
>JAEEGL010340027.1_pt1 | contig 10292 bp, 5 predicted proteins | sample 9134231 | NCBI WGS metagenome assembly JAEEGL01 (sample SAMN16246548, study PRJNA631951) | gut metagenome | biome: gut microbiome; feature: rumen; material: fiber-attached | host: Bos | place: Iran: Karaj | collected 2018-10
CCCTTGGGGCCAAAGGGTCTGCGTCGCCTGCGCTATACGGCTGCAATATATAATGGTAACGGCATTAACCAGGGAGACAACAACCGCCGGAAGGACCTCGTGGGCAACCTGCAGGTCCAGCTGGCCGAGGATCTCTGGCTAGGCATCTTCGGCTGGAAGGGCAACTATACGCAGGACGGCATTACCGTGGGCCGAAACAGGTGGAGCACGGGCCTCAACTACGAGCATGAGGGATGGACGGCACGAGCGGAGTATGCCCACAATACGGGGCATCGCATCAGCGACTACCAGGCAGCCACCGGCCTCTGGTCGGGTACGGGCCGAGCTGATGCCTGGGTAGTAACGGCAGGCGTACCGATGACGCGCTGGCTCAAGGGGTACCTCATCTATGACGCTTATCGCTCGCAGGCCACCTGGCAAACGATGCGTACCGCCTATAATGCTGCCCTCAGCATACAGCTCCACCGCAATCTCCTCTTTAAGCTCCATTACGCCTTCATCGACGACCGCCCCTCACCCACCGACCGCTACTATAGTGAGCTGTCCGCGCAGGCCTACATCAGGTTTTAGCCCGATTCGTGGTTAGTGTTCCCCTGGAAGAACGTCCTATACGCAGAAAGCCCGCAGTTAGCTGGATGTCAGCTCCCTGCGGGCTTTCTTTTTGTGGTGATCCGCTTGGGGCTCGAACCCAAGACCCCAACATTAAAAGTGTTGTGCTCTACCTGCTGAGCTAGCGGATCTACCGAATGCTATTTCTTTTTAGCGGGTGCAAAGGTACGAATAAACGAGCACATAGCAAAAAAAAATCCCATTTTTTTTTCTATGTCGGGCGAAAGTAGCTTAAAGCACAGTTTGAAGCTGCAGTCAACGAGCTAAGCGTTCGGTATCGAGGGCAATCATCAGTTCCTCGTCGGTGGGGATTACACAGACGGTGACGGGACTGCCTTCAGCAGAGATGATGGCCTCGGTGGCGCGACAAGCGTGGTTCCTTTCCTTGTCCATGATAATGCCCATAAACTCCAAACCGCGAGTTGCTCCTTCGCGAACCTCCCACTGGTTCTCGCCTGCTCCGCCACTGAAGAGGATGATGTCCACTCCGCCCATAGCGGCTGCATACTGTCCAATGTACTTCTTGATGCGATACGTGTACATCTCCTTAGCCAGGCGTGCACGGTCATTTCCAGCCGCAATACCTGCCAGAATGTCGCGGAAATCGCTGCTCAGTCCACTCACGCCCATCAAACCCGACTGTTTATTCAGCAAGGCACTCAAGCCCTTGGTGTCCAAGCCGAGCTTGTCCATCAGGAACGTCACAGCACCGGCGTCGATATCGCCTGAGCGGGTTCCCATGATAAGACCTTCGAGAGGCGTCAGACCCATACTGGTGTCCACGCACTTGCCATCCTTCACGGCAGCGATGCTGGCTCCGTTACCGATGTGGCAGGTGATGATGCGCTTGCCCTCAGGCTTAATGCCCAGGTATTCGCAAACGCGCTGGGAGACGTAGCGGTGGCTTGTACCGTGGAAGCCATAGCGCCGTACGCCGTACTTCTCGTATAGTTCGTAGGGCAGAGCGTACATATAGGCATAGTCGGGCATCGTCTGGTGGAAGGCTGTGTCGAACACACCCACCTGGGGCACATTGGGCAGCAGAGCCTTGACGGCATTCACGCCCTTGATGTTTGCAGGGTTATGCAGGGGAGCCAGGTCGTTGCACAGAGCAAAGGCCTGCATCACCTCGTCGGTAAGCAGCACGCTTTCATTGAAACGCTCACCTCCGTGCACCATGCGATGGCCCACTGCACCCAGCTCGCTTGGATCGCTGAGCACGGCAAACTCTCCCTGGGTCAGTACCTCAAATATGAACTGCACACCGGCAGTATGTTCCTCGATGGGGCGGTTAATCTGGTGCTTCTCACCGCCAAATTTGAATTTGATGAATGAGTCGGGCAGGCCGATCTTCTCGATGCCGCCGCTTGTGATGACGCTGCGGTCATCCATGTTGTACAATGCGTACTTTATACTACTGCTTCCGCAGTTTAAAACAAGTATCTTCATATTATTGATATACAGTTATGGTTTATAATACTATACTTTTTTACTCAATATCATAAGACAAATGTGAACTTCCAGAAACTTTTAATGCAAATGGTGAATTATCTTTTGAAACGGAAATCTCAAGGGACCTATTATATACATTTACCGCATTAGTTATTTCCAATTCAACATGATCTCCATAATTAAATGGACCACATATTATTTCATCAGTGTATGATTTCTGTGCCTTTGAAGCGCTTGGATTCTTTCCGTAACTTTTTGAGCTTGTTTGTAAGTTTCCATCTGTGTATTTAATAACAAAGCTGCATAGATGCAAAGAGTTACCGCACGTAAAAGAATACTTGACGTAATATATTCCCTTTTTTAACTCGAGATCATCGTCATTGGAACAACCAGTTGACATAAACACAAGTGACAAGAATAAAGACAATAATGTTACTGTTTTTTTCATGAGACGAATATATTTTAAACAAGATTTAGTACTTCTCCTTATTTGCTATCCATCGCCTGGCAGGCGGTGATGGCTACCATCTTGTAGATATCGTCCACAGAACAGCCGCGAGAGAGGTCGTTCACAGGCCGTGCAATGCCCTGCAGGATGGGGCCGATAGCATCGGCATGTCCCAGTCGCTGCACCAGCTTGTATGCGATATTTCCTACTTCCAGACAGGGGAAGACGAGCACGTTGGCCTTTCCAGCGATGTCGCTGCCAGGTGCCTTCTTAGCTCCGACTGAGGGTACGAGAGCTGCATCGGCCTGCAGTTCACCATCAACCTGGAGGGCGGGGTCCAGTTCGCGGGCCAGTCGAGTGGCCTCTACCACCTTATCCACCACTTCATGCTTGGCACTGCCCTTCGTACTGAAGCTCAGCATGGCAACGCGAGGTTCACCGAAACCGGCCACGCTGCGGGCTGTCTGTGCCGTGCAAACGGCAATCTGTGCCAGCTGAGAGGCATCGGGCATAGGCGTTACGGCCACATCGCCCACTACGAGCACACCGTCCTCGCCGTACTCGGGCGTCTGGGTGATGAGCAGCATGGCGCCGCTGACGCAAGTGATGCCGGGTGCACACTTGATAATCTGAAGGGCGGGGCGCAGGGTATCGCCTGTCGTACTCAGGGCACCGCTTATCTGTCCGTCGGCATCACCGCTCTTGATGATGAGGCAACCGAAGTAGAGCGGGTCCATCACCTTGCGCTGTGCCTCTTCCAGTGTCATGCCCTTCGACTTGCGCAGGTCATAGAGCAGCTGGGCATACTGCGCGGTTTTCTGACTTGTGGCAGGGTCGATAATAGTGGCCTTCTCCACGTGCCCAAGGCCCAGTTTATGGGCAAGAGCCAGTATCTCATCGCGATTGCCGATGAGAATAATGTCGGCCAGTCCGTCGGCCAGTGCACGGTCGGCGGCTGTCAGCGTGCGCTCCTCCAGGCTCTCGGGCAGCACGATGCGCTGCTTGTTGCTCTGGGCGCGAGCGATAATTTTCTCAATTAGTGTCATTTTAATTATATATTAATGTATATAGTTCATTACTCCATTGGTCTTCTGCCCCTCAGAACTTGCCCTTCATCAAGATAGCCTCCAGGTCCTCGGCCGAGAGATGAGTGCGGAACTGGTCGCCGTAGGCCGCACTGATGTGGCCCGTTTCCTCGCTCACCACGATGGCCAGGGCATCGGTCTCCTTGCTGATGCCCTTGGCGGCACGGTGGCGGAGCCCGAATTCCTTGGGGATATCCAGGTCGTGGCTGATGGGCAGGATGCAGGCGGCGGCAGTGATGCGGCTGCCCGAGATGATCATGGCACCATCGTGAAGGGGGCTGTTCTTGAAGAATATGTTCTCGATGAGGCGCTGGCTGATGCGGGCATCTACCACATCGCCAGTACGCACGAAATCGTTCAGCGGCAGGTTGTTCTGCATAACGATGAGGGCACCCACCTTCTGCTTGCTCATATTCAGGCAAGCCAATACGATGGGAATTATCGTCTCGCGGCTATGCCGTTTGTCTTCTTCATCGCGCCGATGGCCAGGGCGGAAGAACTGCAGCAGGCGGTTGGCCCGCTCGTGCGTTCCGATGGTGTAGAAGAAATGGCGTATCTCATCCTGAAACAGGATAATCAGGGCGATGGCTCCCACGCTGACCAGCTGGTTCAGTATGCTGCCCAGGAGCTTCATCTCCAGCACCTTGCTCACCACGATCCAGAAACTGATGAACAGCAGCACGCCGTAGAAGAGGTTCACCGAGCGCGACTGCTTCATCACCTTGTAGCAGTAGTACAGAATCACGGCCACAAGCAGGATGTCTATCAGGTCTTTTATTCCGAAATCCAACATAATCTTTTATCTCTGCCTTCCTCTCTTTATATCGTTTCCTTCATTACTCCGCCGACGGCCTGCACGATTCGCACAGTCTCCACGGCAGCCTTCACGTCATGCACCCGCAGGATGTTGGCACCCTTCGTCAGGGCCAGGGCATTCAGCACTGTGGTGCCGTTGAGTGCCTCTTCGGGCGTGGTGCCCAAGAGACGGTATATCATACTCTTCCGGCTTACGCCAACGAGCAGCGGCAGTCCCAGTACTTGCAGGTCCTGCAGCCGTCGCATCAGTTCATAGTTGTGAGCCATCGTCTTTCCGAAGCCGAATCCGGGATCCAGGATGATGTCCTTCACGCCCATCTCATGCAGTTGCTCTACCTTGCGCCCGAAGTACTGCAGCATCTCAGTCATCAGGTCGTCATAGTGGGGTTCCTGCTGCATGGTGCGCGGCGTTCCCTTCATGTGCATCAGGATGTATGGCACCTGCAGCTGAGCCACCGTATCGAACATCCCGGCATCCAGTTCACCGCCTGATATGTCGTTGATGATCTGCACACCGAGGTCCTCTACGCAACGTCGGGCCACCTGCGCCCTGAACGTATCCACGCTGACCACCGCATCGGGAGCTGTCCGCCGCAGTATGTCCAGCGCATGAGACAGACGCCTCATCTCCTCGTCGGCCGGGACGTCTCCGGCACCCGGCCTGCTGGAGTATGCCCCCACGTCGATTATATCTGCACCCGCCTCCAGTATTTGCAGGACGCGGGTGGAGATTTCTTCATCGGCCTGCTGCCGGCTGGCGGCATAGAACGAATCGGGCGTCACATTCAGGATACCCATCACCCTGGGCACGCTGATATCCGTCAGAATTCCGTTCAAATTGATGAGAAAGGGAGGCTGTAAGCTCATTTACGTGCTAACTTTGCCACAAAATTATACATTATTTGCAAAATCCACAAATTATATCAAAAAAAGGTATAACTTTGTAGTCGAAAACGCAAAAAAAGGAATATGAATATCGAAGAATTGTACCAAGTTTACCTGCAACATCCCGTTGTGACGACCGATAGCAGGAAGTGTTCCCCCGGTTCCATCTTCTTTGCCCTGAAAGGCGAACGCTTCAACGGCAACTGCTACGCCCGCCAAGCCCTCGAAAGCGGATGCGCCGCAGCAGTAATCGATGAACCCGAGTATGCCGGAGACGAGCGTTTCATCCTGGTGCCCGATGTGCTGCAGGCCCTTCAGCAGCTGGCTGCCCTTCATCGCAGGAAGTGGGGGCGCACCGTCATCCAGATTACGGGAACCAACGGAAAGACCACCACGAAGGAGCTCATCTCTGCCGTCCTGTCCCGGAAGTTCAACGTACTCTTCACCCAAGGTAACCTGAACAACCACATCGGCGTGCCCCTGACCCTGCTCCGGCTGACCGGCGAGCACGACCTGGCCGTTGTGGAAACGGGGGCCAACCATCCCGGCGAGATTGCCACACTATGCCGAATCGTGCAGGCCGACTACGGACTTGTCACAAACGTAGGGCGCGCTCACCTGGAAGGCTTCGGTTCGTTCGCGGGTGTCAAGGCTACGAAGGGCGAGCTCTACGACGATATCTCGGCCCGGGGAGGCAAGATCTTCCTGAACGCCTTCGACGACGACCTTCTGCAGATGGCCGGCGAACGCGGCTTCAGGCTCCACGAGACGGCCCTACCCTACGCCGAAGGCCGGGTATGCGAGGTCAATCCCTTCCTGACCTTCCAGTGGCGCGAAGATGTGGATACCGGCTGGCACCAGGTTGCCACCCAGCTCATCGGGGCATATAATATAGATAATGTACGCGCGTCGGTAACCGTGGGTCTCCACCTGGGCGTACCCGCCGGGGAGATAGACCAGGCCATTGCCGAATACCGGCCGCGGAACAACCGCAGCGAATTCCGCAAGACCGCAGACAACAGCCTGATCGTGGATGCCTACAACGCGAACCCGACCAGTATGGCAGCCGCGCTGACTAACTTCCGCTTCGTCAGGGCCGGGCATAAGATGGCTGTGCTGGGCGACATGCTGGAACTGGGCGCAGAAAGCGAGGCCGAACACCGGAAAGTGCTGCAGCAACTGGCTGATGCGGACATAGAACGTCTGTGGCTCGTCGGGGCCGAGTTCCGGCAGGTGGCACGTGAAACGGGATTCACCCGTCCGGGCCTGGAGTTTTTCCCCGATGTTGAGGCAGTTAAGGCTCAGCTGGCTGCAGACCCCGTACGGGGTTTCACCATCCTCATAAAGGGAAGCAACAGCCTTCGTCTCTACGAGTTATCCGAACTATTTTAGAGTTTAGGCTCAAAAAATCAACAAAATTATTTGGGACATGAAAAAAACTTTGTATCTTTGTCCCCGATATATCGATTAAACGAACTGAACAAGACGAAACAACATAGTTAAACAACAACATTTATCATTCATTTTTATTAATTAACTAAATTACTAACCTATGGAAAGAAAAGTTAACTTTTCTCTGAAGCACAGAATGCTTTCCCTGCTCGTCACAGCCGTGATGCTGCTGGGTGCACAAAGTGCTTGGGCCGGACTCACCTATCAGGTGATTGCCGGTGACCGCAACAACGCCGACAACGAGGGCCTGCCCAAGTTGTTCGATGGCGACTACGGTACGAAGTGGGGTAATGGTTTCTCCGAAGGCCAGCCTCAGTACTTCATCATTAAGGTTTCCGAGGCTATTGCTCCGGAATGGTACACACTGGTAACAGGTACTGACAATGCAGCCTGGAACCACCGTAACTGGAAGACCTGGAGCATCTATGGCGCCAACTTCGTTAGCGACGATAATGCTTCCAGAGATGCTGCCGAATGGGTTCTGATTGACCACAAGGAGAACATCTCCGAGGCCTATCTGCCCGACAAGAACAGCTACGAGGTTCCCTTCGGCATGGAGAAGCCCAAAGAAGCATACCTCTACTTCAAGGTTGAGATAGAGGCTATGATGTCTGGTGGCGGCTACATGCAGATGACCGAGTTCTTCTTCAACGAAGACAACAGTCTGTTCGCTGCTCGCACAGCAGAACTGGAAAAGGAATTTGCAGCCTTTGCATTCCCCGAGTATTTCCAGTATTCCCTGAAGGATGCCTATACAAGCAGGAAAACTGGCTACAAGGGCATCCAGTACGCCGAGACGTTCGACGACATGTACGTGATTTTCAACCGTAGCATAGCTCTCCAGGAGCAGATTGCAGCTTCTGCCGAGGCTTATCAGGCCTACATCAACACCGTGAACAGCGTTGTTGGTGCTGCAGATGCCGGTAAGCTCAACGACGAGGGTACTGCCAAGGTTGCTGCCTATAAGAATGAGACTTTCCCCCAGATCCTGTCTGAGGGCAAGATGTCTGCTGAGGAAATCAGCGCAGAGGCCAAGACCGTGAGCACATGGACTGAGATCTACAGCTCTGTTGACCTGACCGAAGGTGCCATCGACGTAACCTACACTGCCCTGGCTGGCGTGGACGGTTTCGGCGATGCTGAGCACTACAGCAAACTGGTTGACGGTGATGACTATACGAAGTGGTGCTCCGGCAACGGTGGCTACTACATCATCATCAAGGCCAGCGAACCCGTGGCTGCTACCTACTACCGCCTCTTCACCAGCGGCGATACGGGCAGCTATCCCGATCGTAACTGGAAGACCTGGCAGATCTTTGCTGCCAACTTCGACAGCGACGAGGCTGCTACGCGCGATGCTGCTGCTTGGACGCTCATCGAGGACAAGCAGAACTCCAATGCAATCCCCGCTGCCAGCAACACTGAGGTGAACATCTTCCTGAGCAATCCTTCTTCTACTCCCTATCAGTACTATAAGATAGAGATTAAGGAGCCGAACGGTGTGATGCAGATGTCTGAGTTCAAGCTGTACAACCAGGCCAACTTCTACAAGAACCGCCAGGATGCAGTAGCTGAGTTCCAGGCTGTTGACATTGAGTCTCCCACTCAGAAGTCTCTGATTCCCGAGTTCCAGGCTGCTATCGACGAAGTGGCTGCTGCCACAACTCTGGACGAGCTGGCTGCTGCCTACACCAAGGCTGCCCGTCTGCGCGACCAGGTGGTGAAAGCTACCGAAGCCTATGCTGCTCTGACCGAGCTCGTCAAGGGCATCGACGACAGTGCTCCTGAGACCATCAAGAAGTATGCCAACGAGAAGAGCAATCCCGGCGAAGAATTCGTAAACGGTTCTTATCCCTACATCATCGAGGCACAGGAACTGAGCGCCGATAAGGTTAATGCTGAAATCAACTATGTGAAGGCTTATCTGAACCCCGTTAACGGCTACATCGTGCTGGCTGGTAACACAGCATGGGGCGACGGTGAGAACTGGACCAAGCTGATCGATGGTGACCTCACCACGAAGTGGGGCGGCGGCCGTCCCGGCGAGGGTTCTTACCTCATCTTCAAGGCTGTTGAGCCTATGGCTCCCTACTTCTACACACTCGTTACCGGTAACGACACCAAGGATAGCCCCGACCGTAACTGGGCTGACTGGACCATCTATGCCGCTAACTTCGCAAACGATGCCCAGGCTACTCGCGACAATGTAGAGTGGATTGCCATCACTAGCGAAACCGGCGTTGGCCAGGATCGTCTGCCCGGCGACAACTTCTTCCACGCTCACTTCGACTTCAAGCCTGCTGTGGCTACTGAGTACACCTACTTCCGCGTAGAAGTGCCCAAGTCTTATAACAACGGCGGCAACATCCAGATGACCGAGCTCATCTTCAAGAACGCAGAGCAGTTCGCAGCCCTGAAGGCTGAGACCATCAACAACCTGAAGGCTAAGCTGACCGAGATGGGTGCCGACGCTGAGGCTATGGCTGCCAACAATTCTTATGTCAAGGCTGCTGTTGATGCCATCGACGCTGCCACCACCGTAGATGAGATTCTGGCTGGTGTGGCCAAGGGCGAACAGTACCTGAAGGTTCTGAAGGCTCCTGAGATTGTTAACGGTTACTATCAGATTGGTACTCCCGATCAGCTGCAGTGGCTGGCCGGTGCCGTTAATATGGGCTTCCGGAATGCTAAGGCTCAGCTGACTGCCGACCTCGACATGGGCGGCACACTCGTTGACGGCGTTCCTGCCGATGGCGGCAAGACGTTCACTCCCATTGGTACAACCGAGGCTACCTTCACCGGCGAATTCGACGGTCAGGGCCACGTTATCAGCAACCTGGTTGTCAACACTGGCGCGGACTATGCTGGTCTGTTCGGCCGCATCTCCGGCAGCGCTGTTATCAAGAACTTCATCGTTGACGCTGGTTCCTACATCGCAGGTAACGCTTTCGTAGGCGTAATCGGTGGTTCCGACGGCGGTAACGGTATCATCATCGACCGCATCGGTATGGAGGGTAAGGTTGTTTCTGCTGCTCAGAATGCCGGTGGTATCTACGGCTGCAACATGGGCAACCCCAATGCTACTATCAGCAACTGCTACGTAACTGGCGACGTGATTGGTAACCGTGAAAGCGGTCAGATCAACGGATGGCTTGGCGGTGGTCGCATCGAGAACACCTGGGCTATCGGTGCCATCGAGGGTGTTTGGAACACGGCCGAAGGTGCAGGCGACGCTTTCTATCGTGGCGCACCGACTGTTGGTGGTGTACTCTACTCGAATGCTCTCTACAGGAACGCTACGACTCAGCCCTTCGACGAAGAGTTGGCCAAGAGCGGTGCCATGACATTCGCCCTGAACGGCAACAAGGCCGACGGCGCTTGGTTCCAGACGCTGGGCGAGGACTTGGTTCCCACTCTGAACGCTACTCATAAGAAGGTTTATGCTCAGCCCAGCGAGGGCTTCCGTTGCGACGGTCTGCCTCTGGGTGACATCACCTACACCAACGACGAGGTTGTTCCCAATATCCCCGATCACGAATACGAGG
>JAEEGL010652378.1_pt1 | contig 10292 bp, 1 predicted proteins | sample 9134231 | NCBI WGS metagenome assembly JAEEGL01 (sample SAMN16246548, study PRJNA631951) | gut metagenome | biome: gut microbiome; feature: rumen; material: fiber-attached | host: Bos | place: Iran: Karaj | collected 2018-10
AGGTCGAGGACGAGGACGTGCCTGTGACCGCGACCGTGATCGCGGCCTTCGCGATCTCGAACGTCACGGTCGTTTCGCCGGTCCACGCGCCGATGCCGGTGACGGTGACCGATGCCGTGCCCGCGTTCGTGTTGGACGAGTAGGAAAGCGTGTAGCCGTCCGCAGGGGCGATCGCCACGCCGTTCGTCGAGACCGTGACGGCCGGCTCCTTGCCGGTGCCGTCGTAGGCGCCGGCATCGGCGACCGAGATCGTCGTTCCGAGGATCGAGCGGCGCGGGAGAACGTCCCAGCCGGACGCCGCGGGCGCGGCATAGAAGCCGTCCGCGACGAAGGCGGACGGATCGTTCGCGAAGTGGCCGCCCGTGATCGAGATCGAGCCGACGCCGTTCGTCGCGAGCGCGCCGCCGTAGGTTCCGCCCGCGATCGCGAGCGGGGCGCCGTCGGCCACGACGGCCCCCGTGACCGTGCCGCCGGAGAGCGTGACGCCCGCGACGCCGTTCGTGACGTCGCCCGTCAGCGTCCTGCCGCCCAGGTCGAGCGCGACCGCGTTCGTGATCACGACGGTCTCCGAGACGTCCTCGAGCAGAACGACCTTCTCGACCGCGGGATCCGCGCTGGCGGCCGAGTCGAGCGCCGTCTGGACCGTGGCGAAGTAGTTCGTCGACGGGACGGCGGGCTCGCCCGCCGCGACCGTGACCACCATCGCCGCGGCGCCCGTGATCGTGAACGTGCCCTTCGTCGCCGTCACGTCGTAGTTCGGGTTCGTGCCGGGCGTCACATTGATGTCGTAGTCGCCGACCGCTTCGCCCGGGTCGCGGGCGACGGTGTAGTTCAGCGTTTCGCCGTTCACGGCGCCCGTCACCGTCGCCTCGAACGGCAGCGGATCCGGGTTGCCGGCGACCTTCGAGGCGTTCCGGGCCGCGATCGTGGCCGGCCGGGGGGCGATGGACCACGCGACGTTCGTCGCCGTCGTCGCGGACGCCTCCGCCGGATCGGTGGCGAACGCCCAGACGGTGTTCTCCGCGTCGGTCAGCGCGACCGTGGCGGTGTAGTCGTCCGCATTGGTGCCGGCGGCGTCGCCGGACGCGACGGAGCTTCCCGGCGCGGGCGACACGCCGGTCTGCTCGGAGCCCGTGTAGACCAGGCCTTCGGCGACCGTCGGGACCGCGATCTTGGTCCACGTCTTGAACGCGGCCACGTAGTTCGTCCCGTCCGCGGCGACCGGCGGCAGCGCGGCCTCCGGGGCGTACGCCGCGCCGGCGGCGTTGGTCCAGCCCGCCCAGGTGAAGAGGGCCTCGTCGGTGGCGGACTTGGTCTGCGCCGGGCCGATGTAGACCGGCGCGACGCCGACCGACACGTTCGTCGCGTAGAGCGGCGTGCCGTCCTCGGCGAACCAGCCCACCTCGGCCCAGCCGTCCGGTCCGAACTCCTCCCAGATCGCGTAGTAGGTCGTGTCGGCCGTGACGACCTCCTGCGACAGGTCGAGTCCGACCGTCGCCGTCCTGTCCGTGTTCCAGCCGACGAACCGGTAGCTGTGGTTCTCGTCCGCGGGCTTCGCCGCGTCCGCGTGCGAAGGCGGATCGCCCGAGAGGACCTCCGTGGTGTCGATCGTGACGGCCGCCGAACCGTCCCAGTCGGCCCAGGTCACGATCAACATCGCGTCGCCGACCGTGAGGACGCCCGTGCCGGTGAAGAGGTCGTCGCGGATGTACCGCGCGCCGGACCCGGTCGCGCCGTAGGTGCCGTCGGGCAGCTCCGTCCACTCATCGGACTCGAACACGTCGCGCACGGAGAGCGAGGCGCAGGCCTGGTCCACGGAGAGCTCCACCTTGCCGTAGGCCTCCGCTGCGCCTTCCAGCTTGAGCGGACTGTTCTTGATCGTGCCGAATCGAGGCAGCTTGAGCGTCGCCCCCGCGCAGACGCGAACCGGGATGTTCGACGCGAGCACGCAGTCGTAATCCGTGTTGCCGAGTTGCAACGAGCCGCCGGCCACCGTGATTTCGACCGCGATGTTCGTCTGCGGACCGCCGAGGATCAGGTTGCCGGGATGGGTTTTCACGAAGCCGCCGGCTGCGGTCGTCTCCGCCCAGATTTCATTCGGGGCACCTTGGTAGGACTTCACCCAGACGTAGGCCGGGTGCGCCGCGTCGCCGAGGACGAGTTTTCCGTTGTCGCTGCGCCCCGATTGGCCGATTGCCGTACCTGCGCCATGCAGGACGAGGCCGCCGGACGTGATTGTGAGCGTGCGCCCTGCGCCAAGATACTTGTAACCCGAGTTCTGAAGGAAGAGAGACCGGGCGACAATGTTCGGCTTCGTGGCGGCATTGCGGTTGAGGGCCTTCCCGCTCACGTAGGCGTTCGAGTTCGTGCTGATGATTTCGTCGATTTCCCTGTTCACCCAATACGGTTGGACGAGGCGTCCCGTCGCGTCGAACGCGGCGAAATTGGCGGTACCGAACGAGGTGTCCCGGTTCACGAGAATCCACGGAATGATCGGGTAGACGTCCGTCGACTGGTTGTCGCCCGGCTCGCCGACGAGGTGGTCCGTCCAGTCGAGGACTCGGAACAGGCTGTTCGTTTCGATCGTCGCCGGCGCGGCGGTGCAGGAGGGATCGGCGACCGCGAGCGTGCCACGGTCTGTCTGGACGAGCGTCTTCGCGGTGATGGCGTTGATGGGATAGCCGCTCCCGTTGCCGCCGCATTTCTCCATCGAAACGAGGCTCAATCCCGCGCCGACTTCGAGGACGTCGAACGCCTTCTCGTCCGCAACGCCGACGCCCCACTCGTTGTTGGGGATGTTGTTCGCGCGGTAGGCGCCGCCGTGCAGATGCAGGCCCTTGGCCGGACCCTGTGCGCCCAGCGCGGGGGCCACGCCGTGCGCACCGGTCCCGAGTGTGCCGCGACTCAGGCCGTTGTAGCCGCTCAGCGCGCCGGTGCCAGGGGTGTAGGGAGCCCAGCCGTAGACGTGGGCCGTCACGTTCGAAGCGCCGGCCGCGCGCATCAGGACGCCCGCCGCGGGCGCCTTCAACTCGCCGAGATTCGGACCGGACATCTCGCGGACCGTGCCGGAGAAACCGGAGAAGTCGCCGTTGAAGGCGACGCCGCCCTGCCCCTTCTTCACGATTTCGCCCGTTCCCTTCCAGACGCCCGCGAGAAGAGCGGTGCATCCTTTCCCGGAGATTGCGTAACCGGACAGGCCCGAAATCGTCAGTGTGGCGTTCTGGAGCGTGTTCGTGGAGACGGGCGTGGTCTCTTGGACGTCGAAGAAGCCGCAACAACGCGACGAATCCGTTTCGGACGAGGCGCAGTCGATTTCGGCGTCGCTGGCCCAGACGACGTCGATGGGCCAACCGCCGAGGCGAATCCGGCTGTATTTGTTGCCTTCGCCGTTCGGGCAGACTTGGACGCGGACCGGCTTGCCGTCCGTGCGCCGGAACGTGACGGTTCGCGTGGGGTCGTCCTTGTAGCGCTCCAAGGTGCAGTCGAAGTTGACATTCGGAAGGATCATGCCGGCGTAGAGGCCGCCGATCGTGATGTCCGAACGATGCCGGACAAAGCCGTAGGTTTTCGAGTAGAACGGCAGGATCGCGATGTCGTCCGCGTTCTGGGGGAACGAATCGTTCGTGGCGCTCCCGACCTTGCGCCAGCAATTCGGATTCGACCAGCTGTAGGCGTTGTTATTGTTCCCGTGATTCGTCTCGTCGAAGACATAGATCGACCCGCTCCCGATGGCGTCGGGTAGGATCACGACGCCCATGACGTTCGTCACGAAGTTGGCGTCCACACAACGGACGCCGACGATGCCGGGCTCGAGGGCGAGCAGAATGTTTCCGTCAAGCGACGCGAACCGATCGTTGAGCACCTGGTAGGACACAGGGCCTTCGATTTCCGGAAGGACCGCTCGGTCGCCGGGTTTCATCCACAATGCGTTGACCGCAGAGGCATGTGCCGCCACGTCCGGAACCACGGTTGCGGTCGTTCCCGGATCAACGGCAATCGTCCACGTTTTCGAGAACGGCCGGCCGCTTGAGGTCGTCGTGACGACGACCGTCGCGGTCGCCGGACCGGACGCCGCAGAAATGCCGGTCCACGAAACGTTGTCCGCGGCGGAGAATGTACGCGCGAGGGTGGCGCCGTTGTAGGAGAGCGTCGCCGTGCAAGTCGCCCCGTCGTAGACGTCGGCGACCTCCAGCGCGAAGTCGATCGCATTTCCGTTCGGCGCGTAGGAGACGCCGTCCACCGCGAACGGAAGCGGTTTCGTGACAACCGCCGGAAGCGGGACGTTCGTCGTCGCGTTCCACTCGTTCCGCACGACGAACCGCAGGAAGTACGGCGTGTTTTCCACGAGGTTGGAAAGGGAAACGGTCGTCTGTCCGATGCTCGCATCGGCGATTGTCGTCGAGGCGATCACGGAGAAGTCGTCGGACTCCGACGCTTCCAGCGACACCGTTGCGGAATCGGCGCCGGCCCCGTAGGACGAAAGGTCGAGTTCCGCCGAAAGCGTCGTGCAACCGACCGTCGAGAGATATCCAACACCCTCGGGCCGCCCCGGAACCGGTGTCGAGAAGGAGACGGGACCGAATTCGAGGATCGCGTCAAGATCGTTGGAAACCGACGCTCGGGCGTAATAGGTCGTCCCCTGCTCGAGGCCTGTGATGGAGAGAGGACGCGCGTCGGTCCGATCGACCGTATGCTCGAAGGTCTGGAGAACATCCGAAAAACCGGCGTCCGCGGCGACTTCGACCTTTACGTCCGCCCAGTCGGCGCCGCCCAGCAGGTAGACCGCCATTGTGGCGACGGCGCTCGTGGGCCGCTCCTGTTTCACGGAAAACGCGCCGAGCAGTTCATCGTGCGCAACCTCTCCGGCCGAGAGGAACGTTCCGCTCGCCTGCGTGTCGTAATCGGCCTTCACCCAGTCGGCGCTTGGGGAGCCGCGGCGAAGTCGGATTTCGTCCATGTCGCCGTAGACGCCGCGGCCGTTCTTGTTGGCGGAGGACAGAGGAGCCATGGCGCCGCCAAGCGAAATCTTTGTGAGGTTGACGGGATTGGCCGCCGGGTTGACCAGGTCCCCCGTAGCGGCCTCCACGCCGTTCGTATAGAACAGGAATTGTCCATTCCTCTTCCAAACCGCGTCGAATTTCGTCCACGACGATTGCGAAAGGGCGGGAATTCCGAAGAACTTCAAACAAGCGGCATCGTCTTCTTCGTTTCCGTAGGCGCGAAACGAATTGAAATTGGCGGTGCCATCATTTCCGGTGTTGCTGCCATTCTGGAAACCCCATCCCGGTTCCTTGTCGGCCGTTTTCCGCGAAATGAAATACCACCACTGCGCCGCGCTCTGGGGCCGGACCCAGAACGACGCCGTGAACTCCGGAACGAGCGCATCCACGGCCTCGATTTTGGCCGGACTGCCCGAAAAATCGACCGTGACGCCCGAATCGTAGGGACTCCCGGCGGCGTTTCCGGTGTTCTGCGTGATGAGGCGGGCCTTCCCGATTTTTCCGTCCGACTTGGACTGGGAAGTCGCGACGGCCGTTCCGTTGAGCGCATTTGTCGTCGAATCGCAGACTGTCGCCCCGCCCCCCCCCGGATCGTTCATGTGCCAGACGCCCGTGTAGCCCGTCCACGAATTGCCGTTGCAGGCGTCCTTGCCGGTCGCGGCCGAACCCCACCCCATGAAGAACTGTGTGCCGGCGCGCAGTTCGGGAAGCGACACCCAGACGAGCGACGTGGCGTTGTTGTCCCACGTGTCGATTTCGAACGGAAGGCCGTTGCCGTCCGAATCGAGGAACAGGAGATCCGCGCCATCGGCGGGCGACCGCATGTCGGCGTAATGGAAGCCGTCGATTCCCTCCTCGGAGAGACGGACGAGAACCGGGAAGTTCTCGAGCGTGGAGTCGCCGGCGTATTCGTCGACCGTAAGGAGAACGGCGTGGTTGACGCCGGCGAACGACGGAAGCGGCTTGTCGGAATGCTCCACGGAATAGACGGCCTTGTAGGAAACCTCGGAGCCGGCGACGACCACCGGCAGTTCGGATATCGCGTTGGTCGGACCGCCCGCGACCGGCGTCCAGCCTTGGAAAGTGTAGCGATCGTAGAGCGTGTTCGGTTTCACGGGATCGTCGCGCGTCGGACGCGCGCCGGCCGAGCAAGCGGTTGTCGCGGGATTGAGCGCCGTCGTCCCGTCGTCGTCGAACCAACGGACGAGCGAGTCGGCGAAAATCGCGTAAAGCGTCGTGTTCCCCGGAAACGCGGTGGTCGCAAGGTTGAGTCCCGCCGTCGCGATGGCGTTCGTGTTCCAACCGACGAAGAACGCGCCGGACTTGGACGGCGTCCCGGGCGCGACGGGCGTTTCTGCGACGAGGACCGTCGTCGTGGCCGTCGTCGAAATCAGGTCGCCGCCGACTTCCATCGTTCCGCCGTTCGTTCCGACATCCCATGTCACGAACTGCACCGCTCCGCCATTGGAAAGAAACGTCTCGTCCGCCTGCGTCGAATAGTCTGCAAATGCCCAATCATCCGAGGCCGTCGTCTTAAGGATACGACATTCGTCCATGTAGCCGAAGAAGGAAGCGTTCCCAACTACGTTATACCCGCCGATGCCAAGACCTTCCCCATTATCTGTCGGAGCCGCACTCACCGTCCCCGAATAAAAAGGCTGCCCATTCGCGTAGATTGTACCGGACTTTCCAGCGAAGGCAAAAGTAAGATGAGTCCAGCCAAGATCGATTAGCTTGAGTGCCGAACTTGATTCGATGGATGAATTGCTATTCTTCCCTCGCATGACGACCTTCCGGCCGCTATTGGGCTTTCGTGCAAAGGCCTCCCAGCCAGTGTTGATACCCCAGGCAGACTTGCGCGAGAAGAGTCGGCTGTCGTTCGTATTTTCGGCAGTCATATAGAACCACCCCGAAGCGGTAAAGGTTCCGCCGACAGATTGACTGTCGTAATTTGGTGCGATTAGATTTCCGAGACGCCCCGACACAGCGTTTTGGCGTGCGGTTCCGATTTTTCCAACGACATTGGTCGAATCCACGGTGTAGTCTCCGCTCGGGGTGGCGGTAAGACCATTGCCGGTGGCGTCTGTGACAGCTCCGCTCGCTTCATCCATGTGCCAGACACCGACGTAGTTCGTCCAGGCGTTGCCGTCGCAAACCGTTTTGCCGGATTGCGACGAGCCATAGAACATGGCGAACTGCGTACCGTTCGCCATCTTGGGCAGCGTGACCCAGACGAGGGACGTGGCGTTCGCGGACGTGTCCCACGTGTCGATGTCGAACGCGAGGGGGGTCCCGTCGTCCGCGACGAAGCAGAGGTCGTCGCCGGTGGACGGGAACATCATCTCGTCGTAGTCAAAACCGGAGAGGCCGGTTTCGGAAATTCGCACGAGGACCGGGAAGTTCGTGAGCGGAGAACGGTTGGCGTCGTAGCCGTCGACCGTGAGGACGATGCGGCGGGAGAAGCCGTCGGGCGCGCCGCGGGTGGAAGGCGTGGTCTCCCAGACGGCCTTGTAGGAGGCGACGGTTCCTGCCGCCTGGACGGGGAGTTCGTTCGTAGCGTAAACAATGGTTCCGTCGCCACCGAAGGGTGTCCAGCCTTGAAAGACGATGTCGTAAAAAAACGAGCTCTTCGCGGGATTGGCGCGCACGGGGCGCGTCTCGTCGGGAACGACGGTGAAGGCCGGCGAAAGCGGCGTGACCCCGTCGTCGTCGTACCAGTAGGCCAAAGAGTCCGTCTCCGCAACGGCCGCCGAGGAGGAAAGAAACGATTCGTTCGCCATCGTGGCGTATTCAGCGGCAATCCAGTCGGCCGATGCGACGCCGTCGAAGATGCGCAATTCATCCATGTCGCCGACAAAAGAATCATCAGACGCCGCGTTCGCGTAGGAGCCGAACGACCAATAGGAATTCGCCGTGTTGTTCGTGAGATTTCCGGGGCTGGCTCTCGTCTGGTCTTGCACGCCGTTGAAATATGAAGTCAGCGACACGTCCCCTTCGTAGGCGAACGCGACGTGTCCCCATGTTTGGTCGGCGAGCGTGTAGTTGCCGCTGGTCCACTGGTGCGAATTGCTGCCGTTGTTGGCGGAAACGGAAATATATTTACCCTGCTCCTGAAGCATCACATACCCGGTTCCCGCACTCCAGGCGGTGCGACTGGCGCTGAGGATGTGCGTACCCTTGTTATTGCCGCCATTGCCGTTGCGCTTGAACCAGCCGGACACCGAGAACTGGCCGCTACCCGTGAGCGACGCCGAGGGGTTTGCGACATTGACGCCGATTGCTTTGGCGACCGACTTCGCTATGCCGCCGCCGATTTTGCCCGCCTCCGCGCTCGCGACGACGGACGCCGAACCCGCCGAGACGGTCACGCCACCGGAAACTGCGTTGGTGATTGCGTCGCCACCGTGAATCACGGCCACATATCGCGACCAGACATCGCCCGTGGCGGCCGAGGCGACGCCGTCGCCGTAGGTCATCGTAAAGGTCGTCGAGGACGTGAGCGAGGGAATGCGCACCCAGACAAGGGACTCGCCGCCGGGATTCCAGGTGTCGATTTCGCGGGCAAGTTCGGTCTCGCCGATGAAGAAGCGGACATCCGTTCCGCCTTCTTGGCAATTGTCGTAGGAGAAGCCCGGGATTCCGGTCTGAGTCGAAGCGTTATACTCGGCGAACCGCACGAGGACGGGGAAGTTCGCGAGTGTTTCCGTCCCGGTATAGCCGGCAACGCTAAACGTCACGGTGTGGGCGACGCCGGTCGGCAAGGGGCTCTGGGCTTTCACCCTTGCGGGGAGCGCGAGGGCGAGGACGAGCGCGAGGGGAAGGAGGGACTTTTTCATGGTTCGGGCCTTTCGGGAAACGAGAGGTTTGTAGTTTAAAGGGTAAAGGGTAAAGTTTAAAGTTGAAACGGTTGAAGAGGTTGAAAGGGTTGAAAGGGGTGAAGGGGGATCAGCGGCGGGGCTTCCTCGGGGGCGGGGCGGGAGGAGACGGCTGGTCGATGTCGGCCAAGGTTGCGTCGACAACTTGGCCGAGTCTCTCCACGACGGGCCTCAAGACGGACAGCTCGTCGGGAGGACTTTGGGTCAACGAGTATTGGGCGACCCCAATGGGGCGGGACTCGTCCGCCAAGGCGTATTCGACGACGGTCCGGTTTCTCCGTTGGCAAAGGAGCAGACCGATCGTCCGTCCGTCCCATTCGTGACGCAGCTGCCTGTCGACGGCCGTCATGTAGAATCCGAGCTGCCCCGTGTGTTCCGGCCGGAATTCTCCGACCTTGAGTTCGACGACCAGGTATCTCCGGAGGGCGAGATGGTAGAAAACCAGATCCGGCCAGAAGTCCTTGCCGCCGACGGTCACGCGAACCTGTCGCCCGACATAGGCGAATCCTCCGCCCAGTTCGGTCAAGGTCCGGGCGATGTTCCGGACGAGGGCCTTTTCGATTTCCCGCTCGTCTTCCTCGTCGACCGTTTCCATCAGATCGAACGCGTATTCGCTTTTCACGAGTTCGCGGACGAGCCAGCTCTCGGGGGCGGGAAGAACCGCCCGGCAATTGTCGATGGTTTTTCCGGACTTTTCGTACAACCGCGCTTCGATCTGCTCCGCGAGCTTGTTGCGGCTCCATCCGTTCCGGAGCGTCCGAACCAAGTAGAACAACGCTTTTCCGACGTCCTTGCCGCACTTTCCGAAGAGCAGGACATGATGCCCCCACGGAACGGAAACGAGAAGAGCCGTCATTTCTCCCGCTTCTCCGTTATCGGCAACAAGTTGTTGCCGTTTGCCGTAGAGTTCGTAGAACGTCAATGCATACTTGAGATTCCGCGGCGAAAGGCCCTTCGGATTGTCGATTCCGAGCTGCAGGTCGGCACTGAGGTTTTCAAAGAAAGCGAGTCCGCGTCGGCGGCCCGGATACTTCTGGGAAATGTCGCGGCCGAGGTTCCAGTAGAATTCGATCAGCGCCGAGTTCACCGAAATCGCGGCCTTGATCTGCGTCGCGCGGTAGCGCTTCTTGAGTTCGCCGATCCAGGACAGGTAGTCCGCGTCGCGCTTCGCGGCGACGGGGACCGATTTCTTCGTTTGTTCGGGGAGCCGGGGCATCGGAGGGGCGGTGTCGTTGAATCGCGGAAAGTCCTTCCGTCCGTCACGCGACAACCGCCGCCGCGAGGAGCGCGGGGGCGAGGACGAGCGCGAGGAGGGGGAGGGACTTTTTCATGGTTCGGGCCTTTCGGGAAACGAGAGGTTTGTAGTTTAAAGGGTAAAGGGTAAAGTTTAAAGTTGAAGGGGGTGAAGAGGTTGAAG
>JAEEGL011689436.1_pt1 | contig 10292 bp, 7 predicted proteins | sample 9134231 | NCBI WGS metagenome assembly JAEEGL01 (sample SAMN16246548, study PRJNA631951) | gut metagenome | biome: gut microbiome; feature: rumen; material: fiber-attached | host: Bos | place: Iran: Karaj | collected 2018-10
CATGCGGTTCGATTCGCGGCGGATGCGCTCGGCAAAGCGCCGCACGTCCTCGTCCTTCGCCATGCCGTTTTCGATCATCTCGGCGTAGCCGGAGATCGAGGTCAGCGGGGTCTTCAGCTCGTGCGAGACGTTCGCGGTGAACTCGTGGCGGATCCGGTCCGCCCGCTGCTGCTCGCCGAGATCGGTCAGAATCAGCACCGCGCCGGTGCGCAGACCGTCCTGATACGTGTCCTGATAGTGCAGACGCACCGCCTGCCCGAACAGCTCGACCGTTTCGCTTCTGCCGCTGCGGACGCCGCCGAAAAACGCGTGCACGTCGTCCGGCAGGTCGTGGATCCTTCGGAGCGTCGTCGGGGTCATATGCAGCAGCTCGCACGCCTTTGTGTTCAGAAACAGCACGGTGCCTTCGAGATCGAATACCGCAACGCCGTCCTCCAGCGCGTCCAGAATGCCGGAGAGCATCGTTTCGTTCATCACGCCTACCTCCCGATCCGGTAGCCCACGTTGCGCACGGTCTCAATGAGGTTTCCCGCGTCGCCGAGCTTTTTGCGCAGCGTCTTGATGTGCATGTCCACGGTGCGCGTTTCGCCGGTGAAGGCAAAGCCCCACACGGCTTCCATCAGCTGCGCGCGTGTGACGGGCGTGCCGATGTTGGAAAGCAGATGCTTCAGAAGTCCGTATTCCTTGAACGTCAGCTCGGTTTCCTGTCCGTCGACGGTCACGCGGTGGCGGCTGTCGTCCAGCTTGATCGAGCCGAAGCGCAGCACCGCGGCGGCGGGCCGGTGTGTGCGGCGCAGCAGCGCCTTGCAGCGCGACACCAGCTCCATAACGCCGAACGGCTTCGAAAGGTAATCGTCCGCGCCGGAATCGAGCCCTTTGACCTTGTCCGCTTCGGACGTCTTCGCCGTGACCACGATGATCGGGACCGACCGCGTTTCGGGGTCGGTCCGGAGCCGCTTCAAAAGCTGCAGCCCGTCCGCGCCGGGCAGCATGATATCGAGCAGAACGAGATCGGGAAGGCGCTCCTTCACCGCCGCAAGGAACGACGTTCCTTCCGGGAACGATTCGACCGAGAGACCTGCGCTTTTCAGCGCGTAGGTCTCCAGTTCGCGGATGTCGGTATCGTCTTCTGCAATATATACGAGCGCCATATTATACGGTTGCCAGACGGCGGATCGCCTCCGCCATGACGTTGGTGTTGAAGCGGATGTCCTCGATCGAGATCGACTCGTCCGGCATGTGGCACATGCTCTCCTCGCCCTCGCGCACAGTGCCGAACGCAACTGCGTTGTCGAGCTCGCGCGCGTAGGTGCCGCCGCCCATCGAAAGCGGCTTGGAGTCCGAGCCGTTCAGCTCGTTGTACACGTTCATCAGCGTGGAGACGAGCTCGCTGTCCGCCGGGATGAAGTGACCCGGCTTGATGACCGTGTCGGTGCGGACAAAGCCCGCCTTGCCGTACGCCGCGTCCCACGTCGCGAGCAAATCCTCCGCCTTTGCGGAGAACGGATGGCGGCAGTCGGCGATGAAGCGCACGCCGTTTTCGTCGAAGCGGATCACGTCGGGCTGATAGGTGATCCTGCCGGATTCGTCCGTCACGTCGATGCCGAGCGTTTCGCCGTGCATGTCGAGCTTCCAGAGCGCGTGCAGCGCAAGCACCGTCGCCTTATCCTCTGCGGGAAGCGGCTGCTGCACAAGGATCAGCAAAAGCGCCTGCAGCGCGTTCTTCGCAAACTCCGGCATGGAGGCGTGACCGCCGCGGCCCTCGACCGTGATGCGGCTGCCTTCGTACGTGACCGTGTAGCCCTCGGGCGCTTCCACGGGGATCGCTTCGCACGGGAGCTCGGCGCGGATCACGCCGGGGATGACGTTCGCCGCCGAACCGCAGTCGATCCGAAGTTCCGAACGGTACTGCTTTTCGTACGTCGTGTGCATGATGCCCATCTCGGAATTGACGGCGGGGTATTCCGCGTCCGGCGTGAACGCCAGCGTCGGCTGTCCCTCGACCTTCAGATAGTGCTCGACGCCCAGGGATCCGATCTCCTCGTCGCAGCCGAGGATGACGCGCACGCGGCGCTTCATCGGGAAGCCGAGGTCCTTGATCGCGGCGAGCGCGTAGATCGCGGAGAGCGCGGGGCTCTTGTCGTCCAGCGTGCCGCGTCCGATGATGCGGCCGTCGCGTTCCGTTGCGGAGTACGGCGGGACCGACCAGCCCTCGCCCTCCGGAACGACGTCGAGATGCGCCAGGATGCCGAGGACCTCCTCGCCCTCGCCGTACTCGACGACGCCGCAGTACCCGTCGACGTCCCACGCGTTGAGACCCAGCCTGCGCGCGATCGCCAGCGCCGCCTGCAGCGCTTCGTACACCGTCTTGCCGAACGGCTTGCCCGGCTCCGCGGGATCCCCGCGGGACACGGACGGGATGCGCACGAGCGCCTTGAGGTCTTCGATCTGATCGCGCAGCGTTTCTTCGATCCGATTCTTCATAGCAAATTTCCTTCCTTTCTGTCAGTTGACTGCGGAGAAGCCCTTGCCGATGACTTCCCGCGTATCGATGATGGAAATGATCGCCTTCGGATCCTTTTCGAGGACGATGCGGCGGATGCGTCCGAGCTCGATCGTCTTCGTCAGGATATAGACCAGCGTCTTTTCTTGATTGGTGTACGCCCCGCGGCACGGGATATACGTGACGCCGCGGTGCATCTTGTTCAGCACGTCCGGCGCGATCTCCTCCCACTTGTCGGAGATGATGAACAGCGTCTTGGTGCGGTTGATGCCGAGAATGATGTTGTTGAACGCAATGCTCGTGACGAACAGCGCAATGAACGACAGCGCGGCGCTCTCCACGCCGACGCGGTAATCGCCCGCGCCGATCGCCTTCACAACGCCCAGCGCAAGCGCGATCACGACGTTCAGCGACATGGAGATCGTACCCATCGAGATCGAATACTGGCGGTTCAGCAGCAGCGAAACGATGTCCATGCCGCCCGTGCTGCCGCCCAGCCGCACGATCATGCCGCCCGCGACGCCCATCGTGACCGCGCCGAAGATCACGCTCACCACGCGCCACGCCGGCTCGCTCATGTCGAACAGCGCCGGGAACCGCAGGTTGCCGAACAGCGCAAGCTCCGCGGCGAACAGCACCGTCATCAGAAGCGTGTAGACCGTGAACCGGATGTGCAGATACCGGAACGCCAGGATCAGCAGCGGGATGTTGGCGACCGTGACGAAGACCCAGTTCGGGACCGCGCCGTTCGTTGCGTAGGTGATCAGCATGCCGATACCCGTGACGCCGCCGGTGACGACGCCCGCCGGGGTATAGAGCAGCGTGACCGCCAGCGCCTCGATCGTGATCATCAGCGACATCAGGACCACGGCTTTCGCTTCGCGCAGGATCCGCTTTCCGCGGTTCGTGTCTGAGGGACAATTCGCTTTCTTTCCCATAGGTCCTCCCACAAATTTCTTCAGCATACAGTATACCAAATCTCCGCCGTGCTGGCAAGCCCGTATTGCGCGGGAAGCCGTCCTTTGTCTGCACGGAAAAAGACCTCCGGAACGCATGTCCGGAGGTCGGAAGGAGAGGTTCTGCGGTTTATTTCACCTTGGCGGAGAGCACGTTCGACCATTCGCCGAAGTAGGTCATGCCCTCGAACACGGTGTAGGAGCGTACACGGACGTAATAGGTCGTTTTGGACTTCAGGCTTTTGACGGTCGTTTCGTACGTCTTTGCGTCGGTGATCCTGACCGTGCTGACGTTCCTGGTGAACGCGCTGTTCGTCGCAAGCTGCACATCGTAGCCGGTGAAGTTCTTCGACCCGCTCCATTTGACGATCAGCTGCCTTTTGCCCGCCGTTACGCTGTTCAGCGTGCGGGTGGTGATGCGTACGGTCGTTTTGAGCGGTCCGACGACGCCGAGGTTATAGTTGTCGCCGACGTTGCCGCCGATCGTTGCGCCGGAAACCGGATCGGTGCGCCGTGCAAAGTACGCCTTGACGCCGTACTGATAGCGCGTGCCTGCATAGGCCTTTGTGTCGATCCACTGGGTCGCCGTCGTGTTGTTCCAGCGGAGGAACTCGGTCCAGCCGGAGCTTGTGAGGTTCCACGCGCGGCGGTAGATGACGTAGCCTGCTGCGCCTTCGACCGGGCTCCATGTGATCCGGATGCCCTCGGCGATGTTCTCAACCGTCGTAGCCGTCGTCGGCGGCAGATAGATCTTGAACCAGCCCCGCGCCGTGCCGCTGTACTGCGACGTGAACGTCACGATCACGTATGCCGTGCCTGCGTTGACGTTCTCGCGGTATCGATACGTATAGTCCGACGGATCGACGACGCTGCCGTCCTTTGCCTTGACCGTGAACCGCGGCGTCTGCGCGCTGCCGTTACAGACGACGTACGGCGTTTTGCCGTTGAAGCTGACGTCGTTTGCGTTCCACTCGATCGTGCCGTCGAAGACGGGCTGCTCGGGGATCGAGGTCGGCGTCGGCGTCGGGGTGGGTGTCGGGGTCGGGGTGGGCGTCGGTGTGCGTGTGGGCGTCGGCGTCGGTGTGGGTGTCGGGGTTGCAATCCGCTCCCAGCGCGCATAGATGTATCCGTCGGTTATTACTTCAAAGGTTTCCGTGACCTGTATGGCGTCCGCGTCTCTGGAAGTGTACCAGCCTTTGAAGAGATAGCCGTTGCGTCTTGCTTCCGGCAGAGGACCGATATCATCTCCGTCTTTCACGTCTCTGTACGATTCGTCGCAGGACCCGCCGTTTGCATTGAAGAAAACGGTCCTCCAATAATTGCCGATCCAGTGCGCATAGAGGGTTGCGGACGACGTCGGCTTCCACTCGGCGTCTACGCGGGTTCCGTTCCACGATTCGGTGTACCAGCCCTTGAACGTATAGTACTGACGCGTCGGGATCGGCAGCATTCCGATCGCATCGTTTTCGGCAAGCCGGACGGACGTTACGTCGCACTCGCCGCCGTTCGGATCGAACGTGATCGTGTATTTCGGCTCGGCATATTCGGTCACGGTGACCGTTGCCGCTCGACTGTATACGGTTGAATAGTTGTTCCACGCCTTCAGGCGGAACTGACAGCCGGAATCGGAGGCCGCCGCCGTAAAGGTCAGGATCTCGGACGTCTCGCCTTCCATATCCGTCCACGTCGTTCCGTCTGCGCTTCTCTGCCACTGCAGCTGCGCCTCTCTGCCGCTGTAGCCGGGACATTCGGATTGCGCCTTGGCGTTCAGCCACACCGGGTACTGTTCGTGCACCGTCACGTCCTGCGGCTCAAGGATCCAATGCAGCTCGGGCAGCACCGTGACCTCGCACGTCGCGCTGTATCGCCCGTCGAACGTCGTCGCCGTCATGGTGACGGTTCCGTTATGGCTGCCGCAGATCTCGTTTGAGCTGACGGAATTGCAGCTTGCAATCTCCGGATCGGAGGATTCCCATATGACCCATTGGATGCCTGCGTCTGCCGGCGTGATCTCCACGTTGATCCTGGCATAGGTTCCGGAGGTCATCGTGAACGTTGAGGGAATGCTGATTCCCGTGACGGGCACGTACGTAAACGGGGTCCCCGGATAGACCGTGCCGTCGTAGATCAGGCCGGATGCGGGCGCGGGGACGTGCCCTTCGCCGATGTGCATCGCTTCCACCTGCTCGTGTGTCAGGATCATCACTTCAGGCAGCTCCATGTTCGAATAGTACCAGTTGCGGTTTGCGTAAAAGTACGGCGCCCGCCACTCGTCGCGGTCCTTATCGTAGGAGTAGATGACGTCCTGACAGTGCGGATTCCCGTCGATATCCGTATAGGATACGTTGTGGACCAGGATATCCGCCGTCGGATGGTCCTCGAACCGGGCATAGTCGACGCACTCGTACTTGTTGACATAGATCCCGTCGATCCATACGCCGGACGCGATCCTGTACCGGTCTGCAAACGGGACGATATAGGCGTACGTCGTGCCGAGGCTGAACCAGCTTTCTGCGGCAACGCGGATCCAGGTCCCTCCGGTGGCCCGGATCGTCGCTGCAAAGGTTTCTCCGTTGATCAGGTCGTTGTACGCTTCGGCGTCCGCCTCTGCCGCCGCGCGATAGCGTTCGAACACCGCAAGATATCCGGGGATGGTGCCGTTTGTTCCGAGATCGGACCCGCGGAAGGTGAACGATTGCTCCACGCGCTCGGTGTACAGCGGTTCATGCCCGCCGCTGCCCGCGCCGCCGTACGTGTGTGTTTCTCCCTGATAGGTGACCTTGATCTCCCAATGATACGTGCCGGATGCGACCGTGCAGTCCGGCTGCATCTTTTCGGCGACCGCACTCATGGTCCCCGGGAAGGAGGCAGAATCCAGAATAAACGGATATGCATTCATCAGCAGAATGCCGTCGCTGCACGCAGAGAACATCTCATAATGCTCGTTCAGTGACAGCTCCTCATACGGCGACGTCGCCAAAAACGGATACGGGCGAGTCTCACTGGGCTTGCTGCTGTCGTACACGGCGCGGGGATAGATCGCGATCTCATCCAATGCCGCCTGGATCGCGTCCATCCGGGTGAAGAACGGATCGGACGGATTCGTATAGGCGTCGATCAGGTAATCCAGGTAGTTTTTCATCTCCTGACAGGGAACCGTAACGTCGGTATCTTCATACTCGTTGCTTGTGAAGGTCGTTCCCTTTTTGGTCAGCTTCTGCAGCACGAACGTTCCGCCGTCGGAAAAGGTTTTGCGCGTCATGAACAGATATCCGCCGTTGACGCGGTACGTCTCCGGATTCTCGTAAACGACGTCCGGATGCACCGCCCGGTCAATGTAATAAGACCCTGCTTCGATTTCCGTTATGGAAAAGACGTTCGATCCGGACGGGATCCGGATCTCCGCATGATCCTCCGAGGTGTAATACTTACTTTCTTTGTCCACCAGCCGGAAGCTCTCGGGGTCGGGATTGTCGGTTTTGATGTACAGGATGTACGGGAACGGCGCGAGGACCGGATGGATCTCATAGCTGTACGCCGTGACTTCGTCGCCCTCCGCTGCCGGTTCGGCGTCGGACGGAACATCGGCGGCGTCCGTTTCATCCGTTGTCAGAGGGGCGTCGGTCGGTTCCGCGTCGTCCTCGGACGGCGTATCTGCCGGATCGACCGTTTCCGAAGCGCCTGCGCCGGGATCCTCCTGCGACTCCGCGAACGCGGCGGGGACGAGTGCCAGCACCATGATGAGGCAAAGAATGCAGGCGATGATTTTGCTGAACGGTTTCATACTTCATTCTCCTTTCAATAATGTCCGAAATGACGGTACGTTACGGTCGGACGCCGCCCCGTGGGGTTTCAAGGTCGTCCGTGAGCCGGATGCAGTAGCGGAGGATTCTTGCCGCATCGTCTGCGGCGACCGATCCGTCGCCGTTGACGTCCGCGCGGCTTGCCGCATCCTCCTCGAGCGCTGCAAGCCCGACGATGCTCTGCATGAGCAGCGACGCGTCACGGGAGGTGATCGCTCCGTCGCCGTCGGTGTCGCCGATCGGGACCGCAGCCGATGCGGTTTCTGCCGACGCAAGCGGTCTTGCGGCAAGCAGCAGGACCGAGAACAGAATTGCGAAGACCGTGCGTTTCATATGCGTTTTTGCTCCTTTCCGGAATTGCTTGGTTTGCTTTTCGATGATAAGGAGCGGTTTCATAACGGTTTGGTTTTACGAAATGCCGTTTTTTGGCAAAAAAAGAACGCCGCACGGAGCGGCGGGAAGGGATCGTTCAGATCAGCCAGAGCAGGAACGCGATCAGCGTCGCGCCGAGCAGCATCAGGGCAAAGGCGACCGGCCATTTGCCGGTGCGGTTGAAGCCGTAGATATCGTCCCAGCCGCGTCCCTCCGGCGTAAAGATGACCTGCTTCATATAGACCAGTCCGTACAGCACGACCGGCGCGACGCCGACGGCAATCGTCCACGCGGGCATGGCGGTCTTTTTTTCGAAGACAAGGAAGGACACGATCGCAAGCAGCGGGCACAGAAGATGCAGAAAGAACTCCGGACCGGTCAGCATCCGCTTGAAATCGCGCGTGACCGGGACCAGAAAGAACAGCACCGTCAGCAGCGTCACCGCGACCGCCGACGTGGCGGCGTACTTCAGCAGCAGCACGGAGAACGGCAGGCTGCCGGTCGCCGCAAAGATCGCCGTGACCAGCGACGCCGCCCCGCAGAACAGGTTGGACAGTATGGTGAAAAAGCGAAACAGACCGCGGGCGGGATTCGTATGCCGGATCGCCCAGATCATACATCCCGTGACAAGCGCGGTGTTCGCAGCGTTCAGAAGCAGCACTGGCAGCATGGCGGTTTCCTTTGCGTTTCTCGGATCTTTCCGGTATCGTACCATACTTTTCCCCGTCCTGCAAGGGCTTTGCCGCACAGCTTTTTTTGCGGTTTCGCAGAATATTTACAAAATATCTCTTGTGCCGTGCAACCGAATCCCGTATCATACGGTATATATGATGTACGGACGCTGAAGCGCCCGCGCGGAATTGCTCAAATAACAATAAATATAAAGAAAGGAAATCAATCCCATGAAGAAACTGATTGCTTTGACGCTTTGCATGCTGCTGGTCGTTGCGGCTCTGGCATGCGGTAAGACCGCAGAGGGGAAGCCCGCGGAGGATAAGGCGGAAGCGGCGCAGGAGGCGACGAACAACGAAACGCAGGCGGCCGCGGAACAGACGGAGCAGCAGGAGCCCGCCGGCATGCCGGAAGACGAACCGATCTCCGGCGGCTGGGCGAATACCGAGGATCCCGCGATGACCGACGAGCTTCGCGCGATCTTTGAAAAGGCGCTTGCGGAACTGGTCGGCGTGAACTACACGCCCATTGCATGCCTCGGCACGCAGGTCGTAGCGGGCACCAACTACTGCTTCCTCGCGCAGGCGACGGTCGTCTATCCCGACGCAAAGCCGACCTATGTGCTCGTGTACGTCTATCAGGACCTGCAGGGCGGCGCAACGGTCATGAACTTTGCCGATATGCCCGTGATCCCGAACGAGTACGGCGAGGCGGAGCCGATCCCCGCAGACGAGACGCTGATGGGCGGCTGGGCATACGCGGAATCGTATGAGATCACCGACGAGATCAAGGACCGCCTCGGCAAAGCGCTCGAGAAGCTTGTCGGCGCAAACTATGAGCCGGTCGCAAACCTTGCGACGCAGGTCGTGGCGGGACAGAACCGCTGCCTGCTCTGCAAGATCTCGCCCGTTGTGCCGAATCCCGTTCCGCACTACACGCTCGTGTACGTCTATGAAGACCTCGAGGGCGGCGCGGAGATCACCCAGACGATCGACCTCGACGTCGGCGCGCTCTGCACCTACGGCGCATAAACGCACGTTCGCTGCGCCGATCCCGAAAATCGCATATACGCACGCTGCGGGGCTGTTCAATGCTTTTGAACAGCCCCGATCGTTTTGCGGCACACGGGCCGGCGGCGCTTGACGAAGAAGCTGCGCGCGTGATATGATAAAACCGGAAATCGGAACGGTTCAAAGAGCCGGGCGGAGAATAGGTATGGATGTATTCAATGTGATCTCGCTTCTGGGCGGGCTTGCCATGTTTTTGTACGGCATGCGGCTCATGGGAGATTCCTTAAAGGAGAATTCCTCCGGAACACTGAAACGCGCCATGAGCAAGGTGACGAACAATCCCCTGAAGGCGTTTGTTCTCGGTGTGCTCGTGACCGCGCTGATCCAGTCCTCGACCGCGACGATCGTCATCACCGCGGGTCTGGTGGGCGCCGGGATCCTGACGCTGCACCAGTCGCTCGGCATCATCATCGGCGCGAACGTCGGCACCACGGTCACGGGTCAGATCATCCGCCTTCTGGACATCGACTCCTCCGGCTCGTCGTTTCTGCGCGTGTTCCAGCCGTCCACGCTCGCCCCGATCGCGCTGATCATCGGCGTCGTGCTGATTATGACCGCCTTTTTCAAGAACGCGCGGTCCATCGGCAACATCGCGATCGGTTTCGGCATCCTCTTTTCCGGTCTTCTGAACATGACCGGCGCGGTCAATACGCTGACCGAAGCGGGCGTGTTCGACAAGCTCTTCGCGCGGCTCGGCGACAACCCGTTTCTGGGCTACGTCACCGGCGCGGGCGTAGCGTTCACGCTGCAGAGCTCCTCGGCGACCATCGGCATTCTGCAGGCGTTCTCGCAATCGGGGATGCTGGCGTTCAAATCCGTCTATTCGGTCATCGTCGGCGTCTACCTCGGCGACTGCGTGACCACGGCGATCGTCATCTTCATCGGTTCCAAGGCGGAGGCGCGCCGCGTGGGCGTC
>JAEEGL012013830.1_pt1 | contig 10292 bp, 9 predicted proteins | sample 9134231 | NCBI WGS metagenome assembly JAEEGL01 (sample SAMN16246548, study PRJNA631951) | gut metagenome | biome: gut microbiome; feature: rumen; material: fiber-attached | host: Bos | place: Iran: Karaj | collected 2018-10
CAGGCACCCTGCTGAGGTGCACACCAGCCTACACCGTGTGTATAACCTGAGATATCTTTAACTTCTTTTACTTTTACCCACTTAGCTTCTTCGGGTATGGGAGCACAGCCATGATGAACGCCCTGCGCTACCGGACACATTTCTTCAACTTCTTTTGAATAAACCATGCGAAACTACTCCTTTCAGAAAATAATGAAAACCTTATATATTTTCTCACAAACACGTGAAAAAATCCATATCAATTTACTTTTTTTTGCCCGTTTTGTAATACTCGCTCGAAGCTTTGAACATTTCCCTGACTGCCGACTGGTTTTTAAGATCACGTACATGGTTCGTCCGCCTGGCAACATAGTCGTTCAGCTTTGTCATGTAATCCTCCGAAGGCAGTTCCCCCTCAGCGACCATCGTCAGCCCCTTTTCCCAGCTTGCGGTAAGCTTCGGATCAAGAAGCGCCTTGATGGAAACATCAACGACATCGTACACCATCTCTCCAAGCTGAGTCGGTGTGATGACCTGCGTCTTCTTGTTTGTCTTCATGTAATTGATCTTGCCGAGTTTTTCAAGTATCCCGGCACGCGTCGCACTCGTTCCGATCCCGCTTCCTTTGATCTGCGCCCTCAGCTCCTCATCTTCAATGAGCTGTCCGGCATTTTCCATCGCAAGCATCATAGTACCGGAATTATACCTTTTCGGCGGACTCGTTTCGCCTTCTTTTATGTTAAAATCGTTCGCTTCCACTTCGGAGCCTTTCTTCAGCTTTTTCAACGTCTCAAGAAATGCGGCATCGATCGTTACATCTTCCTCGTCACCGCCTTCTTTATCCTCAGACTCTTCCTTCTCTTCCTTGGCGGCAGTCCTGTCCTTCCAGTACGAAGGCTTGCTTATCGCAAGGAAACCTTCCTTATCGAGCACCTTGAAGTTTGAAAAGAAGCTCTCATTCGCAAACTCACAGACTATGCTCATCTTCTGATAGACAGCCGCAGGATAAAATATAGACAGAAACCTTCTGACAATCAGCTCGTATATCTTTGCCGAAGTATCCGAAAGCGATTTCAGCGCATCAAATCCCTGCCCTGTAGGGATGATGGCATAATGGTCCTCGATCAGTTTGTCGTTGACATACCTCGTCTTTGCGATGCCTTCATACATTTTATTGTCGATGATCCCCTGCGCTATCTGAGCAACAGGCGTATATCTGACAAGTCCTCTGATATTCCTGTCTATCTCTTTTGCAACCGCAGTCGATAAAACTCTCGCATTTGTTCTCGGATAAGTCGTGAGCTTCTTCTCGTAGAGCTCCTGCGCAACGTTGAGCGTATCCGAAGGACTGATCTTAAAAAACTTCGAACAGTCTGCGGAAAGCTCCGTAAGGTTGTAAAGAAACGGCGGATTCTTCGTTTCCTTTTTCTTTTCGATCGAAGTGATCACGCCCCTCCCGCCGGACTCGCTTTGAACCTTTTTGAGAAAATCCTGTGCGTCGGCTTTATCGAGAAAACCGTTGTCCTTATACAGTTTCGGGGACACGAAATATGAACTTCCCTCAACTGCTTTCCAGTCAGCCTTAAACTTCACATCGCCGGATGCGCAGTTGGCAAACACCCGGTAGAACGGCGTTTTTACAAATGATCTTATCTCGCGCTCACGCCGTACGACCATACCGAGAACGCATGTCATGACCCGTCCGACAGCGACAGTTGCATTCTTTTCACCTAAGAATCCCGCGATCGTATCCCCGTATTTAAGAGTAAGCGCCCGCGAAAAATTAATACCCATCAGATAGTCTTCCTTTGCGCGAAGATATGCGCTGTCGGCAATATGATCGTATTCGGAGATATCTTTTGCATCCTTGATCCCGTTGCGGATAGCCTCTTCCGTCTGCGAGTCTATCCAGACACGTTTCTGAGCTTTTCCCTTTACGTTAGCCATTGATGCAACTAGTCTGTATATGTATTCCCCTTCTCTTCCCGAGTCGGTACAGACATAGATCGTTGAAACGTCTTCGCGGTTCAACAGCCCCTTTACGATATTAAACTGTTTTTCGGAGGATTTGATGACTTCGTATTTGTATTCGGACGGCAAAAAAGGAAGTGTAGCAAAGCTCCACTTCTTGTACTTGATATCATAGACATCGGGATAGCTCATCGTGATAAGGTGTCCGAAACACCATGTGATGATGCAGTTCTGCGACTCCATGTATCCGTCATAGGATCTGGCATTCAGCTTCAAAGCTTCTGCGAACTGTTTCGCAACACTCGGCTTCTCAGCGATAAATACATTCATTTCACCCATATCAGATCATTTTTTGAAGGAACGCCTTCAGACGTTCATTTTGGGGATTTTCAAAGAAATTGACGGGATCGTTCTCTTCGAGTATCTTGGTGTCCGCCATGAACATTATACGGTTAGCGACTTCCCTTGCAAATGCCATCTCGTGAGTAACGACGATCATCGTCATCTTGTCTTCGGCAAGCTCCCGCATAACCTCAAGAACTTCACCGACCATTTCCGGATCGAGAGCGGATGTGGGCTCATCAAAGAGCATGACATCAGGCTCCATGCAAAGAGACCTGGCGATCGCGATACGCTGCTTCTGTCCGCCAGAGAGCTGGTTCGGATATGACAGGAGACGGTCCTCAAGCTTTACACGCTTAAGAAGCTTCATGGCACGCTCTTCCGCCTCATGTTTTGAAAGTCCCTGCAGCTTGATGGGACCGATCGTAAGATTATCGAGTACCGACAGATGCGGGAAAAGATTGAACTGCTGGAATACCATTCCCATCTTCTGCCGATGCCTGTCAATATCGATGTTTTTATCAAGGATATCTGCTCCCTCAAATAAGATATGACCGCCCGTTGCTTCTTCGAGCCTGTTCAGGCAACGAAGGAACGTACTTTTGCCGGCACCCGAGGGTCCGACAATAAACGCAACATCACCTTCGTAGAAATCCACGGAGATGTCGGATAAAACTTCAAGATCTTCGGTTTTTGTATGAAACTTCTTACAAAGGTTTTTGACCTCGATAAGAGGAGTCCTGTTTTCAGTGTTCACTGTTCTTGAGATTCCTTTCAAGTTTCTTTACAAGACTGTCAAAAATGAGCACAAAGAATAAGTAAATGGCCGCAGCCATTAAGAGCGGCATAAATGCCGAATAAGTCTGACTTCTGATGATATCGGCGCCACGCGTCAGGTCATCCATCGCGATGTATCCGGCAACGGACGTTTCTTTCAGAAGAACGATCATCTCGTTACCCAGAGCCGGAAGCACGTTTTTAATGGCCTGAGGCAGGATAAAATAGATCATCGTGGCGGTATACGAAAAGCCAAGACTGGCACCCGCCTCGAACTGTCCCTCATCGATCGACATTATCCCGGCACGGATTATCTCCGCGACGTATGCTGCGGAATTGAGTCCGAACGCTATGAAAGCGACTATTATCTTCGGGACGTTGACCGATGCGAAAATGACAAAGTATACGATCAGAAGCTGGAGCACCATGGGTGTTCCGCGAATGACCGTTATATACACATGTGCTATAAGATTGGCGGCTTTCCACTTGCCCGTTTTATCATGAGTGGAACGGACATAAGCAAGTAAAAAACCGAACAAAATACCCACCACGACCGCAACGATCGTGATGAGTAATGTGTTTCCGAGACCGCGTATGAGATACATATAGCGGTCTTCCTTTATAAAATTGAGATAAAGATTCTCTTTAAGACTCATTATTCGGCTTTGATGTACTTGTTGATGATCTCGTCGATCTTACCTGAATCCTGAAGCTTCTTAAGTGAAGCATTGATGTCGTCAAGAAGCTGTGTGTTCTCTTTTGCAACACCGATAGCATATTCTTCGACGGTGAACTCCTCGTCGATGATCTTAAGGTCGGGATTTTCGTTTACGAACACCTTTGCAGGTTCGCGGTCAACTATAACCGCCTCGATCTTGTCCTGAAGGAGTGCGTTAATAGCTTCAAAATACTTTGAATAACGCTCAATGTTTGCGCCCTCGATATCCTCAGCATAGATATCGCCTGTCGTTCCGATCTGAACACCGATCGTCTTGCCCGAAAGATCATCGGGTGTGGCAACGGTTGATCCGTTCTTTACAACGATAACCTGAGCAGCCTCCGTATAAGGCTCTGAGAAGTTGATGTTCTGCTTACGGTCTTCCGTGACGGTCATACCTGCCATAGCGATATCAGCCTTCCCCGACTGAACGGCAGCGATGATGGAATCAAAAGCCATATCCTCGATGATGAGCTCTTTTCCGAGATCATCCGCAATGAGCTTTGCTATCTCGGCATCGATACCAACGATCTCTTTTCCTTCAACATATTCGTAAGGAGGAAATGCTGCATTCGTAGCCATGACGAGCTTGTTTGATGATCCGCCGCACGCGCAGAGTGTAAGCATTGCAACTACTGACAATAAAGCAACCAGAATCTTTTTCATTTCAAAAACCTCCGCATTAAACGTTTTCGTAAAAATACTTTATCTAATGTATCATCATAAAAGAATTATGTCAACGCAACCTTTGCTCCGCTCCATCGATCAGTCTGACGCCGGGGGTCACGTTTCCGAACATGGCCAGTTTCTGGTCAAATCCGCTTGCCGAAAACAGCCAGATGTTATCGCAGTTGATCTTGTTCCTCCTGACCGCCGCCTTCACATCCTCATATGTCTGATAACTCATGTGCGGTCCGGCATATCTTGTCGCACACGCGATCACGCTTCCGCCTGCGGCAACGACCACGAATCCGATCGCTTTTGCCTTGTCATAATACTCTTCTATCGAGGAAACCCTGAAGTTCAGCCTGTCATGATCCCGGAGCCAGCAAACGTGCTCCATGCAGAAATGCGGGTAAAATTCCTCTATGAAAGGGATGAGTTCCTGATCTATGAACCTCCGGTAAAATCGCTCCGCTCCGATGATCCTCAAAGAAGAAAGATGCGGATACACGAGCTTGTAATAGAAATACTCTTCTCTTTCCGCGATAAGATAAGCTCCCTTCATAACACTTGCCCCGTCACCGACATCCGCGCTGACAGCCTTTTTAACTGTCCCGCTCTCGATCAGAGTTTTCAGATACACGGAAAGCTTTGCCCGATCGATCCCCGTTGCGTTATGAAGTTCATTAAGTTTTGCATGGCCGGCCGCAATGTTCAAAAGGATCGTATTATATACCGCCGGCTCCCTGATGTCCTTTGGGAGAAAATCACCCGGCTCGAATGAATCGTCGGCAAAGCGCTCAAGCTCCCGTACAGCAACCGAATGTGCAGTCGACTCGTCTGTGATCTCGCTGTAATATTTGCTCTTTCCTCCGATGATCGAATAAATACCCATGGCTTCCGAAAGCGGTATCTTCGGAAAACACTCGACAAACTCCGTGGCGGAATAAGCATGCATCTTGATGACACCCGATATCTCGGAAGATTTGCGGCCTATCAGTCTTATCATGTCATTCTCAACCCATCTGATATCATCGCAGACGAGAAGTATCATAACGCTTCCGGAGCGGGTCTGATGGAACAAAAGGTGCGAAAGGAAATTGATAAAAGTGGGATTGGCTTTTATAAGCCAGTAGAAATCGCCAAATATGATGAGCTTCTTTCTGTCGGCATTTTCATTGATATATGTCGTGATCAGCTTGTCATAATCATCTTCGGGAAATATCGGAGATCTTGTCTGTTCATGGATCTCGCCGGCAAAGAGCTGTCGCTGGATCTTGTCCTGAACCGCTGATGCACGGTAATAAAGAAATTCCTTGTCTTTCGAAAAATCGCGAAGTATCTCCGAAAGGCCGGACGTACTTTTGCCGTATAGGACGGCTATGTCGTTTGACGACCTGTCAAAAATGTCCTGAAGATACTTGAGATCCTGTTTTCTGTACATGTTTTGCGCTTAGGGGAGTTGTCTTATCAGAAGCTTCTCAAACTCGACCTTGCTGATAGGCTTGCCAAGGAGATACCCCTGAATGATATCGATGTTCTTTTCACGAAGGTAATTGAACTGTTCCCTCGTCTCAACACCTTCGGCCACCGTCTCGAATCCGAGGCGTTTGGACATCTGGATAACGCTTTCGTATATGATGCTCGAGCTGTCATCTTTAACCGCTGTCTCGATGAACGATCTGTCTATCTTTATCGTATCGATCGGAAGCTGTTTGAGATATGACAGCGAAGAATAACCCGTGCCGAAATCATCAAGGCTGACGCGAACACCCAGTCCGCGGAGAGTCTTGATCTTATCGATAACATCTTCGAAATTGTTTATGAATACCGATTCGGTGATCTCGAGTTCGATCGTTTCGGGATTGATCGAATACATACCGATGGCATGTGATATGCTGTCGACAAAGTTTTCTTTTTCAAGTGCCACAGCCGAAATATTGATGGAAAGTATCATCGGAATATGATACTTATTACGCCAGTCGGAAAGCGTCTTGAGAGCTTCCTTTAAAACATAGTTTCCGATGGGAATGATCGCACCGTTCTTCTCGGCGATCGGAATGAACTCGCTCGGGGAAGTTATAAACCCGTCACCTTCCGGATCAGGCCAGCGTATAAGAGCCTCCGCGCCGCGCAGATTACCGCTTGCCGCAAAATACTGGGGCTGCTAGTATAGCTGGAAGCCTTCGGTCTCGATAGCTTCTTTAAGCTGTTTTTCAACAGATACGTTCTTAATGAATTTGTTTAAGATATCAAGTTCGAAATACTGTATGCCGTTCTTGCCACGTTCTTTTGCTTTATAGAGCACGATCTCGGCATTCTTGATGACTTCAAGTGCCGTACGTCCCGCGTCGGGGTATTCCGCAACACCTACTGATACGGTAAACATCATCTCGGTCTTGTTAGTGAGCGTGAACGGATGACGGAGCCGTTCCTGTATCTTACGGTAGATAACATCGCTGCTTCGCTGTCCGCAAGGATTATAGACTGCGATAACGAACACATCACTTCCGAAACGTCCTACGATAACATCCTCCGAATTGAATCCCTTCAGATACTGACCGAACTCCTGAACAAGCTCGTCACCGAACAGCAGACCGATGGAATCGTTGATCTTTTTGAAATCATCGATATCAACGAACATGATCTCGACGGCAACCTTTTCACTGTCTGCCCTCTCGCACATGTCGCGGAATTTCCTCACGAAATAATTCCTGTTGTATACGCCTGTAAGGGAGTCGTAGAATGCAAGATACTCGAGCTCTTCCGAGTTCATCTTGATCTTCGTGATGTCTTTTATCGATATGATCTTCTCGAGAGGATTTTTGTCCTCATCATATGTTACGGAAACAAAGCATGACAGCCAGTAACGCTTGTTACGGCTTCTTACTTCTATGGTATCGTTTTCCATTCCTTCACGCTCTATCTCGAGCATGTGGATCCTGAATTTATCCTGATCCTCATCGAAAAGGAGGTTCAGCATATATGATTCGTCGTAAGGATGATTGGCAATCTTCTCGCCTACCTTCTCATCCCAGGGACCTACCAGATCAACCTTTGTAGGTGAGCATTTGTAATCAAAATACATGAAAAGAGTGCCGGAACATTCAGCTATGTGCCGGTACATCTTCTCACTCGCCATTAGACGCTCATTTAATGCAGTTAAAAGATCTATCTGATACTTTAAATCTTCCAAAACATGTTACTCTTTCGGTTTATTTCCTGGTAATGTATCCCTTCGCCTTGAGAAGCTCTGCACAGAGTATCCCGCCTCCTGCGGCGCCTCGAACGGTATTGTGGGAAAGGCCGACGAACTTGTAATCGTATACCGTGTCCTCACGGAGACGTCCGATGGAAATACCCATGCCGTTCTCAAAATCGACATCAAGCTTAACCTGCGGTCTGTTGTCTTCTTCCATATACTGAATGAACTGCTTCGGTGCCGAAGGAAGACCGAGTTCCTGAGGTGCGCCCTTATATGCCCTGAGTTTCTCGATAAGCTGCTCTTTTGTGGGTTTCTTTCTGAACTTAACGTAAACGGATGCCGTATGTCCGTCAAGAACCGGAACCCTTATGCAGGTACATGTGATCAGAGGCTCTGATGCCTTAACGATCTGTCCGTTCTCGATCTTACCGAATATCTTAAGAGGTTCCTGTTCGGACTTCTCTTCTTCTCCACCTATATATGGGATGACATTCTCTATCATCTCGGGCCAGTCCTTGAATGTCTTGCCGGCTCCGGAAATAGCCTGGTATGTCGAAGCAACGACTTCATAAGGCTCGAACTCCGCCCATGCCGCAAGTGCCGGAGTGTAGCTCTGTATCGAACAGTTGGGTTTGACCGCAACGAATCCTCTTGTCGTGCCGAGTCTCTTCCTCTGATCGTCAATGATCGCGATATGGTCCGGATTGATCTCGGGAACGATCATCGGAACATCCGGTGTCCAGCGATGAGCGCTGTTATTGGAAACGACCGGTGTCTCTGCTTTTGCGTATGCTTCCTCGATCGCACGTATCTCATCCTTTGTCATGTCAACGGCCGAGAAACAGAAATCAACTTCGGCGGCTACTTTCTCAACCTCGTTGACGTTCATTACAACGATATCTTTTACTGCCTCGGGCATCGGAGTCTTCATCTTCCATCTGTCGCCGACAGCATCCTTATATGTCTTGCCTGCGCTTCTCGGTGAAGCCGCGATAACCTTTACTTCGAACCACGGATGGTTTTCAAGAAGAGATATGAATCTCTGTCCGACCATTCCGGTTCCTCCCAAAATCCCAACCTTAAGTTTCTCACTCATCTTTTCTCATCTCCTCGTTTCGATCAGGGCCTGTGCATTTGCGATGTACTCTTCCATCGCCTTCTTTGAAGGTCCGCCCTTTGTCAGTCTGTTCCCGACACAGGTCTCAAGACTGACCGCATCGAAAACATCCTCATCAAACGCCTCTGAGAACTTCTTCAGTTCATCGAGGCTTAACTCCTCAATCGATTTCGTATTTTCATCACAGTATATCACAATCTGCCCGATAATACCATGTGCATCTCTGAAAGGCACACCCTTTTTAACAAGGTAATCCGCCGCGTCTGTTGCGTTCGTAAAGCCGTTTACCGCCGAGCGGCGCATGATATCCTTATTGAAAGTCATGGTCCCAAGCATTCCGGTAAACACAGACAGGCACGCTGCCGTTGTATCCATCGCATCAAATGCCGCTTCCTTGTCTTCCTGCATATCCTTGTTGTATGCAAGCGGCAGCGCCTTCATCGTTGTCAGAAGGGCCGTCAGATCCCCGTATACTCTTCCGCATTTACCGCGGACAAGTTCCGCTATATCGGGATTCTTCTTCTGGGGCATGATGCTCGACCCTGTCGAGAACGCATCATCAATGCTGACAAATCTGTATTCGTTGCTGTTCCAGATGATTATCTCCTCACAAAGACGGGACATATGCATCATTACGATCGAAAGTGCCGACAGATATTCTATCAGGTAATCCCTGTCAGATACCGAATCCATTGAGTTTTTAGTAGGTGCCTTAAAATCAAGGAGGCTGCTTACCATGTCACGATCAAGGTCATATGTTGTTCCCGCAAGGGCTCCGGAACCCAGCGGACAGTAATTCATCCTCTCATAGATGTCCGAAAGCCTGTCGACATCACGGCTGAACATCTCAAAATAAGCGGCGAAATGATGAGCAAGCGTCACCGGCTGCGCCTTTTGCATATGAGTGAATCCGGGCATGTATGTCTCGGTGTTGTCTTTGATGATGTCAAGTATGACATCAAGAAGACCTGCAAGAGCCGTCTTCATGTTCTTAAGATCGTCCCTCGTGTATAACTTCATATCAAGCGCTACCTGATCGTTACGGCTTCTTCCGGTGTGAAGCTTCTTGCCGGCATCTCCGATCTTATCCGTCAGGTTCGCCTCGACAAAGCTGTGAACATCTTCATACTCTTTGGTAAAATCAAGTTTCCCGTTCTTTACTTCACCAACTATCTCATTAAGACCTTTTTCGATAGCCTCATACTCTTTTTCGGTCAGGATACCGATCCTGCAGAGCATCTTAGCGTGTGCGATCGATCCCTGCACATCAAAAGGAAAGAGCCTTTTGTCGAACCCAAGCGAAGCATTGAAAGCGTAAACCTCTTTGTCTGTTTCCTTTGTGAATCTGCCACCCCAAAGTTGAGCCATCATGATCTCCTTTTTTCAAAAAACGGCACAGGGGACGATTCCCTGTGCCATCGGTAAGCTCCCGGCCGGACTCGAACCGGCGACCTAGGCATTACGAATGCCTCGCTCTACCAACTGAGCCACGGAAGCAACATCACACATTATACATCCCA
>JAEEGL012454109.1_pt1 | contig 10292 bp, 12 predicted proteins | sample 9134231 | NCBI WGS metagenome assembly JAEEGL01 (sample SAMN16246548, study PRJNA631951) | gut metagenome | biome: gut microbiome; feature: rumen; material: fiber-attached | host: Bos | place: Iran: Karaj | collected 2018-10
AGACAGGAAAGCTATGATCTGGCAGTGATCCAGCTGAAGCGGATCCTGCAGCTCAACCCGGGGTTCCTCAGAGCCAGGGAGCTGCTTGCCCTTTTATACCTCAAGTCCGAGGAGTACGAGAGAGCCAAACTTGAGTGCAATCGGTGCCTTAGGATCGACAGCGGCGATACCAAGGCCAAGCGCTATCTTAAGGAAGTACAGACAGTTCTTGCCCCCGGGAAGCCAAACGGCCCCGCAGGGGAAACAGCGACATCGTACGCTATCAGAGCGGCAACGAGACGATCATCCAGCCGCAGCGGCACTCGGTCAGCGGCGGCATATTCTCCTTTGCCATGCTCCTTTTGGGGCTGGGGCTGGGCATTGCGATCGCCTGGTTCCTGATCCTTCCTGCCAGAGTCACGCGTATCCAGCAGGCGGCGAAGCAGGAGCTTGCTTCGGTCAGCGAGGAATCGGATGCTAAGAGCGTCCAGATCCGCAATCTGGAGCAGGAGCAGGCAAAGCTGTCAGAACAGATCACCGAGCTGGAGAAAGAAGCGGAGGCTGCCGGTGAAGCGGCACCGCACGAGAGCGCGGACGCGCTTATGCTGGCGGTCGCTTCCTATCTCAGGGATCCTGAGGATATGGCTTCCATCAAGAGTTATATGGCACTGGTGGACAAGGACGCGCCGGAGATGTCCGCCAACGAGGATGTCAGGCGTCTGTACAATGATTTCAGGGCCCTGGTCGGCAAGAATCTCGCGGCGGCGTTTTACAACGAGGGATATGAGGCCTTCCGGGCGGAAAACGACATATCGGCGATCGCTTCCTTAAAGCGTGCGTCCGAACTGGATGAAGAGAACGAGGAGGCACTGTTTTATCTGGCCAGGGCCTATTATCGCAGCGGTGATACCGAAAACGCGAGAGACGCGTTCGAACTTGTAGTGGACAGGTTTCCCGACACGAACCTTGCCGCGGAATCACAGAATATGTTGGCGGAGATTAATAATTCCGGAGTATGAGTTTTACTGATTTTGATTTTATCTTCCGGTTCTTACCGGCTTTTCTGAGCCTGTATTATCTGGCACCGGCGATGGCACGCATCTATGTGCTGATCGTCGGCAGCGTGTTTTTCTACGCGATGGCGGATCTGCGCTTCATTCCGGTCCTGCTCTTTCTGTCCCTCTGGAATTATCTGATCGGCAAGGGGGCGGCAAACGGTGAAAAGACGGTCCTGGCCCTCGGCGTCGCCGCGGATGTCATCTCTCTTGCTGCCGCCAGATCCCTGGCAGCGGGACTGCCGGGCTTTGCGCTGCCGCTGGGGATCAGTTTCTACACCTTCCGTATGATCAGTTACTGCTTTGATTCCTATCGGGGGAAGATACCGAAGGAGACTACTTTTACGCAGGCACTCGCCTATTTCTGCCTCTTTCCCCAGATCCTCTCCGGACCGATCATGCGTTACGGGGATTTTGCGAAGATCTCCGCGTTTACGGCGCCTTCCGAAACAAAGCCTCTGAAGACGCGGATCGCTGACATCCTCGTGCGTGTGGAAAACGGCCTGACCTGGTTTATCTTCGGTCTGGCGGCCAAGGTACTGCTCGCTGACCATCTTCGTTCTCTCTGGAATACACTGGGCGGGATCGGCTATGAGAGCCTTTCTGTGCCGCTTGCCTGGCTGGGGGCGCTCACCTATTCCATGGAGCTGTACTACGACTTCTGGGGATACTCTATGATGGCAGCCGGCGTCGGGATCATGATCGGACTCCCGATGATCGTCAACTTTGACCAGCCTTACGCGTCCGACGGCGTGGGAACATTTTACCGCAGATGGCACATGACGCTGGGCACCTTTTTCCGTGACTATGTCTACATCCCGCTCGGCGGCAGCCGCGGCGGCTGGCTGAAAACAGTGCGGAACCTCGCGTTTGTCTGGCTCCTTACCGGGATCTGGCACGGTGTGAACTTCGGGTATCTGCTCTGGGCGGCCTCGGTCCTGTACATGATCCTGGTCGAACGGGCCCTCAGGGAGAGAAACTCCCGGATTGCCGCCGTCGTCGGCAGGATCCATGTTCTTCTGGGCATCCCGCTCACCTGGGTGATGTTTGCCGTGGGCGACCTGGAACGCATCGGTGCCTATTTCCTGCGGCTGTTCCCGATCGTCCCGACACAGGGTGTGGTGTTCGCCGGCGACTTTGCCAAGTATACTTCGCAGTACGGAATATATCTCCTGTTTTCCCTTGTATTTCTTCTGCCGTGCGTCTATCATTGTTATGTGCGTTTTCGCAGATCGGTGCCGGTGACGGTGATCCTCTCCGGTCTGTTCGTACTCAGCCTGATCAGCATGGCGCGCGCGGGGAACAATCCGTTCCTGTATCTGCAGTTCTGAAGGTGTAAGGTTAATGAAAAGATTCTGTCCTCTCATCATCGTGTTCATCCTGTCGGCAGCGTTTTATGTCCTGACCGGTTTTGCGCTCCCCGAAGAGTTTTCTCTTTTTGGGGCGGCAGAGGATGACCTGTACGCGATGGACGACGATGATGACGAGCTTTATGTCGCGGAAACGCAGATCGCGGCCTTGGAGACCGACGCGGAGCATGAGATACCTGTTGTCAGGCCCGGGGTGAGCCAGACGGATGCCCCGGAGGCCGATACCGCGGCTGATGCGGAGGACAGCGCGGTTCCGGAAGCACCGGAAGCGGACGAAACACAGGAGACACAGGAAGCGGAAGAGACAGAGCCGGAAGCGGAGGAGCTTCCTGTCGTTCACCCCGGGGAGAATACCGTTATCGAGGTAGCGCCCCTGCCGTATACGATCGGGCCCGTCGAACCGGACTATTTTGCGGATGCGCTCTTTATCGGTGATTCCCGGACGGTCGGTCTGGGCGAGTACTGCCCGGAACTGGATGCGAACGCCTCCTTTTATGCCAAGGTTTCCCTTACGGTCAGACAGGCGCTCGACAAGCCTTTTGTTGAGACCGCTGAAGGAAAAAAGACCGTCTATGAAATGCTCGCGAATGACCGTCAGTACGGCAAGATCTATATCATGCTCGGCATCAACGAGCTCGGCGGCGGAACCAATGAGAGCTTTCGCGAGGATTTCCGGGAGATGATCGGACGGATCCGCGTTCTGCAGCCAGGCGCGATCATCATCGTCCAGGGCATCATGCATGTGACCGGATCCAAGAGCGCCCGCGACCCCAATATCAACAACGAACGGATCAACGGGCGCAACGCGGCCCTTGCGGAGCTCGCGGATCCGAAGATGCGGATCTTTTATGTGGATCCCAACGAGAACCTCGATGATGAAGAAGGAAACCTCAGAGCGGAGCTCTCCTTTGATGATGTTCATCTCAAGGCGGCATCCTATGGGCTGTGGTACGAGTATCTGCTGGGGCATGGCGTCATAGCAGGGGGCTGAGCGATGGAGATGGTATTCAAAATGGAGAGGACAGGACTTCTGACCGAAGGGGAAGAAGTGACCTTTACCGAGGGCGTGCTTCCGAGCGCCTATTACTACACGCTGGACAGTGCCCGGGAAAAGTCGATCGCCATGTCTCCCAACGTGCTGCTTACGCAGCGGCTGACGGCGACGGGCGGCGTGGTCAGATCGATCGAGGAAAATGAGAGAGGCTACTATATTACAGTAGAGATAGAGGATAGAAAGGACAGCTGATCATGAGCGAGAAAAAGACAGTAGCAACCGACAAGGCACCGGCAGCGATCGGACCGTATTCCCAGGGGGTCATCGCCGGCGGGTTCCTGTTTGCCTCCGGACAGATCGCCATCATCCCGGAGACGGGCGAGATCGACGGAACCGATATTCAGACGCAGACGGAGCGCGTTATGAAGAACATCGGCGCGATCCTTGCCGCGGCGGGCGCGGATTACGGCGATGTCGTAAAGACCGGCTGCTTTCTCCAGGATATGGGTGATTTCGCCGCTTTTAACGAGATCTACGGGCGGTATTTTCCGAACAAGCCGGCACGCAGCTGTGTGGCGGTCCGTACACTTCCGAAGAATGTCCTGTGCGAGGTCGAGATCATCGCGCAGATCGGCGGCTGATGAAGCTGTTTTCACGGAAAAAGTCCGCTCCGTTTATCCTGGCCGGGCTTCTCGTCCTGCTGACGGGCTGTACCATGCCCTTTGGCGGCGAAGAATCCTCTTATGATACAGGGATCGAACTGCTCACGGCGCATGACTACAACGGTGCGCTTGAACAGTTCCGCATGGCGATGGACAACGGAGAAAAGTCGGCGGACATCTACCGTGCCAAAGGGATCGCCGAATACTCCCTCGGGGACTATGCCGCGGCCGAGGCCTCCTTTACCGAGGCGCTGGACCTGTGCGGCGGGATCCCGGACAGCAGGGCTGTGGACATCGCCTGTTATCTGGCGCAGACCTTTGTGGACCAGGGGGATGATGTCCGTGCGATCGAAGTCTACACGGCGATCCTTGATCTGGACAAGGGCAACGAGGACGCGCATTATCTGCGCGGTCTGTGCTATCTGCGGCAGGGCGACAGGGAACGGGCGGACGAGGATTTTGAGATCATCCTGTCCCGCAGTCCCGGCCAGTATGACAGGATCCTGTCCATCTATCAGGGGATGAGTGACGCCGGATATACTGCGGAGGGCAGGAAGATGCTGGATTCGATCCTGTCGGAAAACGCGGAAGCCATGACGAGCTTTGAAAAAGGCAGATTCTATTACGCTCTCGGAAACAACGAGGAGGCCAAGCGCTATCTCGAGGAAGCCAATAACGAGACGGTGGAAGAGCGGTCCGACGTAAGAATACCAATTGTTATTTTATTAGGGGAGGTCGCGCAGGATCTGGGGGACGACAGCTACGCGATCAGTGTATATCGGAGGTTTCTCCAGGACGACCAGTCACAGGCGAGCATCTATAACGCCCTGGGAGTCTGTGAGATGCGCATGGGCAGCTACGGTGACGCACTGACGGATTTCCAGATCGGGCTGGGCCTGAATGACGACCGGCAGAACGCGGCGCTGATGCGCAACATGGTTGCCGCTTATGAGCACATGGGCAGCTACGATACAGCGGCCCAGATGATGCAGGAGTATCTGGCCCTGGTGCCGACGGACGAGGAGGCGATCAGGGAAAACATTTTTCTTTCCTCGCGTGTAGCCGAGGAAGAACAGCAAGTGGAAGAGGAAAAGGAGTAAGGAATGGGTGGCTTTTTTGCTGCGGCGCTGAAATCTGACTGTATGTTCGATCTGTTCTTCGGAACGGACTATCATTCCCATCTGGGGACCCGGCGTGCCGGTATGGCTGTTTTCGACAGCCGGCACGGCTTCGACCGCTCGATCCACAACATCGAGAATTCCCCGTTCAGGACCAAGTTTGAAGCGGAAATGAAGGAGATGACCGGCAATCTCGGTATCGGCTGTATCTCGGACTACGAGCCGCAGCCGCTGATCGTGCGCTCGCACCACGGTACCTATGCGATCACCACGGTCGGCAAGATCAACAACACCGATGACCTCGCGTCAAAGATCGTCAGTTCCGGGGCACATTTCCTCGAGATGAGCGGGGGGTCGATCAACGCGACGGAGCTGGTAGCCGCGATGATCAATCAGAAGGACCATCTCATTGAAGGTATTCAGTACGCGCAGGAGATGATCGACGGCTCCATGACGATCCTCGTCCTGACACCGAACGGCGTTTATATCGCCAGAGACCGCCTCGGCCGGACACCGGTCGTGGTCGGTAAAAAGGATGACGGCTACTGCGCTTCCTTTGAGCCGTTTGCCTATCGAAATCTGGGCTATGAGACCGTGCGGGAGCTTGGCCCGGGGGAGATCGCCGTCATGACGCCGGAAGCCGTGACAACGCTCGTCCAGCCCGGGAAAAAGATGCGGATCTGCACCTTTCTGTGGATCTACTACGGTTATCCGTCTTCCTTTTATGAAGGGATCTCCGTGGAAGAGATGCGGTACCGCTGCGGCGAGAGCATGGCAAAGCGGGACGGATACGGCCGGGAGGAAGTGGATATCGTGGCCGGTGTTCCCGATTCAGGCACCGCACACGCGATCGGCTATGCCAATGCCTCGGGCGTTCCCTTTTCCCGTCCGTTCATCAAGTACACGCCCACCTGGCCGCGCTCGTTCATGCCGACGATCCAGGAAAAGCGCAATCTGATCGCCAAAATGAAAATGCTGCCGGTTCATGAGCTGATCGACGGCAAACGGATCCTGCTCATCGATGACTCCATCGTCCGCGGGACGCAGCTGCGTGAGACGACCGAGTTTCTGTACAAGAGCGGTGCCAAAGAGGTTCATGTGCGTCCTGCCTGTCCGCCGATCCTGTTCGGCTGCAAGTACATCAATTTCTCCCGCTCTACCTCGGAGATGGAACTGATCGCCAGACGTGTCATCAATGAAGAGGAAGGCGCGGAGGTGGAAAGATCCGTCCTTGATGACTATGCGGATCCGGATTCCGGGCGTTACAGGAAGATGCTCGACAGGATCTGTGAGCAGCTCGGCTTTACAACGCTGTCCTTCAACCGCCTGGATGATATGCTCGACGCCGTCGGGATCGGCAGGGAAAATCTGTGTACCTATTGCTGGGACGGCAAGGAATAAGAAGCGGGGAGCATAACGGATATGATCAGACGACTGAATGAAGCGATCCTGAAAACAGGAGCCCCGATCGTGGTGGGCCTCGATCCCAATCTGAAGTTTATTCCGGAGACGATCCGGAAAAAGGCGTTCGCGGAATACGGAGAGACCGCCGAGGGCGCCGCGGAGGCTTTCTGGCAGTTCAACAGGGAGATCGTCGACCACGTGGCGGATCTGATCCCGGCTGTCAAACCGCAGATCGCCATGTACGAGCAGTTTGGGCTTCCCGGTCTTGCGGTCTATGACCGGACGGTGCGCTACTGCCATGAAAAGGGGCTGATCGTCATCGCCGACATCAAGCGCGGCGATATCGGTTCGACCTCGCAGGCCTATGCTCTGGGACACCTCGGGAGCACACCGGTGGGTGGGACGAGTGTCCGCGGGTTTGACGCGGATTTCGTGACCGTCAACCCTTATCTCGGAAGCGACGGCGTAAAGCCTTTCATCGAGGTGGCGGCCGGAGAGGGCAAGGGCATCTTTGTCCTCGTCAAGACCTCCAATCCCTCGAGCAGCGAACTGCAGGATCTTATGGTGCAGGACGGCCGGGGACAGATGCGGCCGCTGTACGAGGTGGTCGGGGAACTTGTCGACACCTGGGGGAGCGGGCTGATGGACGGCGAGTACAGTGATGTGGGCGCTGTGGTCGGCGCGACCTACCCCGAGCAGGGCAGAGCCCTCAGACAGATCATGAAGCACACAGTCTTCCTCGTGCCCGGTTACGGCGCACAGGGAGGAAGAGGCAAGGACCTCGCACACTTTTTCCATCCGGACGGACTGGGAGCGATCGTCAATTCCTCCCGCGGGATCATCGCGGCGTGGAAGGAAGAGGCATATGCAGCGTACGGGGAAGCGGCCTTCGGCGAAGCCGCACGGGCTGCGGTCGTCGCTATGAAAGAGGATATCCGCGGTGCCCTGGAGGGAAAGTGATGGAACAGTATAAAAAGGATTTTATCCGTTTCATGGTGGAGTGTGATGTGCTCCGCTTCGGTGAGTTTACCTTAAAAAGCGGGAGAAAGTCCCCGTTTTTCATGAACGCCGGCGGTTATGTGACAGGCTCGCAGCTGGAAAAGCTGGGCGAAGCCTATGCGCGGGCGATCCACGAGCGTTTCGGAGACGATTTTGACGTGCTGTTCGGACCGGCCTACAAGGGAATCCCGCTCGCGGTGATGACGGTGATCGCTTATCACAGGCTGTTCGGCAGGGATCTGCGCTACTGCAGCAACCGCAAGGAGGTCAAGGACCACGGGGATGCCGGGATCCTGCTGGGGTATCAGCTCCGGGACGGCGACCGTGTCGTGATCATCGAGGATGTCACGACCAGCGGCAAATCCATCGAGGAGACGGTCCCGATCCTGCGTGCGCAGGCGGATGTAAAGATCGTCGGTCTCATGGTATCCCTCAACCGCGAGGAAAAGGGACTGCATTCCGACAGGAGCGCGCTGGATGAGATCCGCGAGACCTGGGGGATTGAATCGTCGGCCATTGTCACGATGCACGAAGTAATGAAGGAACTCTACGGTCAGGAGATCGAAGGGCGCGGCGTGCTCATCGATGACACGATCTACGCGGCGCTCACCGAGTACTACCGCACCTACGGAGCTTCCTCCGTACAGACAGGGTGATCATTGCGCCCGATCCGGCTGAAAAAAAACCGCCGCTCCGACCGGTATATGTTTACGGACAAGCGCCACAGCAGGCAGGGGGTGCTCTCCTGCGTACTGGGTGTCTGCGGGATCTTTGCCCTGATCTACGGCGTTGTGCAGGTGTTCCTCAACGACGGTGCGGTGAAGAACGCGCAGCTCTGGTCGCTCATGCTGGCCGCTGTCTACGCGGCGGCGGGGATCGCGCTGGCGGTTTATGCGCTGGTCCGGGCGGACACGTTCCGCTTTTTCTCCGTTCTCGGGATGACACTCAATATCTTGGTGTTGACCGGATTGGTCGGACTCTTTATTTGGGGTTTGCGCTAATTTATACTTGAATCATATCACTAGATATTATATTATTTTTACTTAAAGAAAGGAGTGCTATGCCACAGGTAGGGATCATTATGGGATCTGACTCGGATATGCCGGTCATGGCGAAAGCCGCGAAGATCCTCGACAAAATGCAGATCAGTTACGACATGCATATCATTTCCGCGCACCGCGAGCCGGACGCGTTTTTTGCGTATGCTAAGAACGCCGAGCAGACGGGCTACAAGGTGATCATCGCGGGTGCCGGTATGGCGGCGCATCTGCCGGGCATGTGCGCGGCAATCTTTCCGCTGCCGGTTATCGGTGTGCCGATGAAAACGACAGCCCTCGGCGGACGGGATTCCCTTTATTCGATCGTACAGATGCCGAGCGGTGTCCCGGTCGCGACCGTAGCGATCGACGGCGGGGAAAACGCGGGCCTTCTGGCGGCCAGGATCCTCGCGACTTCGGATCCGGAAATCCTCGAGCGCCTCAGAGCGCACAGCAGAGAGATCCGCGAGCAGGTCGAACTCAAGGACGCACGGCTTCAGGGAACCGGTTATGACGGTTACATGAAAGGATGAACTCTATGAGCATGGATTACAAAAAGGCCGGTGTGGATATCGAGGCGGGATATGAGTCCGTGGAACGCATCAAAAGCCATGTGGCGAGCACGATGCGCCCCGAAGTGCTCGGCGGGATCGGCGGATTTTCCGGAGCCTTTTCTCTGGCGGCGATCAAAGACTATGATGATCCCGTACTGCTCTCCGGAACAGACGGTGTGGGGACCAAGCTTCAGCTGGCTTTCCTGATGAACAGACATGATACGGTCGGGATCGACTGCGTGGCCATGTGCGTCAACGATGTGGTCTGCGCAGGCGGCGAGCCGCTGTTCTTCCTGGATTATATCGCCTGCGGCAGGAATTTCCCCGCAAAGATCGAGGCGATCGTTGCCGGTGTGGCCGAGGGCTGCCGGCAGGCGGGATGTGCGCTGGTCGGCGGAGAGACCGCGGAGCATCCGGGCATGATGCCCGAAGACGAGTATGATCTGGCGGGCTTTTCCGTCGGTGTCTGTGAGAAAAAGGATCTGATCGACGGCTCAGGCATCCGGCCGGACGATGCCCTGATCGGCGTTTTTTCCAGCGGGGTGCACTCCAACGGATTTTCTCTGATCCGCAATGTTTTCCCGATGACCAGGGAGCGCCTTGAAACAAAAGAGGAGAGGCTGGGCGGCAGGACGCTCGGCGAGGTGCTCCTCACCCCGACAAAGATCTATGTGAAGATGCTGAAGGCGGTCAGAGATGCGGGGATCCGCGTCAAGGGCGTGAGCCATATCACCGGCGGCGGCTTCTACGAGAACATTCCGCGCATGCTGCCTGACGGCTGCTGTGCCAGGGTCGACAGGAGCAGTTATGCCGTTCCTGAGATCTTTAAGATGATCGCCGAAGCGGGCAGCGTGGATGAGCATGTCATGTACAATACCTACAACATGGGCATCGGCATGGTCCTCGCCGTGGATCCGGCGGATGCGGACGCTGTACTGGCCGCTGTCAGAGCCTCCGGTGAAGACGGTGTCCGGCTCGGCAGTGTGGAAGCGGGAGAAAAGGGAGTGGTCCTATGCTGAACATCGCGGTCCTGGTCTCCGGCGGCGGAACCAATCTGCAGGCGATCATCGACCGGATCCGGGAGGGCAGTCTTCCGGACGTTAAAATATCATGCGTTATC
>JAEEGL013513543.1_pt1 | contig 10292 bp, 8 predicted proteins | sample 9134231 | NCBI WGS metagenome assembly JAEEGL01 (sample SAMN16246548, study PRJNA631951) | gut metagenome | biome: gut microbiome; feature: rumen; material: fiber-attached | host: Bos | place: Iran: Karaj | collected 2018-10
CACTTCGTACTTCGTGGCGGAATAGACGTAGGTCTCGTCCCAGCTCATCCAGAGCTCGGGCGTGGTGGCTTTCGCGTAGGCCAGACCGGCGTCCGTGTCGTTGTCGTTGATCGCGTAGGAAAGCCATTCAGGCTGAATGTCAACCTTGTAGTACTCGCCTTCCGTGATCGTGCCGTCGGGATTCCACGCGACGGTCTGCTTGCCGATGGAGAACGCCACTTCGCCGAACGCTTCTTCCGCTTCAAAGTATGCGGACGCGCTCAGAGCGAGCGTGACGATCATCGCGGCGGCAAGAAGCAGCAATGCGATTTTCTTCATGATTTCCCTCCGTTTGATATGATTGCCGCACCTTGCGGCAAGGAGTCGGATAGGGACAGCCGGAGCATTTCCCGATCGGCTGTCCGTAACACCTTCTATTATACCCAATCGTTACGGATTTGTCAACATGTACTTCGATTTTTGCTTCATTTTTATTCAATATTTCCGATTCCGGAGACGGCGGAGCGGGTCACGGGGGAAAAACCGAAAGCGGGATCAAATGAGGAAGCATTTCAAAAAAGAATTGCATAACGGGCGGAATTGTGGTATACTGAACCTTGAAAACAAGAAAAAACGGGACGGGAACAGCATGAAAAAACTTCTCATAGTCGACGGAAACAGCATCGTGAACCGGGCTTTCTTCGGGATCCGCCCACTCTCCACGAAGGACGGGCTTCCGACGAACGCGGTGTTCGGCTTCCTTTCCATTCTGAAAAAGCATCTGGACGCGCTGGATCCGGATTACCGGGTCTGCGCCTTCGACGTGCACGAGCCGACCTTCCGCCATCTTAAATACGCGGATTACAAAGGAAACCGGAAGGGGATGCCGGATGAGCTGAAGGCGCAGATGCCCTACGCGAAACGGGCGGCCGCGGCGCTCGGATTCCTCGTGACGGAGTGCCCCGGCTGGGAGGCGGACGATGTGATCGGGACCGTGGCGAAAACGGACGAAGACCGCGGCGATATAAAGACCTATATCCTGACGGGGGACCGGGACTCCCTGCAGCTCGTCACCGCCGCGACCGCCGTTATTCTCGCGAAGACCAAGGAGGACGTTCTGTTCACCCCGGAGGTGTTCCGCGAGACCTACGGCATCGGCCCGGAGCAATTCGTCGACGTGAAGGCGCTGATGGGGGACCCGTCTGACAATATTCCCGGCGTTGCGGGGATCGGGGAGAAAACCGCCCTGAAGCTGATCGCCGAAAAGGGAAGCCTCGACGCGCTGTACGCCGCCGGGGGATTCGACGGTCAGACCGTCGGCACCGTAAAAAAACTGGAGGTCGGACGTCAAAGCGCGTATCTGTCCCGCGATCTCGCCCTGATCCGCCGGGACGCGCCGATCCCGGGATCGGATGAACTCTACGGCGCGAGGCCAGTGGATGCGGACGCATTCCTCGCGCTCTGCGGCGAACTGGAATTTACGGAAATGCCGAAGCGCTTCGGGATCTCTCCGGCGGAGAAAAAGGAAATCAGCGCGGATTCCGTTCCGCTGTGCGTACTGGACGCGGAGGATTTTGACGGGATCCCCGCGGATCGGCCGGCGGCGTTCGCATGGAACGGAGAGGAAGCCGCCGTTTCGGTACAGGACGGGGAAGCGGTCCGGATCAAAGCTCCTTCGAAGGAGAAGATCCTTGCGTTTTTGAAGCGGACCCCCGTGATATGCCACGATTTCAAGGGACTTCTGCGAACGCTGCACACCTCCGGCGACGGGATTCGCTGTGCGTTCGACACCATGCTCGCCGCTTATCTGCTGAATCCCGGCAGGAGCCGCTATCTGCTGACGGACGCAGCCGCGGAAAACGGCCTGGACGTTCCGTCGGACGCCGCGTCTGAGGCGGCGTGCTTGCGGAAGCTGGCACGGGTCCAGAAGGCGGAGCTTGAGAAGAACGGCGAAGACAAGCTGCTGTACGAGATCGAGATCCCTCTTTCCGCCGTGCTCGCGGAGATGGAGGAGACCGGATTCCGCATCGACCCCGAGGGGATCCGCGCCTATGCTGCCGGACTGCAGAAGGAAGAGACGGCGATCGCACAGGCCGTGTGGCTGCTCGCGGGGCGTGAGTTCAATATCGGATCCTCGAAGCAGCTGGGCGAGGTGCTCTTTGAGGAACTGGGGCTTCCCGCCGGCAAAAAGACGAAGACCGGCTGGTCGACCGACGCGGACACGCTCGAGGACCTCCGTCCCTATCATCCGATCATCGACAAGATCCTGACCTGGCGGCAGATCTCCAAGCTGCGCGGGACCTACGGGGAACCGCTCGCGGCGCAGGCGGACGAAAACGGCCGGATCCATACGCGGCTCAACCAGACGGGGACGGCGACCGGAAGGCTGGCTTCGAGCGACCCGAACCTGCAGAACATCCCGGTGCGCGGGGAGCTCGGCCGGGAACTGCGGAAGTATTTCATCGCGGAGGACGGGTATGTGCTCGTAGACGCGGACTACTCGCAGATCGAGCTGCGGGTGCTGGCCGCTCTGGCGGAAGACGTCAACATGAAGCGCGCGTTCACTGAGGGCGAGGATATCCATACCGCGGTGGCGGCGGAGGTCTTCCGCGTCGATCCGGACGACGTGACGCCCGACATGCGCCGCAGGGCGAAGGCCGTGAACTTCGGCATCGTATACGGGATCGGCGATTTTTCGCTGGCGAAGGACCTCGGCATTTCCCGCCGGCAGGCGAAGCAGTATATCGAAAATTATCTCTCCACGTATTCCGGCGTCAGCGCGTATCTGGACCGGACCGTGGAGGAAGCAAAGAAAAACGGTTATACGACGACCCTGTTCGGCAGGCGCCGGAACATTCCGGAACTGAAATCGTCCAACAGGAACCTAAAGAGCTTCGGGGAAAGGGTGGCCATGAACAGCCCCATCCAGGGGACCGCGGCGGACGTCATCAAGATCGCCATGATCCGGGTGAACCGCGCGCTGAAGGAAGCCGGGACGGACGCGCGGCTCATCATGCAGGTGCACGACGAGCTGATCCTCGAAGTGCGGGAGGACTGCGCGGCGGAGGCGTCCGAACTTCTCGTGCGGGAGATGGAAGCCGCCGTAAAACTGTCCGTTCCCCTCACCGCGGACTGCGGTACGGGGAGAAACTGGCTGGAGGCGAAATGACCTCGGTAAAGCGCAAAAAAAAGCAGCCTAATCAGGATGCCTGAAGAAGCGCGCCGCAGAGTCCGCAGAACAGGATCAGAACTGCCGGCGGAACGGTTTTTGCCCGCGCGAGCGCAAATGCTCCCGCAAAGATCAGAAACCCTGCCGTATTGAAGGACGCCCGGCCCGCCAACACGTCCGCGAGCGATCCTCCCGAGAAGACGGATGACAGAAACAGGGCGAGGAACGCGGAGAACACCAGTGCGCATACCGCGGGACGGAGACCGCCGAGGATGCCTTCGAACAGCGGATGGGAGCAGTATTTTCCGTACAGGAAGACGAGAAGCGCGACGGCGGGGACGGAGGGAAGCACGCATCCGAGCGTCGCGGCGACGGCACCCGGAAGACCTGCCGCGGAGAATCCCGCGTAGGACGCGGCGTTCAGCGTGACCGGACCCGGGGTGATCTCGGCGAAGGCCACAACGTCGGCGAACTGTTCCTGCGACAGCCATCCGTTCGTGACAGCCGCCTCGCGGATCAGGGGCAGGACGCTGTATCCGCCTCCGAACGCGAGGGCCCCGACCCGCAGAAACGCGGTAAACAGGCGGACGAGAACGGTGAACACGGGCCTTCCCTCAGCTGTTTTCCGGCTTGGCGGAACGAACGCGGGCCGGATGCGGAGCCGTTTTCGTTCTGTTTTCCTTCAGAAGGACGAAGCATGCGCGTACCGCTCCGAAGGCCGCCGCGGCGAGAAGGACCGGGACGGGACCGACGTCCGTGAAGAGACAGAGCGCGAGCGCCGCAGCAAAAGCCACGGTCCGGAAAAAGGAAGCGGATGCGAGCGCGGAGCCCGTCAGATCGATCGCCGTGTCGAGAATGACGGCTGCGGCGCCGGCCCGCATGCCGAGCATCAGCCCGGAGAGCGCGGGAATATCGCGTACGGCGTTCCCCAGCAGAAAGAGCGCGGACATGACCGCGACCGGGGGGATCAGGATCCCGAGGACCGAGACGAGCGCGCCGGGGACTCCGCACAGCCTGTACCCCACGAGCAGCGAGGCGTTCACCGCCACGGCGCCGGGAGCGGTTTGGGAAACGGCGGCGATATCCGTCATTTCCTCCTCCGGAATGACGTTCTTCCGGACGGTATAGTGCCTCCGCAGGACGGAGAGGATGACGTATCCTCCCCCGACGGTCGTGGCGGAGATCATCAGGGAACGGAGAAACAGCTTGACGAGCTTGTTCGTACGCATGACGGAACCGGCTTTCTCTCGGAATCGCGCCGGGGAAACGGATCTCCCGGGCACGGTTCCATTATACACCGGTTCCGCTTATTTGTAAAATCATATGTTTTTATTATATAGATAATTAAAACGATATAATAAGCCCCGGCGGATTTTCCGGATTGTGCAGGAAACCTTGCATTTCCTTCCGGAACATGGTATGATAAGAGCGTAAGCGTACGATCCGGAGGAGGCGATCCCGTTGACCCTGCGGCACATCCGCATCTTTGAGGCCGTCTGCGACTGCGGCTGCAACATGACGCGCGCGGCGGAAGCCCTGCATATGACGCAGCCCGCTGTCAGTCTGGCCGTGTCGGAACTGGAATCCTATTACGGCGTCCTGTTGTTCGACCGGATCGGGAAGCGGCTGTATCTGACCGCCGCGGGAGAGGCTTTCCTGGACTCTGCGCGCCGGGTCACTCTCGCCTTCGACGACATGGAGACCGCCGTCCGGGGCTGGGAGAAAAAAGGCGCGGTCCGGGTCGGAGCGAGCATCTCGGTCGGAGCGAAGCTCATGCCGACGTATGCGGCGCGGTTCCGGGAAAGGTGGCCGGACACGGAGCTGAGGGTCAGGATCGACCGGTCCGACCGGCTGGAAGCGGCCGTCGGGAACAATGAACTGGATTTTGCCTTGACGGAAGGGATCGCGCACAACCCGGATCTCGTCGTCACGGACTTTTTGTCAGACCGGCTCGCCCTGATCGCGTCGGGGTTCCCCGGGGGAGAAACGATCCCGCAGAAGGATTTTTTGCAGATGGATTTTCTGCTCCGGGAGCACGGAAGCGGCACGCGGGAGGTTTTCGAGAGCGCCATGACAGCGGCGGGGCTTCCGGTCCCCGAACCCATGTGGGAAAGCCTGAGCACCGCTGCTCTCGTGAACGCCGCGGAAGCGGGACTCGGCGTCGCGGTGGTGCCGCGCAGGATGGTGGAGGAAAAGATCGCGTCCGGCACGGTGTCGGAGATCTTCGTCGAAGGGATCCGGTTCACGCGGACCTACAAGATCATCCGGCACAGGGAAAAGAAGCTGTCGAAGGCGGCGGAGGCGTTTCTCGCCCTCTGCCTGCGGTCCCGGACGGAAGAGGGGGAAGAGCATGCGGATCCTTGACGTGAACAAAGCCCTCGCGGAGTATGCCGGAGATACCGTCATGCAGTACGATCTTTTCCGGTTTGCCGCCTGTCTCGAAGGGCTGGAAAACCGGGAAAAGCCCCTCCTCTTTCTGGACTGGCAGGAGTACGACCGGTTCTGGCTGGACTGGTGCCGGGAACCGGGGCATTTTCTCGAACACGAACCGCTCGAGACCGTTTCGTCCTTCCGGGAGCTTTTCGTCCTGGAAGCGGAGACGATCCGGAAGAGCGGCCTGATCGTCTGGGACGACCGGGTCCCGTCCACCCTGAACGCCGCGACGACCGTCTGCGGGACGGAGGGATTTCTTCCCGTGCGGCGGGACGGCGGCGCGCTCGCCCTCATCCGGGACCTGACCGGCGCGGAAGTCCGGCTGGATCTTTCGGACCGGTTCGACGGCCGGGGGACGGTGTGGGGTACCGACGAACCCTCGACCGGGAGCGCGAAATGCGACGCGTATGTATGGACGCTGCACCGCGCCGTGAAGGATACGTCGGACGAGGTGATGTTCTTCACCCTCGACGGCGGGAGCTGGGCTGAAGACAGGCCGCACTATCCGGATCCCGCGAACGCCTTCGTGCCGAACATGGACTACGCCGTGGCGAAAAAGGCCTTTGTGTTCGACCTGTTCGCGTTCGGCGACGAGGCTCCGTGCGACGATCCGGGACAGGTCCCCGGGACGGATCTCGCCGTGATGAAGCGGATCCTCCGCGCACAGGCCGAAAAGACCGGCGGGGAAAAGATCACGACGGTCTGCGGGTTCAATCCGTGGCATGTGAAATATACCACGCACGGCGGGCGCGGCAGCCACGAGCCGGTCGAATCGGAGTGGCGGCTGACGGAGGTCTTCTCCGCATACAACTGCGTCAAGGACGCGGACGCCGCCGGATACTGCGGACTCGGGAACGCGTCCGTGTGGCGGTTCTATCCGCTGAAGGAGCGGTACGAAAACCGCAGGCCTTCTCCCCCCGCGGAGGGATACGATCCGGAGAAGACTTACGTGCTCTTCTATGTCGGGGACTACGATTCCGCGGCATGGACGGCGCGCTTCATCCCGCGTTGGGCGTCCGATCCCGTGCTCGGAAAGAATCCCCTCATGTGGTGCTTCAACCCGAACCTCTCCGACCGGATCCCCATGGCGTTCGACTTCGCGTACGAGCGGTTCACGGAGCGGGATTATTTCGCCGCCGGGGATTCCGGAGCGGGCTACAACAACCCGCGCCTGCTCTATCCTCCGCGGATCCACTCCGACCTGCCGTCGGGAGCCGACGCGAACGTGCGGCACAACCTTCCGTATTTCGAACGTTTCGATCTTTCCCACATCGGATTCGTCATCAACGGCGTCCATCCGCTGGACGGGAAGCAGAAATACGACCTGGCGCGGTTTGCGAAGGGCGGCGTCGCCTATCTCGGAGCCGGGGACGCGGCATCGGTCGTGGGCGGCGTGCCCTTTATCCCGCACACCTGCGATATCGCCGTCGAGCATACCGATCCGGTGAAGGCCGCCGAAACCGCCGCGGCATGGATGGCTTCCGCACCGCCGGAAAAGAAGTTCCACGTTTTCCGCACGATCCTCGTCAGCCCCGCCGCTCACGACCGGATCCTCCGGGAGCTGAAAAAGCGCAGGCCCGACGTCGAGCTTCTCGATCCCTTTACTTTTTTCGATTATCTGAAAACCGCCGTGGAGAACGGGAATACGTACTGACCCCCGTTTCAATCCGGAATATCCGACCGAAAGGAATGATTCCCCATGCCTCGTGAAACCGGCATCATCAAGCGCGCCATCTCCAGGGACGGCGGCATCCGCGTGATTTTCTGCGACAGCACCGCCGTCGTGCGTGCCTCCTGCGAGATCCATCACACATCGAAAACCATGACCGCCGTTCTGGGACGCGCCCTCACCGCGACTTCGCTCATGGCGTGTCTGTTAAAGGATAAGGACAACACGCTGACCCTGCAGCTGCGCGGCGACGGACCGGCGGGCTCGGTGGTCTGCGTGGGCGACTACAAGGGCAACGTGCGCGGATACGCCGACAATATGCAAACCGAGCTTCCTCCGAACGCGGAGGGCAAACTGGACGTGGGCGGCGCCGTCGGACGCGGAACACTGTACGTTGTCAAGGACATGGGGATGAACGATCCCTACGTGGGCGTCTCACCCATCGTGAGCGGAGAGATCGCGGAGGACGTCACGGAGTATTTCGCCTCGAGCGAGCAGACGCCGACCGTGTGCGCGCTGGGCGTGCGGGTCGGCCGGGACAACATGTGCTTCGCCGCGGGCGGGTATCTCGTCCAGCTGATGCCGGGGTACGACGAGGGGGACATCGAAAAGCTCGAGAACAACATCGCGGCCTCGGGCTCCGTGTCGAAGCAGATCGCCGACGGAATGGACGGGGACGACGTGATCGCCTCGGTGTTCGGGGACATTCCGTACGACATGTTCGACGAATTCGACATCGCCTACGTATGCCCCTGCGGGCGGGACAAATACCTCCGCGCTCTCGTCAGCCTGAACGAGAAAGACATGAACGAACTGCTCGAATCCCCGGAGCCGGTGGAAACCCGCTGCCAGTTCTGCGGGAAGACGTATTCGTTCAGCCCGGACGAACTGCGAGCCGCGCGGGAAGAAGCGAAGAAGAAAAAAGAGGAAGAACCGGAAAAGGAAGAAGGAGGGGACGCCAATGCTGAAATGTGAGCGCACGGCGGTCATGAATCTCGAAAACGCCCTGCGGGGGATGCGCAACCCGATGAACAGCTGGGCGAAGTCCGACAGCTTTTACGACGAAGAAGGGAAGTACGTCGTCGGAGAGGCGGATCTCGATCTGGCGAAGCGTCTGGCGCGCTCCGGCACGGATCACCGGAAGTACCTGCGGATGATCTTCGTCTCGGTGGACGTGACGGCTCCGCTGTACTGGTGGAAGGAGTACGACACCTACAAGGTCGGCACGGTCGCCAACTCCACCTCCACCATGCATCGGATCCATTCGAAGCCCTTCTCCCGGGAGGATTTCAGCTGCGACCGGATGAGCGAGACCGCCCTCGCCTGCCTCGATCATACCATCGAGGTGCTCGAGGAAAGACGGCTGAAATACAACGAAACCAAGGACACCGCCTACTGGCACGACATGATCCAGCTCCTGCCGACGTCCTACAACCAGATGCGCACGACCACCCTGAATTACGAGAACCTCATCAACATCTACTATGCCCGCCGGAACCACAAGCTCCCCGAGTGGCACGTCTACTGCGGCTGGATCCGCTCGCTTCCGTACGCGGAAGAACTGATCACCGGAATCCGGGAAGAGTGATTAAAAAACAAGGCTGATGCAGATCGCTCTGCATCAGCCTTGTTTTTTAGGGGCTGCCTTGTTTCCGGCTGCGTCCCTCCGCGCGGCGAGCGAGGCCACGCACGGCCAGACGGACCGCAGCGCGAGCGTCAGACCGACGCACTCCCGCGCCTTTTCCGCTTCTCCCTCCCGCCCGTAATAGCCGGAGAGACCGTAGAAGAGGATGGCGGCGTTCAGGTCGCTGCGTTCTTCCCGCGCCTCGCGGAACAGTTGATCCGGATCGGTTTCTCCGTTAAAAACGGCGAGCGCTCTGCGGTATGCGGCATGGTGGCCGGTCTTCATGCCGGGGCGCAGCAGGGGGAGAAGGTCCGGCTCTTCTCCGGCGCGCAGGGCGGAGAGGGTATGCCAGTAGATGGCGGAGACGGTGTTCTCGTCATCCGCGGGAAGGACCTTTCCGAACCGGGACGCGGCTTCGGCGTAATCGCCCGTCAGATAATGCCATGCGCCGGAATAGAAGGCCGTCTTCGCTTCCGGTATTCCGAGCTCCGATACCCTGCGATAGGCATCCTTCGACTCTCCGAACCGGAACAGGGTGAGCAGCGCTCCCCCCAGTCTCAGATACAGCGCGGGATCGTCCCGGCGGATGCGCTCCGCCTTCCGGTACGCGCCGACCGCTTCCCGGTACCGGTACTGTCCCGCGAGAAGATTGCCGTATTTCAGCCGGCTTGCATAGTCGTCTTCCATTTTCAGCCAGAACATCTCTTCCGTATCTTCGGGAAGCGGACCGGTCCCTTCGTACTGGCTTTCCGGGGAGGCATAACGGATTTCCTCGCTCATTGCCCGTTCCTTTTCGTATCGCGCGGGGATCCCGCGCAGTTTTCCGTGTATGATTATACAGGAAAAATTCTTCGAAGTCAAGAACAAACCCGCCCGGAGAGGGAATCCCCCGCTTTGCGGGCTTCCGGGCGAAAAAATGCGCCGCCGTACATATTTCTGTAAAAAATTTGTGGTATATATAATAATAATAAGCCGTCCGCCGGAAGAAAGTGCCTGCAGAGGAGGGAAAACTGCCGTGGATTACAGAAAACTGTTCGATACGATTCCCGAGGAATTTGACCGGTACAGACCCCGGTACTGCGCGGAGCTCTTCGCGGACCTGATCGCGTACGCGGGCATCGGCCCGGACAAAACCGTGCTCGAGATCGGGCCGGGGACGGGACAGGCGACGGATCCGATCCTCGAAACCGGCTGCAGGTATCACGCGATCGAGCTCGGCGGGCATCTGTATGAGAAGATGCGGGAGAAATACGGGCATTTCCCGAATTTCAATATCATGAACGACGATTTTGTCACGCACGATTTTCGGGACATGCGGTTCGACATGATCTATTCCGCGGCGACGATCCAGTGGATCCCGGAAGAAATCGCGTTCAAAAAGACGTTTGAGCTGTTGAAGCCGGGCGGGACACTGGCCA
>JAEEGL013604639.1_pt1 | contig 10292 bp, 14 predicted proteins | sample 9134231 | NCBI WGS metagenome assembly JAEEGL01 (sample SAMN16246548, study PRJNA631951) | gut metagenome | biome: gut microbiome; feature: rumen; material: fiber-attached | host: Bos | place: Iran: Karaj | collected 2018-10
CACTACGCGCGCGGGCGCGTCTACGGGGCTTCTACGGCCTTTCAGCGCGTTTCAATGTTCAAAGTCGTTCAAGGCGGTCAATACATCGGCTTTCAGTCGGTCAAATTCCTGTTGCTGCGCCAGGTCAAGCGATAACACACGGTAGCCCCTGCCGGTCAACTCCACCATAAAGCCATATAACAGGCCCATTGCAGCGGGGTCGCGCCGGTGCTTGTCCAGGATCACCGCCGCCTCTTGCAATATGTCGGGCTGTGGGTCGCGGCCTTTCAGCTTGTACAAGGTCAGCACGTCAAGCAAGGCCCGGTCAATATCCTGCGCCGCCATGCGTTCATGCTGTATAGTACGGTCGGCCTCGTCCAGCTTTTCAAGTTCGCCGGTTATGTCCTTTGCCCGCTGTTCAAGCTGCTTGATTTGCTGCCGCAATAGTTGCCGCTGCGCTCTGATCGTTGCCAATGCCATTTCATGCCCGCCGGGGTGCTTGTCCGCGTCTATGATCGCCTCAACGGCTGCGGCCTGCGGGCTGTCGGTTCCAAATAGTGCGCTGGTCATCATCTGCGCCAGGTCGCCGGGGCGGGCCTTATCTTCAATGGCCTCTTGAGCCTGCGCCATTAAAGAGTAAAGCCTATCCGCGTCCAGCCTTGCCGCCAGCACGTCAACGGGTTCCGCCTCTTGCGTCTGTGGCGCGTTTTGCGGGGCCTGTGGTGCCCGCGCCTGCTGTGCCGCCAGTTGTTCCAGGTTCATATATCAAGCCCCCTTTAGCGCCCTCTGCGGGCTTTCTGTGCGCTGCTGGTTGCCGGTGCTACGGTCGCCGGGGCGGGCACAAACAGGTCAAACGCAGGGTAATACGCAAAATTACAGTCATAGTTGCTGATCCCGTATCGGTTTTTCAAGCAAACGAATTTGATTTTGCGGGGTTCCTCGGTTTTCGCCTCGTTTATCCGCTTGCGTTTCGCCTTTATGCTGCCCTCTTTGTCAAACAATTCCTCATCCAGACAAGCAAGCTGTAACCCCCAAACACAATCCGCGGTGTATTCAATTCCGCCCGATTCCTTTAGACTTTCAAACGCTATCGGGATCAAATAATTTGCCCGGTTCAAGCTGCTTATAACTATGATCGTTATATCAAGTTCACGGCTCAAACGCTTTAGCTCTGTTACTGCCATGTCGATTTCATCTTTCTTGCTGCTGCGGCTCTTGCCATTGGCTGCGGGCTGCAATAGCTGCAGATAGTCAATAAAGACGGTCGGCGCGGTGCCGGTCTGCCGCATATATCGGCGGATATAATCGGCAATATAGCCTATATCGCAATTAAAATTCCCCTCTATGATGCTCAAACGGTCGCCGGTCTGCTGCTTGTATTGCTTTGCCGCCGCCAGCACTTGCGCGGGCAAATGGCCTCGGCGGATTGACAGACTGTTGACGGCTGTTTGCAAGTTGGCCTGTGCGGTCAGACGCGCCAGGGATTTACTCACCATTTCCAAACGGCTTTGCTCCATTGAAAAGAAAAGCACGTCATGCCCTGCGGCTGCGAGATTGTCCGCCATCTGCAAAGCAAGGGTTGTTTTGCCCAAACTACTGATTGCCGCCAGCACATAAAGCCCGCTGTAAAGCCCGCCCGCCTTTTCATCCAGGTTTGCAAAGCCCGTTTTTCTGTCCTGCCCCTGCATGAATTTAGCAATGTCGCCCGCCATCAAGTCATCAAGATATGACGCGGTATTGTCAGGTTTCGCGGCTGTTCCTTCAATGGCCTTTTCTATGGCCCGCTCAAACGCGGCCCGGTCAGCGGTCAAGGCTTCGTTGGGGTCTTTGTGTCCGCCGGTTATGTCGGCGGTTATATAACTCACGTTCAAGCGGTTCAAGCCCTCTTTCAGCTTGTCCGTGGCCCGCTTGCCCGCTTCGTCATTGTCCAGGCATAGAATTAACGTGGCCTCTGTGGGCTTCTTTTCCAGCATCCGCAATAGCTTTTCATAGTTGCTTGTACTGTTCAAGGCTATGGCAGGTTGGCCCGCCTCTATGATGCTCAACGCATCAAACGCGCCTTCCACCACAAACACAAACTCCGCGCCGCTGTATATGGCTGTGCTGCCCATGATCGCCGGTTGCCCCTCATTCAGCTTTGCATATTTCCGTTGCTGTTCGTCAAGATCGGGGCGAATATCCCGCGCCACATAATGATAAACGGTTGACGGTATGATAATGCGCGGGGTCGCGGGCGGTGTCCAGTCGTTGCCCTTTGCCCTCAGTCGTTTAACGGCTGTGGGGTTGATCCAGGCGGGGTCGTATCCAATGCAGCACGTCGCCGCCGTTTCAAGGCTGATCCCGCGTTTTTCCAAATACGCTTGCGCCTCGGCGGATTCTGCGAGATTCAAGACGCATTTTTGCAAGTATTCTGTGTAATTCGTCGGCGGTTCCTGCGGGGCGGTATCGGGTGCCGGGGCTGCTGATCCGCCACTAAAAGAAGGGTTTCCGCCTGCGCCCAGGCCCGCGCTAAAATCCTCGGCGGCTGTGCTGCGTGGGCCTGTGTACGGGTCAACGGTCAAGCCCAGTTCCGCCGCCATTTCATCAACGGCCCGCACAAATTCGCGCCGGTCGCCGGTGTCCAGGTTATGCTCCATCATGTAAAGGTCAATGACGCTGCCGCCGCGCTCAAAGTCGCATCCGCCGTTCCAGCACTTCAAAAAGTGATTGCGGCTGTTGGGCTTTTCCGTTATGCCGGTGCCTTTCCTGCCGCTGCCGCTGCCGCATATCGGGCAAATAATGCCTTTGCCCCTGCCGCCGCCGTCCGCCGGGTAAAAGTCCCGCCAGCGGGCTTTAATTTCCTGCGTGGCCTGTTCTCTTGTCATGTCGTAAACCTCCGTTTTTCGGTTAAAAAATGGCCCTGTTTTTGATCGGTTTTTGTCCGGGTTTTGTCCGGCCCGCTGTGCAATTTTCGGCGGATTCTCGCGGGCAAACTGCATTTTTTGCGGGTCTGTGTTTCTGATCCGCGCCCAGGATCGCCCATTTTCTGCAAGAAACGCCGCCGGGGCTTGCAGCACGCCCACTAAAGAAAGAGACTCCCCCCCCCTCCACTTTCGCGGATTTTTTCACGGGGTTGGGCGACGGTCTGCGGGTTGCCGCCGCCCAGGGATTTAACTACCCCCTCCGGGGCGGGGTCAGGTCGTTTGATTTTGCGATTTCTCGCGCGCGGGTTCCTGCCCGGTCTCCGTGTCGGTCGGCTGCGGGGATTTGTCTACCCCCTGCCCCTCATAGTGTCGCCTGCATCCGCCGTCAAAAAGCTGTGGGTTATAGCTGTCGGCGCATCCTCGGCAATTCGTTGTTTCAGATCGGTTACATTCAGGTACTTTCAATATCAAGGCTATGGCCCTCCATCATGGTTTGTTGGTCGGTGCCCGGCCCGGCCTCGCGCGCGTATCGCGTCAACTTTGCGCCGCCGGGGTTCGTCCGGGGTTCGCCGTGGCTTTCCTGTGGCTTTGTCCTCGCGCGCGGGCGCGCGTTCCGTGTGCCCATACACGCCCAGGCCCTCACGCGGGCGCGCGCGTTGCCGTGTCTATTTTCTGCCGGTGCCCGCTATCGGTTTCACTCTGTCGCCACATTCCGCCGCTATGACGTTTCACACGGTCACGTCATGCTGCCAGCTTGTCAACGGTGCCCCTGTGTCACCACTAAAGAGAAAAGCCCGCCGCCCGCCCGGGGTCGCCTTTCTTTTATTGGTGCCGGTTCTATTATACGGAAAAGCCCGCCCGCATCAAAGCGGGGCGGGCGCGCGTATTAGTATATTAAATACTAAATATTGCGGTTTCAAAAAAGCCCGAAAAGCCTTGATATTAAAGGGTTTTCAGCATACCCCCCTAAACCGCGTCCCACATAAACCTAAACCGCGTCCCACAAAAACTAAACCGCGTCCCACAAAAACTAAACCGCGTCCCACAACTTTTTTCAGCCCACATAATTAGGGTTCTTGCCCCTGTGGGTGATTACAAGTTTGTCGGCCATTGTGCTGTTGGTCGGGGCCTTGAATTTGCCCAGTCGGCCCGTGGTTATCTGTATGTCCGCGTAATAGTTGGGCACGTCGGATTTCTCCATGATTATTCTGATCGCTGCCGTGAAAACGTCTTTCAGCTTTTTATTGACGCGCTGTGACTTGTCCTTTGCGCCGCTGCTGCGGATTGCGTCAACCTCCCCTTGCAGCTGCGGGCACGCTGCTATCAAGGTGTCAAAGCGGCTTTCCCATCGGAAAATGCGCGGGCGCGGGGTCGCCGGTGCCGGGGTTGGGTCGGGTTCCTGCTGGTATGTCAGGGTTTCCGTGGTCTTTGTGCCGTCGGCCTCCGTTCGGGTTGTGGTCTTTCTGATCGCCTTGCGCGGGGTTTCACTCTTATAGGTGTCGGCTTGGCTGCGGGTTACGCCGCGTTCAATCAATCCAACGGCTATACGGTTCGCCAGTTCAACGGCTGCTTGATTCTCCGTCATAATGTCCGCGTGGAATATCGTTGAAATTGCGCTGTGCTTGTCCGCGTGCAGCTTCGCCATCTCTACCAACTTGATTTCGTAAGGAATTGAAATATACGCGGTATCGGTCTTTTCGTCCCAGTATGAAAAGCGCGCCAGGGTGTAATAGCCCTCCCCCTCGATTACGCCCACACGGTTATCAAGCGGGTTCATAAACTCTATAAACTTGTTCCTGCGCATCTCCTTCATGCTCTGATCGTCCGCCGCTGCCGGTGTCCGTTTCTTTAATTCCTTTGTTGCCTTATCCCGTACACGCGGGCGCGGGTCTATGCCTGTTTCGCGGAAAAAGGCGGGTAGATAAATCCCGATATTGGGGTTATCACGGGTGTTCACCTCGCGTATATCGCTGTCGTAAGCCATCTGTAATAACGCCATCAAAAAGCCCGTGTGCGGATCGTCCAGCGGTTGCAGCGGTTGCCCATTAAGAGATAACTCATTCAAGCGGCCTTTCACGTCAAACGAAAAATCGTCATGCTGCCCAGGCAAAATAGACAGGTTGCGGCTTGTGAAAATGTCCCGAAAATATTCGCCCGCAATGGTCGCAACGTGCCCGCCCAGGGTTGTAATTGCCCCTGCATTGCGCGCCATCGCCAGCGGTGACAGCTCTGCCGGTTGGCCCTCGGCTGCTGGTTCCGTGGTGCCCTGTGGGGCCTTCTCTTTATTGGTGCCGGTGCCCTCCGTCGGAAACGCCAGGTCAAGCGGCTCCGCGTCGGGCTGTTCCGCCCGTAAAGGCGGTATCTCTTTCCCGTCGGCCCGCGCCGCTGCCGCTGCTGCCGCTATCAGTTCCCTTGCGGGCCTATCGTCGTATAGATCGGGGCGGGCCTCGGCCTCCGCGTCAATATAGGGTTCCAGGATTTCCCATATCGCCTCGGATTGTTCCGCGTCGCCGGTCAGATTCTTTGCTTTCCATTCGCTAAAGTTGCGGTTGATTTCTCTGATCGTCGGTGCCCATGCCGCCAGGGTGCCGCGCATGGTCTTTTCGATTTCTTCCAGGCGTGGGGCGAGTGCTTCCAGGCTGCTTTTGATTGCGTCCATAGTTATTACACCATGCGCGCCCAGTGCTGCCGCAACGGTTGCGCGTATCTGATCGTTGGTTGCCTTTATAGTCTGCTGCAAATGGTCGGTCATAACTTCCATTCCGCCCGCTGCGTCAATGGCTGCTTTCCATTTCGCCATATCAAACGCGGGGTCATTGGGGTTTAATTCGGGGTGTTCGCTGCCGTCATCGACAACTATAACACGCTCCGCCTCTTGCGTTTCCTGCGCCTGCTGCGGGGCCTGTTCCTGCTGTTCATCATGGTTCAAAGTGTCCGTCATGCCATGCCCTCCGCTGGTCAAAATTCCTTTAGAAACGCCTTTGCGCGCTCGTAAAGGTCTGCGTTATCCTTCATGTACTGCGAAAAAACAAAATTGGTGAAGTCGGTTATAGATTCTCCGCGCACGCGCGCCATTGTCCTTATAAAGTCGTGCATCTCAGGCGGAAACGCCATATTGATTCTAACGGCCTTGCATCCCTTGCGGCCCTGCGTGGTGCCCGCCTCGCGCATTTCCTGCGCCTGTTCCTCCGTGTACGTTTTCCGCCCCTGTTGGGCCTCTTGCGTCTGCTGCTGATCGGGTGCCGCCGTGGCCTCCGCTATCGCGTCATAAACCCTGCCCGTGTTCGCCTTGCTAAAATCCTTCTTTGCCATTGTAACGCCCTCCATTTCTCTTTATTGGTCTATGGTCTCCGGTTCCGCGCCGGTCAACATATCGAATAGCCTTAAATAGTCCGCTGCCGGTTTACTGCGTGGCGCGTATTCGTATAGGCTCTGTTGCAGCGTCTGCGCCTCGCGGATCGCTACGGCCTCATGGATCGCCATTAAGAAGGGTAGCCCCATCCCGCGCGCCTGCGCCTCTATGGTTTCCGCCATTTGTCGCGCCAGGGTGCTACGGCCTCCGCTGCGGGTCAGAATATAGCCCGTCAAGGTCAAGGCGGGGTTGCCTTGTTTTATCTGCTGTGCCGTGTCCATCATCTGGTAAAGCCCTTGCAGGCCCACAATATCAGCTTGTAGCGGTATAACGAGGTCGGTCGCCGCCATCAATGCGTTATACTGCAATTCGCCCGCCGTGGGCGGGGTGTCCAGGATCACCACATCATAACGGCCCGCCAGCGGTTCCAATGCCGCCTTTAGTCGCCGCGCGCTGCCTCGGCTGCTGCTGATCGTCTGCAAGTTCCATGATGCCGGTATCACGTCCAGCCCGCCCGCCGTGGCCTGCGTGGCCTCGGCTGCTGGTAGCCCGTCCAGCACTTCAAACGCGCCCGCGCGCGCCGTGTCGGCTTGTAAGAAGTAACTCAAATTGCCCTGCGGGTCAAGATCAATCGCCAGCACGCGCCGCCCCCTGTGGGCTGCGGCCTGCGCCAATGCTGCCGCCGTGGTGCTCTTGCCGGTGCCGCCTTTCTGATTTGCAATCGCTAAAATCATTCCTGCCGCCCTCCGCTTATATGTGTCCGTCGGTTTCTGTGGCCTGTTCCGCCATCAATCCCGCTATCAGTTCATCAATCCGCCGCCGGTCAGGGATCGCCAGCGCGCCGTAAAGGGTTTTGAAGTCGTATTTAATCACCATGCCCGCCGCACATCCCGTTATGCGGTCGCGGTTGGCCTGTGACAGTCCATCAAAGCCCAGGCGGGCGGCTTTTTTCTCCGCCTCTGTCAAACCGTCTGCGCCTCCCGCCGCTGCTGCCGCAATAGGTCGGCTATGTAATTGTCAACGGTCGCGCGTGCCGCCGGTTCCAGCGCGTTATAGATCGCCTTGAAATTGTCCCGCAATAGGCCCGCCGCCAGGCCCTCCGCCTTTGCCCGGTTCACGTCGTTCAATGCTTCATACCCCTTGCGCTCAAAATCCACCTTTATAACCTCGCCCATGATCGCCTCCCCTTTCCTTTATCGATTGTCGTGTTGCCTGCGCTATATACGCAAGATGTTTTATCAAAACAGGATGTATAAGAAAATGTATAAGGATATACAGTCAATTTCCTTTACAAACCCTGTTTCAAGGCCCATTTTGTTATCAAAATCCCGTATCTATGCGTAAAAGAATTGTTTTGCGCATAGTTTCAACTCGATTTGTCAAAAACTTCTTGCGTCTGTTGTACAGTTTGCACAAGACGCGGTTTTGCATCTTTATACACATCCTTTTTCACGATTTTATGCAAGCCCGTATACATCATTTTCCGCCCTTTTCGGCCTTGAAATACTCCATGCAAGCGGCCTTTATGGCCCTGTCCAGGTCGGCCCGCTGATCCGTCGTTATCGTGGTTGGCTGCGGGTCGGGTTCCGGGGTTGTGGTGCCCGCCAGGTCAACGGCTTTCAGATAGTCCATGTACGCGGTAAACAGGTTGTCGCGCTCCGTGGGCCTATATTCCTTCATGCTGCCGCCCTCCGTTGTGGTGTCCGTTGTTCTAATACTTATCCTTTACCATATTCCATTGTATCACGATGCCGCCAGCACGTCAACAACTTCTTGCGTGTCGTGGGTTGTCGGCTGCTGTTGGGGCTGTTCCGTGTCCAGCGTGGACTATGGTCTCGGCTCTGATCGCGTATAATGGCACTGTGGCCCGCTATGGGCCTCTGCCGGTCGGGGCCTACTCTTTATAGGCCCTCGGCCCGTGGGCGGCTCTACGGGGCTTCTGTGAGCCCGTTTCAGCCAATAAGAAAGAGGCAGGCCCGCTAATTGTCTGCGGGTGCCTCTGGTTTTGCTTCTACGGGCTTATTTTACTGTTCCGTTCAGCGGTACAATAGCAAGGGTTTTCCCCATTGCCGCCAGCACTTTAAGCAAGGTATCAACTTGCGGGCTGGTATAGCCCTTTTCCATCCGCGCTATAACGGGTTGACTAACTCCGCTCAATTCTTCAAGCCTGCGTTGGCTAATGCCCTGTTCCTGTCGGGCCTCCACCATTGCAGCGATTAACGCCGCTTGCAGGTCGCTTTCTGCGATTTCCTCCGGGGTGAAGTGTTCGCGGTCAAATTCTTCATCCCATACACGAAAACCGTTAATCTTTGCCATTGTCTGCCCACCTTTCTGCAAAATCCTTAAATTCGCGCTGCGCCCGTTCTATTTCCCGCTTTGGGGTTTTCTGCCCCTTCTTTTCAAAGCAATGCAATAGCACAAACGCGCCATCCTTCCAGCCTGCAAACATAACACGGTCTTTGACGGGTCTAAGCTCCCATATTTCGCCGTCAATGTGCTTGCACATCTCAACGCGCAACGGTAAACCGTTCTGCGCCAGGGCTTTTATATATGCCCTCATCTTTGTCAATCTTATTCGTGCGTCTTTGGTATTCTGTGATTCAAGGCCCTCAATGTATTCCGTAACTGGTTCGTTGCCTTGCCTATCGCTGTAAAATATGATCGTGTGCAACGCCTGCGCCTCCCCTCCACCCACATGATAGCATAAAAGTTATCAATGTGTCAACATTCCTTTATAGGCCTGTCCAGCCAATAAGAAAGAGGCAGGCCCGCCGGGGTCGCCTCTGATCGGTTGTGTTTACCATTTTGCCGGGTCAAATCCAAATGGCCCTGTTGCTGCGTCCGCCGTGGTCGCGTCGGCTTTGTCCAGGCGGTCAGTAAATTTCGCCGCGTTCTCTATAACCATCTTTGCGGCCTGCAATCGGATTGACGCGGGGTTGCCGTCATCGTTCATTATGCCGGTCACAACTTCGACGGCTGCGGATAGGCTGCGGCTCATGTCCAGCACGGCCCGCCGCACAAGATCGGATTTCGCCGCGCTGTAAGCTGCCTTAAATTCACGGGTGCCCATGCGGTCATAGATTGTGCGGGGTGCTATGCCTGTCGCCTCGGCGGCTTTCGCTATGCTGCCGCTGCCCAGTAACGCCGCTATGATTTGTTCATCACTCACGGCTGTTTGATTCTTTCGCGCTGCCATGGATCGCCGCCCCCTTTACGCCGGTAGATTGTTCATGGTCGCCGCGCACGCCTGCCGGGTCTTTGCTATTTCCCGTTCACGGTGTAACAGGCGGTCGCAATACTGCGCCATGTCCTCACGGTCAACGGGGATATAATAGCCCGGTGCCGTCCCGTCAGACGTGGCGCAAATCGGTTTCCCCTCGCGCCGTTCACGCTCCACTAAAAGAGAGACGCCGCGCCGGTCAATGCCGGTTAGCTGTGCCAGTTCCCGCGCGGTGCGCGCGTTTTCCTTGCCGGTGCTCAACATTTCAAAAATCATTCTTCCTGTTCTGCCTCCGCCTGTTGCGTGGGCGGTGCCTGCTGCGCTTCGCGTTCGGCCTGCGCTGCCTTTTTCGCCCAGTATCTTTCTTGCTGCGCCTTTACCTTATCGGGGTTGTTCCGCGCCCATTCGGCCCGGTATGCCCTGCGCGCTGCCTTTGCTGCCTCTGTCATCATGGTAAAAATACCTCCTGTCGTTTCTGCGCTTTTCGCGCCTGTCGTTCCGTGGGTGCCTTTCATGCCTCTTGCGTCTATTATACCATAGACACAAGAAAAGGTCAAGGAAAGTCAAAAGGAAAAGGAAAAGGAAATAGAAAAGAGGCAATGCAGCGGCCCTCACGGGTTGCAATGCCTCTAAAATCGCGCCAGGCGGTCAGAAATGGCCCTATTTCGCGCTTTGACGGGTTCCGCCTGTATTTGTCCACTACGCGCGCGGGCGCGTCTACGGGGCTTCTACGGCCTTTCAGCGCGTTTCAATGTTCAAAGTCGTTCAAGGCGGTCAATACATCGGCTTTCAGTCGGTCAAATTCCTGTTGCTGCGCCAGGTCAAGCGATAACACACG
>JAEEGL014042067.1_pt1 | contig 10292 bp, 2 predicted proteins | sample 9134231 | NCBI WGS metagenome assembly JAEEGL01 (sample SAMN16246548, study PRJNA631951) | gut metagenome | biome: gut microbiome; feature: rumen; material: fiber-attached | host: Bos | place: Iran: Karaj | collected 2018-10
ATCCTTATGCACGTCGTCCGCCGCCTTCACGCCGTTCGAACTGCAAATCAGATATTCGGCGACGCCGGTATATTCGAAGCAGTCCTGATCCTCGTCGAAGAACTTGGTGTAGCAGCCGGGCCGGCTCTCGAGCTGGGCGCGGATGGTCTCGTCCTCGAACAGGTAGGACGCCATCATCGCGGGCAGCCCGTAGTTGATGAAGTCGCCGTCGACCGCGGTCTCGTGGCTGTCGCCCATCGCGAAGCCGTTTTCGTTCGGCAATTCGTACGAGTAGATCGAGCGCATGACCTGCTTCATATCCTCGGCGTTATACGGCATCTCGCCGACGCCGGCTTTGAGCAGCCACGCGGAGTAGAGATCCGACGCGAAACGGACGCGGACGTAGAGCGAGATGCCCTGCGACACCATGCCCCCCGCGTAGAACTCGTTGCGCGCCTCGACGTATTCCTGATAGAACCGTCCGGCGATGAACTCCCACCAGCCGGGATATTCGTCGTAGACCGCGATGGCGAACGCGAGATAGTCGCGCATCAGCTGATATTCGCAGCCGTGTCCCGCGACGGCGTACTGCTTGATCGGCGGGAAGCCCATTTCCATATTGTTCCCCGCGACGATCTTGTGCTCGACGCCCGAAACGATCCGCAGGCGATCGAGCGCGGTGGTCAGGTCGTAGCACCAGTCGTAGACGCAGGCGGCGACGTACATCACCGCGCCGTACTGCCGTTCTCTGTCGGAGGAGATGTTCACGATGTCGAGCGTGGTGAGGTAGTTCTCCATCGCGAGGATAGCCCCGTAGCCCGAGACCCGGTTGCCGGTGAGCTGATAGTCGAGCGCGAGCGCCTGGATGTCCTTCAGCATCTCGTCGTCGTAGTTATAGGTGCCGTTCATGTACTTGTAGGTTCCCTTTTCGTGGAACACGGCTTCCCCGAGTTCACCCGAGGGGAGACCCGTGACCGCGTCGAAGAAGAGACCCGCCGCGACCCGGCTCCGGTCCTCCTTCAGCGCCGCGCGGATACCGTCAAGGTCGCTTTCATTGATTAAGACCCGCGGATGCACGGCGATCGGAGTCTTCGGCGGAGCTGCGTAGGGCGTGAAGGTCTTCCCTCCTTCACTCGCCAGCGTCTGCGCCGCCGCGTTGAACTCGGACAGGGTCTTCGTGATCTTCGCCCCGCCGAAGGCGGCGGTGCTGAAGGCGTCGATCTTTGCCTTCAAAGCGTCCGCCTGCGCGGCGTATTCGTCGTACGTCATAGGTACGTTCCCTCCCGTTTTTCCGCACACGGTGCAGATGCGTTCGCACTCCCCGTCGGAATTCTCCGTCGGAAGCACGACCAGCCGTTTCGCGTCTCCCCAGGTATGCGCCCCGATCGTCTCGGTCCTGGTCTCGCCGCAGATCGAGCAGACGTACGTGGCTTCTCCGACGCAGCTCCCGTCGGGGATTCTGCACCCTACCGCCCAGACGTGTTCGTGCGCGGTGGTCTGTTCCGCCGTGGTCTCGTCGGTCTTGTCCTTGCCGCACGAAACCAACGCCGCAAGGCACAGGATGATACAAAGAACGAGCGCAAAGAGCAACGTGCGTTTTTTCATGGTTTTTCCTCCGAATGCGTACTGTTTCATACCGTTTGCAGGGGAAACCGGAAGCAGTTTGCTTCGTGAGTTCATTATACCACGCTTTTGCTTTTTTTGCAACCCTTTTCCCCCGAAAAGCACAAAACGTATCGTTTCGGACAAGCGCGCCCCGAACCCGAACAAAAACGACCGCGCGGTTGCCCGCGCGGTCGCAAAAGGTTAAGCCGCTGCCCGACGTTCGGGCGGGGTCGTGCGGATCAACTCACCTCCACCGTCACGTAGAAGACGTACAGAACGACGTCCTTCGTCACAACGTCCTTATCGGAGACAGACCGTCTTCCGTCGATATCGAAACAAACGTCGGTGCATTCATACACCGTCCCGCCGTCCTCGGACGTGCGCCTGCTGCCGATCATTTTGATGAGTTCGCCGAGCGACACGCCGACCGGGATAGGACCGCTTTGCGTGAGATTTTCCGCGACCTGCCCGTCGAACAGGGTCTTCATCGTGAGCGTGACCGTCTCTTCTTCCGGAGCCGTCGCGGTCTCCACGACGAAGACGTTATCCTGATCCATCGTGCAGGTCATCACTTCGTTCAGCCCGTCGTAGAACGTCCAGAGCCCGTCTTCATCGACCACGTAGGTCATGTCGAGCCCCTGATAACCCGAAAGCTCGCCGAGCCAACCGTAAGCGTGGCCGTCGCCGACGTAGATATACTGCGTGTTGCCGTCGTAGATCAGCTGGCAGTAGTCGACGCGGACCATCTCGCCGTCGCGGATCAGGAAGTACTCGGATTCCATCCCGTAAAGCGAGAACATCCGGGCGGAGGCGTTGTAGTAACCGGTCTCAAACGGCGCCTCCTCGCTTCTCTTGAGGAGCGCCTTGTCCTGACCCTCCCACACGTAGACCGTCGCGGTCTCGCCGTCCAGCATCACCTCGGTCGCGGTCGCCTCTTGGAAATCAGGCTCCTCCATCCTATACCAGTTGCCGTCGTCCCACCGGTAGAACCGCTGCGGATTGCCCGCCAGCGTGATGACCAGTTCGATCGGGATCACGCCGTCCTCGGTCTCGGTCACAAGGACGACCTCCCAGGTCGCCGTGCCCATGACCTGACCGTTCATCATATAGTAGGCGTCGCCGCCCTCGTAGAGATTGAAGACGATCGTCTCACCCATATAGTAGACGACCTCGACCGGCGCTTCGTCGGGCAGACCGATCGACAGGACGTTGTCCCCGCCGATGTCGTAGACGATGTCCTGGAAGGTGAAGGTGCCGTTCTCAAGATCGACCTCGACCTTGATGGTCCCGCCGAACTCCCAATCGTCGGCGGCGCCCGTGCTGTGGTAGGTCATCGCGTAGCACTCGTTGAACACGACGAACCGGAGCTGGTACCCTTCGATGGCGAGCAGATACTCCTCGGTGGGATCGTCCCTGCCGGGAGCGTACGCCGTAACGATGGGATACCCCTCGTAGCTCACGTTCTCGTCGATCACGTAGTAGCAGACCATGCCGCCCTCGTCGACGGCGTAGAGCGTCACGTCGTTTGCGAGTTCGGTCGTGTAGGTCATGTAGCTGTACCACACGTCGTTGTTCTCGCGCTGATCGAAGCCGCAGGTCGCCATGATCCCGTTCGCATACAGCGCCGCGTAGTAGCGGTAGGTTTCCGTCCGACCGAACTGATCGACGCGGGTCTCGATGCGGACCGCCTCGCCGATCTGCTCAACGTCGCGGAGATCGGGGATGATGCGCACGTTCGTGTAATAGGTTTCGCCGTTCACCACGATCGGAAGATCGACGTCTTCTCCGACCTCGCTGAAGTCGATCCCGGCAAGGTCGCCGAGGTTATCGGCGGTCAGGGTGACTTCGGTGACGCCGACCGTGTGGCGCGTGCCGTCCCGCATCACGTAACGCTCGATCACGAAGGTCTTGCCGTTGATCGCCCCCGCGATATCGGCGGGCTCGCAGTTCTGATACACCACGATCGTGTCGCCGTTCAGCCAGCCGTTCGTCTCCACTTCGCTCTCGTCGTAGGTGAAGGGTTCGTCGCCCTTTTTCTCACGGCAGACGAAGATGATATCGTCGTGCGTCACGATCGACGTCTCGTCAAACACGCTGACGCCCGACGCGGTGTACGCGCTGTCGTAGATTATATCGGGGAAGCGCTCCCAGATAGCGCCGTTGCTCATAAAGAACTCGTACAGATCCAGATAGGTGTACGGCTCATCTCCCTCTTCATAGACGACCGAGAGGGTGTACGCGCCCCACGTATCGTCGTAGGGGCTCAGGACCCGGAGTTCGACCTTGATCGCGACGGTCTCGGAATAAATGTCCTCGAGCGAGTCGATCGAGCCGATCAGGTACGCACGGATATACTGAACGTCAAGAATGTTCACCACGTTGTCGCGGTTGACGTCGGCGGCGTAGAAGCCCTCTTCGCTGCCGTAGCCGCGCAGACCGACGATCGACTGCTGGATCCCGATGACGTCCTCGAGCGTCACTTCGCCGTCGAGGTTGAAGTCGCCCTTCAGCGGCAGGGGATTCGGCTCGTAGACCGTGAGCCAACCGAACGAATCGGTATAGCCGAGTTCTTCAAACGACGTGTTCGTGAACAACGCGTTTTGCAGCGTGAAATGCCCGCTGCTGCCGTCCTCTGCGTCCTCGTTCAGGAAGAAGTACACGTTGAACAGAGCGCCGCCCGTGCGATCGACGTCCGAAGCATAGGTCACGGAAACGGTCTGATCGTTTGCGTTGAACGCGTACGTATCGTCCTCCTGATAGGTCTCGATCCACACGCGGTCGACCGACATAAAGCTCGGCACGGTAAACGTCATCTGATAAGACGAGTACGACGCGCCGTCTCCGCAGACAGCGTAGACCGAAACGCAGTACTGCGCGCCGAGGTCGAGCTCGATGCTTGCGGCGTCTGCGCGGATATAAACGACGCCCTCCTCGAGTTCTTCCCCTTCCGGTCCCTCGGAGACCGGGATCGGGTCGCCGTCGCCGCCCTCCGCAACGCCGATCTCGCCGTCGCCGCCGTCCGCGGATACCGCGAGAGGCAGGCAGAGCGCGAATACGAGGATCAGCGCCAGCACGATCAGAAGACTCGTTCTTCTCATCTTTTTCATAGTTCTCTTCTCCTTTGGAATAATGATTTATTTCACAATCGGATCAAAGCCGACCTTTGCCCAAGATATCCGTCACTCGACGGTGTAATAGTCCGTGACGATCTCGCCCGAGCCGTCGACGGAGTAGAGTTCCGAGATCGAAAGGTCGATCGCGGGCGCGCCGAAATCGGTCTTGACCGTCACCGAGAGGACGGTGAATTCCTCGGTCGCGTTCACGGCGTCCGAGTAGGCGAAGCGGATCTCGTTCATCGTGACGAAGACCGTCAGCGTTTCGGTGTCCTCCGCCGGATCGATCGCCTCGTAGCGTGCCGCCGTCGCGTCGGTGTAGGTCAGTTTGCCGATGAAACCGGCGGTCCTGACGACGCCGGTCACTCTGACCTCGTAGGTCGTCGTGCCGTCGCCGTTGTCGCGCTCGACCAGAACGAAGCGGTTGTACGCCTCGGGATCCTCCTCGAAGATCGCCTCGATCACGGTCTTACCCTCGATCACGGTCTCGAAATCGTAATCCCACCCGATGAACAGGTAACCCTCTTTTTCGGGTTCGGTCTCGGGGATCGGGACCGCCGTGCCGTGGCGCACCTCGTAGACCTCGTAGATCTCGCCGTCTGCCGTGAAGGTGACCTGCCAGAAGATCTCCTCGTACTGCGCCGTCACCGTGACGTCCGCGACGATCCTCTTACCGAAGTCGAAGCTCCAGCCGATGAAGCGGAGACCGTACTCTTCGGGATCGATCGCGGGACGGTCGACCTTTTCGCCGTAGCGGACCCGGACGGTATCGAAGACCTCGCCCTCGGAGACGAAGGTGACGGTCAGCCAGATCTCTTCAAACTCCGCTTCAATCTCGGTATCGTCGTAGATCGGGGTCTTGAAATCGAAGTTCCAGCCGGTGAACGTATATCCCTCGATCGCCGGCGCCTGCGGCGGGACGCTCGCGGTCTCGCCGTATTCGACCGTCTGTGTTGCAAACGTCTGTCCGTTCACCGTGAAAGTGACGGTATAGGTCAGCGGCGCGAACTGCGCCTCGATCACGGTATCCGCCTTGATCGGGGTGTCAAAGTCGAAGTCCCAGCCGAGGAAGACGAATCCGTCGGCGCAGGCGTCCTCGGGCTGATCCGCAAGCTCGCCCCACGCGACCGTATCGGCTTGCCAGAACGCGCCGTTCACCGTGAAGGTGACGGTGTAGGTGATGCGCTCGAACTCCGCCTCGATCTCTTCGTTCCCGTAGACCGGATCGCGGAAATCCCACGCCCAGCCGGTGAAGCGCCAGCCGTCCTTGCGCGGAGAGGCGGGCGGCTGCACCGTCGCGCCCTCGGAGACGGTGACGGACGACCAGGTCTCGCCGTCCACTTTGAAGGTCACGGTGTAGACGATCTCCTCGAACTTGGCTTCGACCGTGAAATCACGGGTGATCTTGGTCTTAAAGTCGAAGTCCCAGCCGGTAAAGATCCAGCCCTGCTTGGCGGGCTCGCCGTGCGGTACGTCGACCGTTTCGCCGTACTCGACGTCGGCGACGTAGAACACCTCGCCGTCGGCGACAAAGGTGACCGCGAAAGTCTGGGTCTCAAACTGCGCGCAGACGTTCAGATCTCCCGTTACGCTGTGCGAGAAGCGGAAGGGAGCTCCGTCCTCGTAGTACCAGCCCGTAAAGGTCGCGCCGGTCTTCTGCGGCGTGCCGGGGACGGTTGCGAAATCGCCGTATTCGACGCTCTGGGCAGCGAAGACCTCTTCCCCGACGAGGAAGCGGACCGTGTAGGTCTCGATCGTATAGACCGCCTTGACCGTCAGATCCTCCGTGATCGGGGTCTCGAAATCAAAGTTCCAGCGCACGAAGCGGTATCCTTCCCTTGCGGGCGTTCCCGCGGGGGCTTCGACCGTTTCACCGTGATCGACCGCGACGGTATCGTAGACCGCGCCGTTCGCCGTGAAGGTCACGGTATAGGTCTTGATTTGGAAGAGCGCCGCGACCGTCATATCGCCCGTCACGTTCGAGAAGTCGGCGTCCCAACCGGTAAAGGTATAGCCGTATTTGGCGGGATTGGCGGGATTCTGCGCCGACGCGCCGTCGGCGACCGTCTGGGTCTGGTAGGTCGCGCCGTCCACCGTGAAGACCACGGTGTGAACGACGGGCGGTTTCTCCTGCCAGGCGGCGAAGAGGTCAAGATCTCCCGTCACGGGGGAGGTCAAATCGTAGGGAGCGCCGGTATCGGTGCGCCAGCCGATAAAGAGGTAGTCCTCGCGTTCCGCGTCGACGCCGGAGGCGCTCTCACCGTACGAAACGGTCTCGGAGCCGAGCAGCACTTGGTCGTCGTAGAAGCGGACGGTATACTCGATCGGGGTGAAGACCGGGAAGAGCACCAGATCCTCGCGCACGTCGGTAAAGTCGTCCGACCAGCCGGCAAACGCGTATCCAGCGGGAACGGGAACCGTCGGAGCGGTCGCGCTCGCGCCGTACTCGACGTACTGGGTGCCGCCGATCTTTTTCTGCTGCGCGTCGAAGAACATAACGGAGAAGGTTTTCGTGATATAGCGGACGCGGATCACCGTATCCTGGCGGATATCGGTGAAGCTGCCGTCAAAACCGGCGAAGATCGCGCCCTCTTTTTCGGGGATCCCGGGTTCCTCGGCGTTCTCGCCGTAGCGGACCGCCTGTTCCGAGATCACCTCGTCCCCGTCCATTACCGTCACGGTGAAGGTGCGGACCCGGAAGAGCGCGGTTATGGTCTTATCCGATTCGATCGGTGTCGCGAAATCGAACTCGCCGCCGTCCTCGTCAAGCCAGCCGAGGAAGACGTAGCCCTCGCGGGCGGGGGTGCCGGGAACGAACGCCGTCTGACCCTCCTCGATCAGCTGGGCGCCGCCGTAGCGGGTGCCGTCGTAGTTTAAGAAGGTCACGGTGTATTTCTTGTTCTGGATCGGGATGTATTTCGCGAAAAGGTCGACGTCGTCCTCGATCGGGAGGTTGAAGTCGTACATCGAGGCGTCGGCGGGATCGAGATACCAGCCGATGAAAATGTAGTTGTCCTTCGCCGGGATCTCGGGGAAGGTCGCGACCTCTCCGTAGGAGACGTCCTGCGCCTCTCCGAACGGTTCGCCGTCGGAATAAAAGCGGACCGTATAAAGGTCGGGCAGATAGTTGACCCGGATCTCGCCGTCCGAAACGATCCCCTCGGTCACGCCGTCGTAGGGGTGTTCCCCGTCGATCGTGTAGTGCGGGATAGCGGGCAGCGCCGACAGGTCGGCGTCCCCGCCGTGCACGATCTGCTGCGTATCGAGCACCGTATCGTCGGGACCGAGGATCACGACGGTATAGACCGTGTCGGTCAGGACCGCTTCGACCGTCAGATCTCCCTGTACGTCGGTATAGTCGCCGTCCCATTCGACGAAGGTTTTCCCTTCGGGGGCGGTGAATCCGGTCGGCGCGATGGCGTTCTGCCCCGCTTCGACGCTCTGGCGGCTGACGGTCTCGCCCTCCACCTTGAACTCAACGGTATAGATCTGCGTCAGCGTGGTGCCCTCTCCGAGCGGGAGCCATTCCGCGTACAGCGCAAGGTCCTCCGTGATCGGCGTGCGGAACGAGAAACGGTCGCCGTTCTCCAGCGTCCAGCGGAGAAAGACCGCGTTCTCTTTTTCGGGCGTCGGCGGCACGACGGCGTAGCCGCCGTCGACGATCTCCTGTTCCTGTCCCGCGTAGGGAACGCCGTCGTCAATCCAGAAGGAGACGGCGTGCGTTTCGGGCTCTCCCGCAACAGCGGAGAGAGCGAAGACGCCGAACAGGAGGCAGCAGATGAACGCCGCCAAAAGGATGCGAACGGTTTTTCTGTTCTTCATATCCACGTTCCCTCTCATTCTTCGATGCCGCGGGCGACCAGCGTCAGACTGCCGTTGACCGCCATGGTATCGAAATCAAACCTGGTGTCGGTGTTCTCAATATACCAGCCGTCGAAGACGTAGCCGGCTTTCTCGGGCGCGCTCGGCTCGATCGCGTAGAGCCCCGCCATCACGCGCTGGACGTTGCCCCAGATCCTGCCGTCGTAGTCCTTGAAGTAGACCGAGTAGACGCCGCTGGCTTCCTCCCATTTGGCGTAGATCTCGATCCCGTCCTCGTTTTCGATCAGCGTGTTGAAGTCGTAAACGACGGTGCATCCCTCGTCGGCGTACCAGCCCTTGAAGACGTAATCGACCTTGGCGGGCGTGTTCGGGACGCTCGCGGTCTGCCCGTAGCGGACCGCCTGCCGGATCAGGACGTCCTCGCCGTCCATGAAGCGGACCTCCACGACGTGCGCGTCGTAGATCGCGTAGACCGTCGTATCCTTCGCGATCGAGGTCAGGTCGGCGCTCCAGCGGAGGAAGGTCTTGCCCGCGACGACGGGCGGCGTGACAAGCGAGGTCGCGTCGGTCCCGTACGGAACGGTGCGGTCGGCGAGCAGCGAGGTTCTGTCTTCCGCGTAGAACTTGACCGAATAGCTGTTGATCGAGTAGGTCGCCGTCACGGTCAGGTCCGCCGTCACGGACGCGAACTCGCGGTCCCATCCGGTGAAGGTGTAGCCCACGCGCGACGGGTTGCCGGGCGCGATGGCGGAGTTGCCGGAGACCACGGTCTGGCGGCTGATCTCGCTGCCGTTATAATCGACGAAGCGGACGGTATAGCGGTCGACGACGATCTTCTCGAACCGTCCGTATACCGAGACCGAAGCCGTCGCCGCGACCGTGAAGTCGAAGGTCTCCGTGAGTTCGGCGTCGGCGTACCAGCCGAGGAAGCTGTAGCCCGCGACCTGCGGCGTTTCGGGGATCGCGAAACTCTCGCCGTAGGCGGCGGAGACCGTCGTGAGCTGCTCTTCCCCGTTGTAGAACGCGGCGGTAAAGGTCTTCTTTCGGTAGCTTGCCGTAACGGTCAGGTCGCTCGTTACGGAGTTGAACGCGTTGTCCCAGCCGAGGAAGTCGTACCCCGTCCGGGCGTAGTTCGCAGGAACGGCAGCCGACGCTCCGTAGGCGACCGTCTGTTCGGTCTCGCGCGCCGTCTCGCCCTCGTAGAAGCGGAAGACGACGGTGAAGGTCGCGGTCTCGTAGGTGGCGTGCACGTCGAGGTCGGAGGTAATCTCGTCAAACGCGACGTCCCACGCAAGGAACCGGAGCCCCGTGCGCGACGGGCTTTCGGGAGAGGTCGCCGCCTTGCCCTGCTCAACCGTCTGGGTATCGAGCAGCACCTTGTCGCCGTCGTCGCCGTCCCAGAAACGGACGGTGAAGGTGTCGGCGGGTTTGGGCGTCCACGCGGCGTAAAGGTCGATCGCTTCGTCGACCGTGGTGGAGAAATCGAAATGGTAGCGGTTCAACTTCCAGCCGGGGAAGAGGAAGCCGTCCTTTGGCGGGGCCGGGGGGACGGCGGCGCGTTCAAGATAGGGGACGTTCGGCGTGAACGCGGGCTCCTCGGCGTCGTCGGCAAGGTAGAAGGCGACGGGATAGGTCTGTTTGACGTAGGTCGCCGCGACGGTCAGATTGCCGGTCACCGACAGGTAGCCGTCGCTTGACCAGCCGTCGAAGACGTAGCCGGTGCGGCGCGGGTCGGCGGGAACGATCGCCGCCTTGCCCTGCTCGACCGACTGG
>JAEEGL014193646.1_pt1 | contig 10292 bp, 9 predicted proteins | sample 9134231 | NCBI WGS metagenome assembly JAEEGL01 (sample SAMN16246548, study PRJNA631951) | gut metagenome | biome: gut microbiome; feature: rumen; material: fiber-attached | host: Bos | place: Iran: Karaj | collected 2018-10
CCTGCATCCGCTACCGCGGCGCGGAGCTTTCTCTCGCCATGGGGGGCGACTTCCAGTGCGGCAACCTCGCGCTGGCCGCGGAGACGCTCGCCGCCCTTTCGGAGCGGGAGCCGCTGGACCTCGGGCGCGCGTTCGCGGGCATTTCGTCCGTGGCGCTGCCGGGGCGTTTCCAGCGGGTGAGCAGCCGGCCGGACACCTTTTTCGACGCGGGCCACAACCCCTCCGGAACGGCCGCGCTGTGCCGCACGCTCGACCGCCATTTCCCCGGCCGCCCGCTGTACTGCGTCATGGCCATGTACCGCGACAAGGATTACCGGACCTGCGCCGCCGCCATGGCGGAGCGCTCGAAGGTCTTTTTCGCCGCCAACACCGACAGTCCCCGGGCGCTGCCCGCGGAGACGCTGGCGGAGATCGCCCGCACCCGCTGCCGGGACGTGCGCGTCCTGCCGGACGCGGCGGAGGCGCTCACGGAGGCCCGCCGCGCCGCGGGTCCGGACGGGCTGGTGCTCGTCTGCGGGTCGTTCGCCCATCTCTCCCGCGCCTTCTCGGCGCTTCCCGCAAAAAAAACGCCCTCCCGGAAAGGGAGCGCGCAGAGGACGGATCCATGAGCCGAAAAACCGAAAACACGGGCTTTGTCTGCGAACACTGCGGGGCAAAGGTCCTCCCTTTGACCAACGGCAGCTTCCGCAATCATTGCCCCTTCTGTCTGTATTCCAAGCACGTCGACGAACAGCCGGGCGACCGGGCGTCGGAGTGCGGCGGCCTGATGGAGCCCGTAGGCGTCGAATACTCGGGCGCCAAGGGCTGGCAGATCGTCCACCGCTGTACGCGCTGCGGGAAGACCGTGCGCAACAAGGCCGCGGAGGACACGGAGCAGCCCGACGACCGGCAGCTGATCTTCGAGCTGATGCGCCGGGTCTAACCGACGCCGAGGCTTTCCAGCGCCAGCAGGTATTCCTCGCGGCTATCGTAGTACACCCCGCAGGAGAGCCGGAGCACGTCCTCGGAGGTCAGCGGCGCGAGATCCACCGCGAAGCGGCGGTCCGCCGCGCCTTCCGTTCGCCCTGCGCTGTAAACGGAGAGCACGCTCCCCTCCAGCCGCAGGTAGTAGGGCAGCTCGCCGGAGACGGCGTTCTCCGCCGCCCCCGCCGCGGCCGCGCCGCGCGGAAGAGAGGAGACGCCCGCCGCGCCGGCGAACACCGCCGCGGCGAACACCCCGGCGCATAGGATCCCGATACGAAGCTTTTTCATTTCTCATACGCTCCTTCCGCATATCCGCGCACAGTTTTCCCCGTTCCGCCGCTCTTTATGCGGCGCACGACCCCAAGGAGGCAGAAAGTGAACAACGACGGACCCGAATTGAAACCGACGGACCCGGCGGTCCCGCCCGAAGAAGCGGAACCGGCGGCGGATCGCGGCCAAAAGCGGAAAAAAGACCGGAAAAAGAGAACGGGATGGAAGAAGTTCTGGCTGATCGCCGGAACGCTTGCCATGATCTTCTGCGTGACGGCGGCCATCTGCGCCACCGCCTTCGCGGTGTACGTTCAGACCAGCATCGACGCGGATTTCGACGTCAGCTTCCGCAACATCAAACTCGACTACACCACCGCCATCATGTACACCGACGCGGACGGGACCGCCCGCGAGTACGCGAAGCTGTACGGCACGGAGAACCGCGTCTGGGTCGATTACGAGGAGATCCCCGAGGCGCTCAAGGTGGCCATCGTTTCCATCGAGGACGAGCGCTTCTGGCAGCACCACGGCGTCGACTGGAAGCGCACCTTCGGCGCCTTCCTGCATCTGGTCACCACGCTGAACTCCGGCTACGGCGGCTCCACCATCACCCAGCAGCTCATCAAGAACGTCACGAACTACGACGACGTCTCCATCAAGCGAAAAGTCACCGAGATCCTCCGCGCCCTCCGGGTCGAGCAGGAGCTGTCCAAAGAGCAGATCCTTGAATACTACCTCAACACCATCAACCTCGGTCACGGCTGTTACGGCGTCGGCTCCGCCGCGCACACCTACTTCGGCAAGGAGGTCAAAGACCTGACGCTGGAGGAGTGCGCCTCCATCGCGGGCATCACCAACCTGCCCTACTACTACGACCCGCTGAACTATCCCGAACACAACCGCAAACGTCAGAAGACCATCCTCTGGAAGATGAAGGAACTCGGCAAGATCGATCAGGAGACCTATGAGGCCGCGCTGGAGACCGAACTCGTCTTCGGCGGCAGCGAGGACGAGCAGGAGGACGACGATTACGGCATCAACTCCTACTTCACGGATATGGTCATCCGCGACGTCCTGGCCGATCTGCAGACCGAGAAGGGCTATTCGCTGCAGGTGGCGACGCAGATGCTCTACCGCGGCGGCCTGACCATCTACGCCACGGTCGAGCCCAAGGTGCAGGACGCGCTGGAGAGCGTCTTTGAGTCCAACGAGAATTTCCAGACGGTGAACACCTCCATCCAGCCCGAGTGCGCCATGATCGTCTACAACCCCGAGGGGGACATCGTGGGCGTCATCGGCGGGCGCGGCGTAAAACTGCAGAACCGCGTGCTCAACCGCGCCACCCAGTCCAAGCGGCAGCCCGGTTCCTCCATCAAGCCGATCGCCGTATACGCGCCGGCCGTCGAGTACGGGCTCATCACCCCCTATTCCGTGTTCGACGACACGCCGATGTACTACACGGTGAACGGCTCCTTCGTGGAGGAGACCTACGTGCCCAAAACGGTCGCGAAGGAGGACGGTTCTTCCCGTACCGAGTCCAAATCGGTCTGGCCGAAGGACTACTATTCGCCCTACCGCGGGCTCATCACCGTCAAAGAGGCCGTGGAGGATTCCACGAACACCGTGGCGGTCCGGGTGCTGGAGCTGCTCACGGTGGACAGATCCTTTGAGTTCGCCACCAAGACGATGGGGCTTACCAGCCTCGTGGAGAGCGACGTGCGCAAGGGCAACGCCTACACCGACAAGGGCCTCGCCCAGCTCGCGCTCGGCGGTCTCACCGACGGTCTGACCCTCAAAGAGCTCACCGCCGCCTACGTCACCTTCGTCAACAACGGCGTCTACACCAAGCCGCGCTCCTACACCAAGGTGCTCAATTCCGACGGCGAGCTGCTGCTCAACAACGTGCCCAAACTCACCATGGCCCTGTCCGAGCGGACGGTCTACTATATGAACTACCTGCTGCAGTCGGTCGTTCAGAACGGCACCGGTACCGCCGCGAAGATCGGCAGCGGCATCGCGACCGCCGGTAAGACCGGTTCCACCAACGACGATAAAGACCGCTGGTTCATCGGCTATACGCCCTACTACGTCGGCGGCTGCTGGTACGGCTACGACATCCCGCAGGTCATCTCCGGCGTCTCCGGCAACCCGGCGCTGAAGGCGTGGAAGGCCGTCATGAGTATCATCCATAAGGACCTGCCGGCCAAATCCTTCCAGAGCAACGTGGAGACCGTCACCGCGGAATACTGCAGCTGCAGCGGCGGAAGGCCCACGGCCGCCTGCGCGGCGGACCTCCGGGGAAGCCGCGCGTCGAAGGGGACCTTCGTCAAGGGCGACGAGCCCACGCAGGACTGCGCCGTGCACGTCTTCGCCGGCTACGACACGGTCTCAAAGCACCTCGCGAGATCCACCTGCCCCGCGGGGAACGTCAAGCTGGTCGGCATGCTCAACGTCAAGCGGTACTACACCGTCTCGGGCGTCACCGTCCGCGACGAGCAGTACACCCTTCGCACGGAGGGCATCAGCGGCCTGCCCTATACGAACATCGAGGGGCTGACCTACTACCACGCGAAGCCGGTGCTCTCCTCCGGCCAGACGGCGGTCAACGAATTCTGCTCCTCGCACTGAGAAACGAAACCGACTCCCGCCCGTCGGAAAGGGCCGACGGGCGGGTTTTTGTGCGGCGGGCCCGGCCCGCCCGATCCCCGAAAATCCGAAAAGGAGGGACCGCGAACGAAAGAAGCGATCTTCGCGCCCGGCATCCGCTTTGAGAGCGGCACGCGCTACGTCGCCGACCGCCGGGAATACCATATCTATCCCTCGGAGTCTTTCGAGGAGATCCCCTGCTGGTGGACGCCCGCCAACAGCGGGGGAGGCCCGCTCCGCGCGGCCTTCGTGCTCCGGGGCGCAAAGAACGTCATCGTCGATCTCGGCGGCGCGAAGATCGTCCTGCATGGCCGCGTGATGCCCTTCGCGGCCTTCGACTGCGAGAACGTTCGCTTTTGCAATTTCTCCATCGACTGCGAACGCCCGTTCTACACACAGGGCACCGTCCTGTCCGCGGAGGGAGACGCCGCGGTCATCCGGATCCCGGAGGGCTTCGGCTTCCGCGTCGAGGGGGGCGGCCTCGTCGCCGTCGCGGAAACGTGGGAGCAGAAGACGAACGCGGGGGACATGCTGCTGCGCTGCATCGATGCGGAGACCGGCCGGCCGTCCGCCCACAGCGGGGTGATGCTCGCCCTGATCGGCGACGAGATCTTCCCGCGGGAGAACCCGCCGCTGCCCATTCGTCATCTGCGCGCCGAGGACCTCGGCGGCCGCCGCGTGCGGCTGACCGGCTTCCCGGAGAACTTCCGCCCGCGGGTCGGGGAGATCCTCGCGATGACCCACGAGGACCGGCGCAAGCCCGGCTTCCTTCTGGAGCGGGACCGGAACGTGACCTTCGAGCAGGTCCGTCTGATCCACGTCGGCGCCATGGGCATCCTCGCGAGCCGCTGCCACGATCTCACCCTGAACGGATACTGCGTCGCCGTCGAGGGAAAATATACCGACCGCGCGGTCTCTGCGAACGCCGATGCGCTGCACTGCATCCACTGCACCGGAAAGATCCGGGCGGAGAGGTGCCGCTTTGAGAACATGCTCGACGACGCCTTCAACGTTCACGGGAATTATCTCGTCTGCACCGGCCGGTGCGGAGAGCGGGCCGTCACGGCGGAGAACCGCGCCGCGGCGCTGCGCGGCATGGAGTTTTTCGCCCCCGGGGACGAGGCGGTCGTCTACCGCAAAAACACGCAGGAGATCCTCTGGCGGGGGGTCGCGGAGTCGGCGGAGCTGCTCGGCGGAACGCCGCCCGCCTACCGGCTTGCATTCCGCGAGCCGCTGCCGGACGCGGTGGAGCCGGGCGACATGATCGAGAACCGGCGCATGCCGGAGGTCGAGATCAAAAACTGCCGCATCCGGGGAACGGGCGGCTTCCGCATCTCCACCGGCCGCCGGGTGCGCATCGAAAACTGCCGGTTCGAGACCGCCTTTTTCTCGGTGCTCTTCTCCGGCGATATGAATTACTGGTATGAGAACGGGCCGGTGAAGGACGTCGCCGTGACCGACTGCGAGTTCGACCGCTGCGGGGTGTGCCTGCAGACGGAGTGCGGCTTTCAGCCGACGGAGACCGCGCCGTACTACCACGAGAACGTCCGGTTCGTCCGCAACGAGATCCGCGATCCGCTGTGGGCGGTGCTCCGGCTGGAGCGGGTCCGCGGGCTCGTCTACGCGGAAAACCGCGTCACGGGCGCCCGGGAGGGCCGGCAGATGCTCGAATTGAAAGACTGCGCCGACGTCGCGCTGGAGGAATGATCCGCGCCCGGGCCACCGAAAAAAAGACCGCCGAGCCTTCGGCGGTCTTTTCGCCTTCCGGCGCGCCTTACACGGTGCCGGTGACGGTGAGCGTGCCCGTTCCCGGCGCGGTCGACCAGAGGCCGGTATCGGGATCCTGCGTGAAGGAGGCGGCGGGCACGGTGACGGCCCCGGCGATCGAGGCGAACGCGCCGGTCCCGGCGTTGTAGGTATAGTCCGTCCCCGCGACCCACGCCGTGCCGTCGTAGTCGGCGGAGAGCGGGTCGAGCGCGCGGGCGAACGATCGTTTGCGCCGGGGGCCGGTTTGTGATATAATAAAAAACAAATCAGATCATCTTTTTCGGAGGGCCCAAATGAAATTCTGCATCTTCGGGACCTGCGCCGGGACTGAGCCGAAGCCCGGGCGGCATCACACCTCGTTCGCGCTCGAGACGGGCGACCGGGTCTACTTTTTCGACGCGGGCGAGAACTGCTCCTATACCGCCCACCTGATGGGGGTCGACCTTCTGTGCGTGAAGGATATCTTCATCTCCCACACCCACATGGATCACGTCGGCGGGCTGGCCAACCTGCTCTGGAACGTCCGCAAGCTGACCCACGTCCGCAAGCTGCCCTTTCCCGAGAAAGAACTCCGCGTGCACCTGCCCTGCCTGGAGACCGGCGAGGGCGTCATGAAGATCCTCCGCAACAGCGAGGGCGGCTACGACTGCGATTACGAAACGAAGTTCCTCCCGGTGGAGGACGGGGTGCTGCTGGACGACGGATATCTCAAGGTCACGGCCATGCACAACCGGCATCTGGGCGACGAACCGACCGACGGCCGCTGGCTGGCCTTCTCCTTCCGGATGGATTTTGAAGGGAAGAGCGCCGTCTTTTCCGGCGACGTGAAGAAGTTCGACGAGCTCTTCCCCCTCGTCGACGAGACCAACCGCCTCGTGCTGATGGAGACCGGCCATCACGACCCGCTGGAGGTCTGCAGACAGGCAAACGAGCAGGGGATCTCTCGGCTGTACTTCCTGCATCACGGCCGGCAGATCCTCAAGGACGCGGAGGGCACGCTGGCCGAGACGAAGCGCATTTTCAACGGCGACGTGCGCTTCCTCAACGACGGCGACGTCTTCGAGATCTGATATGTCCCCCGCCGGGGCCCGCGGAGCGCGGGCCCCGGTTTCTGCACTCAAAAAAGCGGCCCGCGGCGGTTGACTTGCCGTGCGGAAAATCGTATAATTGAGAAAAAAAGAGGCCTGCCGGAACGGAAAGGAAGAACGCCCATGGCACACGACGTCTACGCATCCCCCTTCGGGAAACGCTACGCGAGCCCCGAGATGCAGTATATCTTCTCGGAGGACAACAAGTTCCGCACCTGGCGCCGCCTGTGGATCGCGCTGGCCCGCGCGGAGCACGCGCTCGGCCTCCCCGTGAGCGAAGAGCAGATCCGGGAGATGGAGGCGCACCGCGACGATATCAACTACGCGGACGCGGAGGCGCGCGAGCGCGAGGTCCGTCACGACGTCATGAGCCACGTCTACGCCTACGGGCTGCAGTGTCCGAAGGCCGCGCCCATCATCCATCTCGGCGCCACCTCCTGCTACGTCGGCGACAACACCGACGTGCTGCTGCTGCGGCAGGCCACCGAGCTTTTGCTGAAAAAATGCGCGCAGGTGCTGAAAAACCTGACCGAATTCGCCGAAAAATACCGCGCGCTGCCCTGCCTTGCCTACACCCATCTGCAGCCCGCCCAGCTCACGACCGTGGGCAAACGGGCGGCCCTGTGGGCCTACGACCTCTGCCAGGACATGGAGGAGCTGGAGAGCCGCCTCGCCCGCCTGAAGCTGCTCGGCTCCAAGGGCGCCACCGGCACGCAGGCGAGCTTTCTCGAGCTCTTCGGCGGCGACGCGGAGAAGGTCCGCGCGCTGGAGGAGAAGATCGCCGCGGAGATGGGCTTTTCGGGCACGGTCCCCGTCTCCGGGCAGACCTATTCCCGCAAGGTGGACGCGTTCTTCCTCGCCGCGCTCTCCGGCCTCGCCCAGAGCGCGAGCAAATTCGCCTGCGATCTGCGCATCCTGCAGAGCTTCGAGGAGATGGAAGAGCCCTTCGAATCCGGGCAGATCGGCTCCTCGGCCATGCCGTACAAGCGCAACCCGATGCGGTGCGAGCGCATCTGCGCGCTGGCCCGCTACGTGATGACCGACGCGCTGAACCCGGCCCTCACCGCCGGCACCCAGTGGTTCGAGCGCACGCTCGACGATTCCGCCAACCGCCGCATCTCCGTTCCCGAGGCCTTCCTCGCGGCGGACGGCATTTTGGATCTGTACGCAAACGTCACCTCCGGCCTCGTGGTCTACGAGCGGGTCGTCCGCCGCCGCGTGATGGAGAAGCTGCCCTTCATGGCCACCGAAAACATCCTCATGCGGGCGGTGCAGAAGGGCGGCGACCGGCAGGCGCTGCACGAGAAGCTGCGCGTGTTCTCCCACGCCGCCGCCGCGCGCGTCAAGCTCGAGGGCGCGGAGAACGACCTGCTGGAGCGGGTGCTCGCCGACCCCGATTTCCGCATCTCGAAGGAGGAACTCGCGGAGGAGCTCGACCCGGTGAAATACACGGGCCGCGCGGCGGACCAGACCGCCGAGTTCTGCGCGCAGACGGCCGCGCCGCTGATCGGCCGGTGGTACGCCGGCCCCGTCTGCGGAGAGTTGAAGGTGTGACATGCCGAACGGGTGGAAAAAACGGCTCTATAAGCTGATCGTCGCCGCTCTTCTCGCGGCGATGAGCATCATCCTGTCCATTCTGAAGATCGACCTGACCGAGAGCATCCGCATCTCTTTTGCCTATCTGCCCATCATGCTCGCCGGCGCGATCCTCGGCCCGGGCTGGGGCGCCGCGGTGGGCGCGCTCGGCGATTTCCTGGGCTGGCTCGTCAAGCCCGTGGGGACCTATTTCCCGCCCATCGCCACCACGAGCATGCTGGCCGGCGCGATCCCGGGGCTGGTGTTCTGGGCGCTGAAAAGGCGCTCCCTTCCGCTGAAAAGCATTCTGTCGGCGGCGCTCGTGCAGGTGCTCGGAAGTCTGTTCCTGCAGGCGTTCTGGCTGCACCTGCTCTACGGCAGCCCCTACCCCGCGCTGCTCGTCGCCCGCCTTCCCGTGGCGCTCGGCATGACCCCGGTGTTCTGTGCGCTCCTGTACGTGCTGCTCCGCGCCCTGTACCGGGCAAAGATCGACCAACGCCTTTCCTGAGAGAGGAGACCCGACCGTGGTGATCGACATCCACACCCACTGCTTTCCCGACAAACTCGCAGCCCGCGCGATCGCCGCGCTGAGCCGCGCCTCCGGCAACATGGAGCCGTATACGGACGGCACCGTCTCCGGGCTGCTTTCCTCCATGGACCGCGCGGGCGTTTCCGTGTCCGCCGTCATGAACATCGCGACCAATCCGCACCAGATGCGCGCCGTGAACGACTTCGCGGCCTCCATCCGCTCGGAGAGGATCGTCCCCTTCGGCTCGGTGCATCCGGACGCGCCCGACGCGCTGGAGGAGCTGGAGCGCATCCGGGACCTCGGCCTGCCCGGCGTGAAGTTCCACCCGCAGTATCAGAATTTCCGCGTCGACGAGGCGCGCATGCGCCCCATCTGGAAAAAGATCTCCAAGCTCGGTCTCGTCACGCTCTTTCACGCCGGCGGCGACATCGGCTTCGCCGAGCCCTACGGCTCCATGCCCGACGCGCTCGCCCGCGCTCTGCGCGATCTGGACGTGCCCGTCGTCGCGGCCCACTGGGGCGGGGCTTTCTTCTCCGGGGAAGTGCTGAAGCATCTCTGCGGGCTCCCGCTGTACTTCGACACCTCCTTCGGCTACGGGGTCATCCCCATGCCGCAGGCCAAACGGATCGTCGAGCGCCACGGCGTCGACCGGATCCTCTTCGGCACCGACACCCCCTGGCACACGCCCGAGCAGGAGATCCGCCTACTCTCCGCGCTGGACCTGACCGGGGAGGAGATGAAGAAGATCCTCGGCGAAAACGCGGCGAAACTTCTGCATTTGAATTGAGGGAGAACGAATGGGAAACAAACCCTTCCGGGTCGGCTTTTTCGGCGGCTCCATCACGCAGGGCGGGAAAGCGTCCGCCTATGAGAACAGCTGGGCCGCGCGCACCGTCCGCGCCGTCGAGGCGCAGCTCGGCACGCCTTGCGTCGAGCTGAACGCCTCCATCTCCGGCACCGGGTCGGAGTTCGGCGTGTTCCGCATCGAGGATCAGCTGCTCCGCTTCTCGCCGGACGTGATCTTCATCGAATTCGCCGTCAACGACTCGTGGACCGCGAAGGATCACCCCGACGACATTCGCAGCTCGATGGACCGGCTGATCGGCCGCATCCGCCGCAGGTGCCCCGCCGCGGCGGTCGTCTTCGTCTACGCCGCGCTCAAGACCATCCCCAACGCCTCCCCGGTGCACGAGCAGGTCGCGCGGCACTACGGCATCCCCTCGGTGGACGCCGCCGCCGCGCTGCAGCGCGCCATCGACGCCGGCGAGGGAACGTGGGAGGATTTTATCACCGACGAATGCCATCCGGGCGACCGCGGCCACGCCCTGTACGCCGACACGGTGGCCGAGGCGCTCCGCGCCCATCCCGAGTGGCTTACGACGCCCCCGCGCGACGCGGCGTCGCTCGCGCCCGCGGGCATGGAGAACGCCCGCATCGAGCCGCCGGAATTCGCC
>JAEEGL015165280.1_pt1 | contig 10292 bp, 9 predicted proteins | sample 9134231 | NCBI WGS metagenome assembly JAEEGL01 (sample SAMN16246548, study PRJNA631951) | gut metagenome | biome: gut microbiome; feature: rumen; material: fiber-attached | host: Bos | place: Iran: Karaj | collected 2018-10
CATCTGCGCCGAACGGCTCGTTACCACGTAAGCATCGAAATCCGTCTTGGTATTGATGGACCCCACCGAGGTTTCAGCCCCCTTCAGGGTGTACTTGTTTGCGCCATACGGGATAAAGGTCACCGCACCTTCCATATAGTTGTTGAAGGCCTTGATCGAGCCGCCCGCTTCCTTGCTGAAAGTCGCGTTATCCGTAGAGGCTGTCGTCGTACCGGCATAAAGGTCACTCCCCTGCATCGAGGTCAGCATCGGGTACTTACAGTTACGGAAGTAGTTCCCTTCGGCAAACACCGACGAACCAAGAGTCGAACCGATGCCGTACTTTGCATTGCCATCGTAGTAGTTGTTGTACACGTGGGCGCTATAGTAACGCACGCGCGGATGGCGGCTATCGGAATGGTCATACCAGTTGTGGTGATAAGTGATATAGTAACCTTCGGTAGTTCCTTCAGAAAGACCGAGCAGGTTCGACTTGCCGTTATCCCAGAAGTGGTTGTAGCTGAAGGTGATGTAAGTGGACTTCTTGCAGTCCAGCGCACCGTCGCCCTTCGCCTGGTCGGCATCGGAACCCGCATCGCCGTAGAAGAAGTCATTGTTATGCACCCATATATACTGGTCATTCTGCTGAAGTCCAACATTGTCGCCTTCGGAGCTATTCACGTTCATAATGCCCAAGTTGCGAATTTCCACATTCTGCGCATTCTTGATACGGATGCCCCAACCATTCGCCACGGCATCGTTACCGACACCTTCGACCGTCACGTAGGACTTTTCGGAACTGCCGAGATCAATCATCATGTCTCCCGCTTCCATAACGGACGCATCGGTAACATTACCGATAAGGCGTAAATCGAGCGGAACAGTTTCATATCCTTTCTTATAGCAGTTCAGGATTCCCTGCATTCCCTCACAGGTCGTCTTTGATCCCTTGGCATTTGTTGTCACGTTCATCGTCACCGTATTCTTGGTGTTCTCAGAAATGTAGAGCACCGCGGCCCCGCTCTTGAGCGTACCGTCGGCATTGTAAGCACCAGGAACGCGCCCGTTACTGAAAGCAAAACCGCTACGGTCGTGGGCAAGCACCGTCACCGACTTGGTCACGGCTGTACCTTCGGCACCATTCACCACCGGCGCAATCTTCAAGGTATGCGAGCCCCCCTTGAGTCCAAGCACATCAGCACGTATGTAGCTACCGTAGCTACGAATCAGCTGATTGTCAATCTTGTTGCCGTCGCAGTAGACGTTGTAGCTAGTCGCCCCCGAAACAGGAGCCCATTCCGCAAAAGCGGATTCCAGCCAGCCTTCGGCCTTATTCACCGTCACCTGGGCATAAGCCCCGGCAAAACCAAGCAGCACCACACCGAGAGCCACCTTGGAGACTTTTTTCGAGTTCATTTCCGAAACCATTTTCATACATCCATCCCTTTTTCTCGAAAACATCCGTCAACCCACCCTTTGGACCGCAAATGTTCTCAAAATATATATTCTAAAGATGCAAAAATCAATAGAAAAATTGATAAATATTTGATATTTTCGCATATTTTACATTATTACACGTTCTCAAAAACGTTTCTCAGCCTTAAATTTCGAGTTTCAAACGCCCCCAAATCACCATTTTCCACGCTTTTTTCTAGTTTTTGGGGCGATGCGTCGCTGGATTTTCCCAAACAGGCCCCTCGGGGCAATTTTCTGCCTAGGCGGACTAGTGCTTTCAGGCTGCTCCGTCAACCTCGCCCGATACGACCTGCAGGAATACCCCAAAACCGTCCCTTTTTTCGAACCCATTTCGCTAAAGATTAACGGAGAAAGCGTCACGCTCGAAAGGAACCTGCAAAGAGCCTACACCGCCGTCATCGACACCGTAAGCTACCCCATGGCAAGCTGCAGGGGCGTCGCCCAAATCGAAGCAACCGTCACCCCCGATTCAGAACCTAGCAGCTGGGGAATCGGAGCAGCATTCATCCCCTTCTGGCCGGCACTCCCCGTCAGCGAGACGTGGAATTATCACATGGACGTTCGCATTTTTTGCAACGGCGCACTCGCATTCAAGGCAGAATTCGAAGAAAGCGAACATGTCGAAGCCTTCTGGTTCGGCAAAATGCGTTCAGATCTCGTCAACGACGCCTCGCAGGAGATGCACCGGAAACTTCTGGAACGGCTAAAGTTCGAAACCAGACTTGGACGCTTCACCGACCTCAATGCGGCACAGGACTTTTAAGTCAGGCGATGGGCGCCTTACGCGCCCTTCTCGCCTGTAACCCGGCCACCAGCAGGACTAGCACTAAATACAGCACGCCGAAACCGAGCAGCATCATTTCTACCGCATCGCCGATATGCGTATAAACCGTATCGCGCGTCCGGAGAGGAACCTTTCTCTGGATAACGCGGTCGGTGAAAATTTCAGTATTTCCGTCAAAGTGACCATACTGGTCGATAAACACCGAAACACCGCTATTCGCAAGACGCGCCACAGGCATTCCGCTTTCTACTGCACGGTAGCGGATCAGATTCAAGTGCTGATACGGTGCAGAACTCCGCCCAAACCAGCCGTCGTTCGTGATATTTACCATCAAGCGAGAACCACTGCGAATCGCCTCGCGGACCAAGTCACCGAAAATGGCGTCGTAGCAAATGTAAGGAGTCCAGTTGAACGGCCCATAAACGGGAGTTTCATGCCCCGCCACAAAGTCGCCTTCCCCTAGGTCCACATAATTCAAGATAGGAAAGACTTCGTCGAAAGGAATTCTTTCGCTGAACGGCACCAGGTGCTTCTTGACGTAACGTTCCGGGAAACGATCATCCCCCGGAGTAAAGAGGAACGAGGCATTGTAGATGTCAAAGCGCCGCGCACTTCCCCGAGGATTCCTCTTGTAGTCAAGTGCCCCTGTTAGAATCTGGGCCTTCTGGCGGTCCGCCACTCGATGAAGTCGGTCAATCACTCTTGGCTGGCGACGAATATGATCAGGAACTGCAGTCTCGGCCAGGACAATCAAGTCCGCGCCTTCCTTGACGCTGTCATTCACCATGCCGAGCGTCTTGTTCACGATGGCATCGAAGCGTTCCTTGCTCCACTTGGCGCCCTGCTGAATGCTCGGTTGCACCAGGGCGATATCTGGATTTTCTTCACGTTCCGTTCCGTAGAAAGGCTCTGCTTCGGGCCTTGAAAGGACAACACTCCCTTGTACAAGCAGCACCACAAAAATGACTGCCGGAAGCGCCAAAACCGGAATCGACTTTTTCAGGCTCTGCGCCCTGCAGAACACATGCGCCACGGCCTGGTTCGAGCCCACCACCAGAATCGTATAGCCGAAAATGCCGATATACGAAAGCATCTGGATCAGTTCCAGATGGTTTCCGAATACATATCCCAGATGACTCCACGGGAATGCAAAGTCGCCATAGGTACGCGTCATTTCAAGACCTGCGTAGAACACCGGATAAAGCAGCAGGAAAACGGGGCGGAACTTTCGCGGAGCACTATTTGCGAGCGTATAGGCAAAGCCCGCCAAGGTGTTATAGGCGCTAAAGAAGGCAATCAGCAAAATCAGACCAAAAAGAATCAACCCCGAAGGAGCCGTTTCCACGTGCATCACGTTATAGATCCAATAGTAGTTGACCGCATTGTAAAGCATGCCCGACCAGAAGGTCGCAAACATCGCCTGTCCGCGCGTAAACCGGTTCAGGACAATGAACCACGGAACAAGCAACAGCAGGGCAGCAGGGCCAAGCGGCATCGGCGGGTACGCAAATGCGTAAAGCCCCCAGCCAAAAGAAGAAAGCAAAAGCGCCACGAGCGAATCGCGATTTCTCAAATGGGAAAAATTCCAAATCGCAAACAGAATCAGCCAGAAAAGTCCTATCGGGCAAAACGCCAAAACCACCTGGACAAGTCCCGCATGCCCCGCACCGGCCAAATCACCTATACTATAATCTAGCGAAAGGAACAGGAACGAAAGTAGAGCAAATGCATAGAGCATTCGCTTGAAATTCTGACGGATACCCCTAAAAATCAGGAACGGCAAGGCAAGTGCCAAAGGCAACCACTGCAAGTGCATCGTATAAAGCCCCGGCGTATCGGGCCGGAGGGCAAACACGACAACTTCTGCAACCAAAAGGACCGCTACATAAATCCAGTAGATTTTCGGGAGCGCTTTCAGCAGCGACTTCATTCTTTCAAGCATCAGAGCCCGCTCTTGTCCTGGGGGTTAAAAATCAGCACGAATTCACCCTTCGGCGGATGCGCCTTAAAATGCGCCGTAACCTCGTTCGGAGTCCCGATCAGATGTTCCTCGAACTTCTTGGTGAGTTCACGCATCAGTGCAATCTTGATTTCACCGAAAACTTGGCCGATTTCCTCGACGAACTTGTCGATATTGTGCGGACTCGCGTAAAAAATCTGCGTAGCCTCCTCGTCCTTGAGCTTTTCGAGGAGGTGAATGCGCTGCGCACTCTTCTTCGGCGAAAAATACTGGAAGCTAAAATGGTCCGTCGGCATACCGCTCGAGACCAGCGCCGTAATCATCGCGCAGGCCCCAGGAACGGCTCGCACGTCAATTCCTTCTCGCACACATTCGCGTACCAAGTTAAACGCAGGGTCTGCAACACCGGGCGTTCCCGCGTCACTCACCAGCGCAATATCCCCTTCGTTCTTCAGGTATTCCACGTACCGGGGCGTCACCTTTTCCTTGTTAAAATCGTGGTAAGGCTCCATGGGCGTGTTAATGCCAAAATTATCGAACAGCACCCGCGTATGGCGAGTGTCTTCGGCAAGCACCAGCGGAACTTCCTTCAGAATCCGCACGGCTCGGTAAGTGATATCTTCCATGTTCCCGATAGGGGTCGCAACTATATATAGTGTATGCATCGAGAAGAAAGATAGCAAAAATCCCTAAAAGAGTAGCATCGGAGGCCAGTGCCCGGCCTTGGGACGTTCCTTGAATTCCGCCTGCGGCAGGAAATCTTTCAAAGCCAAAGTCATCGCAGGTAAAATCGCCTTGTCCAAGCGTCCAAACAGGACACGAATGTCACCATCCGTCTTTACCGGAGAATCGATACGGTTTTTCGCCATGTAATCAAGCCCAAGGCGCAAAGACGCCGGGTCCATACTTTTGGCCTTTTTCAGCCAGTCGTCTTGCCATTCGCCCAGTTCGTCTTCAAGCAATTCAAAAAAAACATTGACGGTCGCATCGACCGCCGTAAGGGTCTGGTGCGCAATAAAGGACAAGTTCTCGGTCGTCCACTCGCTATCTTCGGAACAAAAATCGGCAAACGGCGAAAGCAACACCCACTGTTGCCGTTTCGGGCGATGCGCCGCATTTTTCAGCAGGGCAAAGGCGCCAAGCCCCCAGGCGGCCACGGTTGACGCACTCGACATGTCCTCCAACCCATAAAGATCATCCAGGGAATTCGCCATCTTTTCGTACGGCACAAAAACATGGTCTGCAGCGGGGGCAACGCCGACCAGATCATCTTCCCACAGTCCCAAATCCGATGCAAAATCCGGGAGCCAAAGCCATTTTTCATTCATACGAACCTTTCCGTTTCTGCAATTTGATACCGAATCTTTACTCTAAATATATAGAGTTTTTTTAGAATAGGACATTATTTTGAAAAAAAAGATAAAAACGTTCTTTTTTCACCCCACATATTGACTTTATGTTACTGTTTACATATTTTTTACATATATGAAGACGATAAACGTTATTTTAGGGTTCCTTTTGGTCGCCACAACGGCATCATGGTCCGGCAACAAGAAAAATGACTCCGCCCGCGAAACTCGCGAACGGGCCAAATCCTCGTACGAGGAACTCAACTGGGACAAAAAGAAAAATTCATCCCCAAAAACACTTTCAGAAAACAAGACTGGCCGAAAGACAGAACAGGCCACCGAAAATTTCACGAAACCGGTCATCATGGTCATTCCGGTCTCCCAGGGCAAGGGTATCGGCAGTCTGCAACAGGTCTCGAACAATCCTTTTGCAAAAGCGGCCCAGGACGGTCTAAACGACTACCTCACGCAGCATCACTACGAGGTAAAATCCCTTGAAGGCAGCGCCGAACTGGACAACATCGTCCAAATGCAAAACGACATTGCCGGAAACGACGAAGACCTGGCCTACCTCGCGGGTCTCGCCCTGAACGCAGATATCTATATCAAGTATTCGACCGCGATCGATCCCAAGGGTTTTGTGACGATAGACCTCCACGCCTACGAAACGACGACGGCACGTCTTTTGGGTTCCCAGACCAGTTCTATCAACAGCCACGGCCGCACAACCGACCTAGACCAGCAGGCGAACCTGAAAAATGCGGCCAAGAAGGCGATGCCATCAATCGAGGCACAGATTCTTAACTACTGGAAAGACGAAATCAAGACCGGAAGCCAGTACAAGGTGGTCATGAACATCACCGGAGAATATTCCGATTCCGCACTCGAAGACCTGCACGACCAGATTACCCAAAGCCTAAAAGGAAAGTTCAACAAGGTAAAGATTAACGCCATGACGTCCAAGACCATCGACCTGGTCGTCTACGCCCCCAGTGACAAGTTCGAAGATGTCAACGACGTCTACAGGACCATTCGCCAAACCCTCAAGTCAACTGCAGAAACCAAGAAACTGAACATTTCCAAGAAGCTGATCGTGATGGAAGTGAAGTAGGCTGCGGTTAGTGGTTAGGAGAGGTCATCCTCGACCGAGTGTAACGAGGGAGGGGATCCAGGAATTGGCTATTAAAGGAAAAAGATGATGCGAGTTTTTAAATTATGTTGGATTGTTCTATTGGCAACGGGAGCCTCCTTCGCCGGCAAGGTCATCACCTACACGGCCTCTTCTAACGTATCCCAGGAAGATGCGAACAATACAGCCATCGCAGGTGTCGCAAAACAAATTTCCTCGCAAGTCCGCGCGACTCAAACGCTCACAAAAGAAGAAACAACATCGGGTAAGAAATCCAGCCTCACCGAAAATTTCTACGCGACAAGCCAGGTGACAAGCAACCTTAAAATCAAGGGCATCACCATCACCCCCGTCAAGATGGACAAAGGCTTCAAGGCAACCGCCACACTCGACCTGGACGAATTCACCGCCGACATTCAGTTTCAGATGAGTGCGGCACGCACACAAATTGCAGAACTCGAAGCAAAGCTTTCAAAATCCATTGACGAAAGGCAGTACGCGCAAGGCATCGACGCGCTCCAGAACGCGAACCGCAAGATTGACGAATACCAACAACTGGTTTCCAGACTCGCCTCCGTCTACCCCGTCAACGAAGCGCATCAGCTCAAGCATCACATTCCAGAACTCGAAGCAAAGCTCCTGGAAAAGCTCTCGCAAATTCGAATCGAAGGCCCCAGTGAGACATTCACCTTAAGCAAATCCGAAATGCCGCCCTGGAATGTTACGGTCTTTGACAATGTCGGTCCCGTTTCCAATTTTCCTCTTGTCGCCAAGCAGGGATTCCAGGTTCTGCTCGAACGCAGGACTCAAACCGACGGTACCGCCACATTCAACCTGAGGAAAGTGAATTTCGAAAAAGGTCCCTACGAAATCATCGTCGAGCCCAATTTCACCCCCGAACTGCTTGAAGCGACAGGACTTCGTCAAAAACTCGCATTTTCCTACCAGGTAAGCGACACCCGGTACTCCATCCGGATTCTCTGCCACGAGACAGCCCCCCTCTGCAACGCGATCGAAAAGGCACTCGCCAAGAAATCCATTTACGTCGACAACGAAACGACCGCGCCACAACTGGAACTCAAGGTGAATTCCACCGAAGAAAAGGCTCTCAAGATTAGCGACAACATGACCCGCTACACCTACAACGTCGATGTGGCCCTTAAGGGCAAGGGAATATCCTTTATCGCATCGGCAAGGGAAACCGGCAAGTCCGCCAATGACGCCACCGTAAAGGCAATCGGCAAACTGGATTTTGGCCCCCTGCAAAAGCAACTGAGCCCAAGCCATCCGTAACTCGGGCCGTTTATTCGATAAGACTATGAAAAATAAATTTCATAGTCTACTTTTTTGAAATAAACTTTATATTTTCTAGTAGATGTTTTCTACCAAGCGACTTTTCATTCGTATTGCACTTTTATGCCTGAGCCTTACTCTCGGAGTAACGGCAGAAACATCTACAGATACCCAAAGATACCCGCAAAAGCCTGCCGAAAGCCAAATTTACGACGACAACCACCTGCTTAACGCATCCGAGACAAGCCTTTTCAACAATCTTGCAGTAGAGTTCTTCCAAAAGACGGGTATCGAACTTACCTGCGTACTTATGGACGACATCGGGCACGTGAACCTGTTCGAAAAGGGAGACCTGTACGCCAAGAATACCGCCGACCAATGGGAACTCGGCAAAAAGAACGGCGACGGAATCATGATTTTCGTTTCGCAAAAGCAACGCTGGAAAAACATTGTCGTGACCCCCGGCATCGAGAATATCTATAGCGAAAAAACTCTCGCGAAAGTCCAGCAAAAGACGCTTCTTCCTGCTTTCCGCGAATACAACTACGGCGAAGGAATCCTCTCCCTTTCGTACGCGTTGGCGCAAATGGGCGCAAAGGCGAAAGGAATAAAGCTCGACATCGACGAAGCCCCCTACAAGCTCCACGAAAACAGCGTCCCCGCGCTCATGATCCTCTTTATCCTGTTCGTTTTCTTCCTGCTGCTCATGGCAAAGTTCAGCGGCGGGCGCGGAAACGGAATTCTCTGGTTCCTGTTCGGAGGCGCCATCAAGAACAAGAAAAAGGACGAACCCGAGACCGGATTCAGTGGCGGATTCGGAAGCAGTCCACGAGGTTTCGGAGGAGGCTTTGGCGGCGGACTCGGCGGAAGTTTCGGAGGCAGCAGTTTCAGCGGAGAAAGCCGTAACGGTTTCGGGCGGCGCAATTCCTGGTGAGGTTATCATGAAAAAGAACCTGAGCATCGTAGAACTTCAAAGATCCAATTGGCCGGGCATGCTGCAGCAAGCCCTGGGCGACAACCTGATTTCGGCCTTTATTCACGGAGACTGCCTAGTCGAGGGGTTCAACGCGCTCGAAAGCCCCTGGACCATCAGCTTTATCCTGCGAGACAATTCAACCGCAAGCATCAAGCCCCTGCAAGACCTGCTGCGCGAGGCGAAAAAGGAAAACATCGAGTTCCGCTACTTCTTTACGCTCAAGGAAATCCAGACCTCCGAAGACGTTTTTCCGCTCGAATTTTTGCACATCGCCAACAGGAACGTGGCCTTAGCCGGAGCAAAGCCGCTCCCCAACTACGAACCGAACGTGGAATGCCTGCGCCTGGAATGCGAACGCGAACTCCGCGGGCTCCTGATACACCTCCGCGAAGCCTACATCTACCTGCAACAGGACCGTAACCCGCTCGGATTTTTCGCCCGTGCAAACGCGACCCTGCTCCCGATCATGTACGGCGTCTATTACTTGATTCACAGGACCTACCCCGAAAACCACCAGCAAATCTTTAACGCCTACCCTGCGCTCAAGGCACCCCTCTCTAGCCGAAACGAGAAGGCATTCATTGAAAGCATAAATAGCTATATTGCGACCGTCACCGGCATCGTGAACCAGGTGGACACCATGGATGCGGTTTAACACGGGAATATCAATGATTTGCGACAGGATTTTGGGAACCACCCACCACGGCACTTACAAGAAAGTCATCGACGTACTGTTCGAAAGCCACGAACTTAAGGAACACTCCATCCGCCGCATTGCCCGCGACGGAGTCGAGCTCGAAATCGAAATCAACGAAGACTTGCAGGAAGGAGACATCCTTGCCGAAACGGAGCACTACGTGTACGCCGTGAAAATCTACGTACCGAAGCCTCCAAAAGAAAATCTTGACCCTGTAAACAAGGTCAAGCATTATCTATAAAGATTTCCTGTAGCTTCCGCTACAGGATTTATTTTTAGTGGCTCATCATCTTGCCATTAAGAGTGGCTATCCAGTGCTTGTTCATTGCCTTGGCAGGAACCTTCAAGGTCGTAAGTCCCTTACCAATTCGCGTCTTGTACAGCACCGTCCCATTCAAGTCGACAAGGGCAAACATTCCGCCCAGACTCGTCTGGATTTCGAGATGGTCGCCATTCACGGCAAAGTAGTTCGTCGGAGAAAGTCTGCTCAGATTTTCCATCTGAACATTCCTGTAATTTGACTGCGTTACGGTATCCATCTGCCAATCCGGATCATGAATCACGGGCTCAGTCACAATGGGCTGCGCAGGTTCGGTAAATCCGAGTTGCCGGTCCATCCACTGCATTCTTTCTTTCATCTTCTTGCGAA
>JAEEGL015314709.1_pt1 | contig 10292 bp, 14 predicted proteins | sample 9134231 | NCBI WGS metagenome assembly JAEEGL01 (sample SAMN16246548, study PRJNA631951) | gut metagenome | biome: gut microbiome; feature: rumen; material: fiber-attached | host: Bos | place: Iran: Karaj | collected 2018-10
AAAAGATGATGTTCCAGAATTTCAAACCGGGGATACACTGCAGGTTCATTTTAAAGTAAAAGAAGGTAACCGGGAAAGAATACAGGTCTTTGAAGGTTATGTTTTAAAATCCAGAGGAACCGGTATCAATAAAATGGTAACAGTCAGAAGGATCTCTAACGGCGTTGGCGTGGAAAGAACATTCCATGTGCATTCACCAAAAGTAGAAAAGATCGTTTTGGTACGGAAAGGCAAAGTAAGAAGATCCAGATTGTATTATATGAGAGCTTTGAGAGGAAAAGCAACCAGAATCAAAGAAAAAAGATAATGATACAGAAAAATGGGGCAAAATTGCCCCATTTTTATCTTATCCGGAGGAAATTCCAAAGGATTTGTTCCGGATAGGATAAAAAAGAAAAAAGGAAACTGCTTGCAGATAACACGGATGCGAGGAGAGGAAAACATGAAAAAGAAAATTCGAATCGCTTTTGGGATCCTATTGATCTTGATCGCTCTGGCAGCGCTCTATCGATATAACATCTTTCCCCATGGGCAGTATACGAACCAAGATTTTCATATTGAGACCTATTTCAGCAGTGTGGACAAAGATCAAGACGGGATAGACGATCAGACCGATCTCTTGGAAAACGTAAGAAAATATATCAAAACAAAACCGAAATATAAAAGCAAATATTATGAATCGGGTTATCCGGACGATGGATACGGGGTTTGCACCGACGTGGTGGCTTTTGGCTTAAAAGGCGCGGGATATGATCTGATGGAACTGGTAAATGAAGACATCATAAAGAACAAAGAAAACTATTCTGTTTCGTCTCCGGATAAAAAGATCGATTTCAGAAGAGTGAAAAATTTAAATGTCTATTTTCAAAACCACAGTATCTCCCTTACGACCGATCTTTCCAAAATAGAAGAATGGCAGGGAGGAGATATTGTTGTGTTTCAAAAGCATATCGGGATCATATCGGACAAAAGGAACAAAAACGGTGTGCCTTTTTTGATCCATCATGCCAATCCCGTACAGATCCATTATGAAGAAGATGTTTTGGAACGATACGGGCAAGAGGCGATCATCGGACATTACAGGATCAGCTGAAGACTTCCTGTTAAAAAATAAAAACACAGATCATAAAAAGACAGAAAAAGATTGTGGAAATAAAAAAATAGAAATACAATAAATAATAGAGCAGATGGACAAATATACGAACGATTTGACAAATATTTGAAGACTGCTGCATGGAACTGAACTTTTTTGATTTTATATCCAAAACTTTTTCTGGCTTTGGCTTTTTTTAGTCGTCGTATTGTTATGAAAACGTGGCAGACTGCGTAGAAGACATCATCGTAAAGAATTTTTAGAAAATAGAAAACCGGATCGCAAAGAACTTACTTTTCGGAAAGTTTGATCGAAGCTTTGGAGAATAGCATGATAGAAAATATCAAAAAAAATGAAGAAAAATTGGATAGGGTCCTGAATATTCTTTCCGCGTTGGAAACGGCCATAGACCAGCTCAAAGAGGAAGAAAACGCGATAAAAGAGATCAACGCTTATTACGGCAGTCAAGAATGGTTTCGGGATGTAGAAGATTTTGACAGCGGCAAAATAGAGCGGATCAAAGCGGGGGTTTTAAGTGAAGACGCCGTTTGGAACATGAATGAGAGGATTAAAGAATTGACAGCGGAGTTAAACGAGATCGCTGTCAATATTTTTCATGATGAGAAATAGAAAGCTTGTACAACAGGAACAGAAAAATGTTATTTTGTGGAACGACTGTATATGAATTTTTCCACTCTCGGATCATGTCCTGTTATTTTTGTTTCAGAAACCATAAAATTTCTTTTAGAAAGGGATGATTTTATGGATCAAATTCAAATTGGAAGATTTATTGCAAGCTGCAGAAAAGAAAAAAATTTGACACAAGAGCAGTTGGCAGAAAAATTGGGCGTGACATCCAAATCAATCAGCAGATGGGAAAACGGAAGGAATATGCCGGATTTATCCTTGTTTCATCCATTATGTGATGAATTGGACATAACGATAAATGATTTGATACAAGGAAAAAAATTAAGCGTGGAGGAACAGAAAAAATACTCCGATCAAAATGCGTTTTCCGTGTTGATGACAAAAAAGGAACTGGAAAACATGCAATTGTTAACGGAGATCTTAATAGTGGCAGGGATTGTTATCACCATGACACTGACAAAAGTTTTGGCAGTAACTGCCCTGCAAAAAATCGTCACTTTAGGTTTGGGGACATTTATCTGGGGATTCGGGATTTTTTTAAGAGTAAAATTAAGAAAAGCTCATGAAAGATTAAAAACCGAAGAAGAAACAGGTCTTTTTTAAAGAGGTGTTCAAATATGCGGGAAGAAAAACTGTATAATATCATTTTTCCGATCTATATGTTATGGCTCGTACCGCCGATTTTCTTTTTATTTGCCGCGCTGAACTTCATTATAGACAGCCTGGTTATTTTAGCGGCGGAAAAAGCGCTGAAGATTGATGAGATTTTTTCAAAATACAAAAAAGTGATCTTAAAAGCATGGGCTTTTGGATTTATAGCGGATTTTATCGGCGCTTTGTTTTTATTCGGTGTCAGTAATCTATTGGATCATTTGAAAATTCCTATTACGTATCATATCGCATACAATCCTTTCGGGAATGTCTATGCTTTCTTGGTAACGATATTGGGGATATTGATCGCCAGCATTTTGATTTACGTGTTCGATAAAAAGATCAGTTTTAAAAAAGTGGAATGGTCTGAAAGGGAAAAAAAGATCATGGCGTTGGTTATGGCGATTGCAACCGCCCCGTATTTGTTTTTACTGCCGTATGCTGCTTGACGGAAAAAAGATAACGGCGCAGACGAAAGGGATACAAAATGGATCATAGGCAGTTTTCTATAGGAAAATAAAACGTCTTGAAAAGAAAAAATAAAAATCACTGGAAACAGTGGTATCAAGAAGAACAAATCAAGATCATACAAAAGATAAAAAGAATTGGTAAAAATATAAATCACTGCGTATCAAAAATTTGGGAAAAGCAGGAAGCGGAAGCAAAGGAGAGAAAAAAATGACACTGAGACGAAAAGCGAGCTATAAAGACAAAAAGAGTTTTGTGATTTATTTTAGCAGAGCGGATGAAAACTATGCCGTCGGTTATATCGATAAAGGCAATACGGAAGTGGTTGCCGAATACATCAGCGAGATCACGGGCGCGGACCGGTTTTTGGTCGAACCGGCAAACCCGTATGCGAAGGACTATAATACTTGTATTGAAGAAGCAAAAGAAAGACAGGCAAAACATGACGCGCCTATAGTAGAAAGCATTCCCGACATCAGCGGGTATGAAGTGATCTATATCGGAGCGCCTGTTTACTGGGGCGTGATGCCGGAAGAAATGGTGACCGCTTTAAAAGAGATCGATTTTGCCGGCAAAACCATAAGACCGTTTACGACCCATGAGGGATCGGGATTAGGGAGTATTCCCGGACAGCTCAAAAAAGTGTGCGGCGGTGCAAACGTAGTCAATGGATTGGCTATCAGGGGCACGGCTGTCAACACCGCCAAAGATAAAGTGGAAGAATGGATCTGATCGTATGTCCGATGAAGAAATGGTAAAACAATTGTATCTGGATCTTAGCAAAGCGAGCATCAATCAAGATACAGACGCATTAAATGAAATATTGGCAGAGGACTATATACTTGTCCACATGACGGGAAGGAACCAATCCAAACAAGAGTATATCCGGTCGGTCCAAAAAGGGGAGTTAAAATATTGCAGATCGATCCATGAAAGTATTACTGTCAAAATAGAGGGGAATACAGCAAACATAGTGGGCAAAACAAAAACATTTGCTTCTCCCTTTGGGATGTCTTCCTCTTGGTGGAGATTGAAACAGGAAATAAAAGCAGAAAAAAGAAATGATAAATGGGTCATAAAAGAGTCGATCGCTTCTACTTATTAAGGGGGTGAAAGTATGAGCGAAGAAAAGCGGGGAGGCGTTTTTGGGATAGGAGAGCCCAATGTTGCCTTTGCAAAGTATTTTATAGGGAACAGTTATTTAAATCCTTTGACGGACAGCAGTAAGACAAGTTTAGTCATCGCGAATGTGACTTTTGAACCGGGATGCAGGAACAATTGGCATATCCATCAGGCCGAAAAAGGCGGCGGACAGGTTCTGATCTGCGTTGCAGGAGAAGGCTGGTATCAGGAAGAAGGAAAAGAAGCCAGAAGATTGAGACCCGGTGATGTCGTTTCCATTCCGCCGAATGTGAAACACTGGCATGGCGCTTCTGCGGATCAGTGGTTTTCTCATTTAGCGGTGGAAGTTCCGGGAGAAGAAACATCTACCACATGGTGTGAAACGGTGTCGGATGAAGAGTATAACAGTTTGTGGTAGCAAAGAGGAACGGGGAAGCCATTTTGACAGAAAAAATCTCTTTCGTTAAAAAAACGAAAGAGATTTTTATTTTGCTTATTTATTCTTTTGAACAATGATTGCGCTTATCAAGAAGCGGCGCTTGTCGTATATCGATGCAGGATCGTGACGATCTGAGCTCTTGTCGCGATACCTTGCGGGTCGATCTGAAGTAGATTATAGCATATTATTTTAAGTTACTATACTTCTCCTGCCATCAAAAGGTCTGTGAAAACAGCTGAAATGCCAAAGTTCTTTAAAATATGGTATGATAAAAGAAGGAGATGATCATATGAGCCTTATCGTAAACATTTATTATACAGGGAAAAACGGCAGTGCAAGAAAATTTGCGGAAGAAATGGTCGCAAACGGGATAGTGGATAAAGTTCGGGCGGAAGAAGGAAATGAAAGATATGAATATTTCTTTCCCATGGAAGATCCCGAAACAGTTATGCTGATAGACAGATGGAAGGATCAAGAAGCATTGGATATCCACCATAAATCAGAGATGATGAAAGAAATAGCAGAGCTTCGTGAAAAATACAATCTTCGGATGAGAGTAGAAAAGTTTATGGAGGTCAAATGATGAAAGTATTGGTTTTGGCAGGCAGCCCTCATAAAAACGGGACTTCCAATACGTTGTTGAAAGAATTTGTCAAAGGAGCGGCTTCTGTCGGAAAAGAAGTGGAAATCATTGATTTAGCTCATACCGATATCCATCCGTGTTTGGGGTGTGATGCTTGCGGCATGGGTGGCGATTGTGTTCAAAAAGATCAAGGGAATGAAATATTAAATAAAATATTAGAATCGGACGCCCTGATCTTTGTTTCGCCGGTATATTATTACAATGTAAGCGCGCAGCTGAAAACGGCGATAGACAGGTTTTATGCAAAAACGATGCAAATAACGGACAAAAACCTAAAAGCCGGCGTTATTATGACAGCTTGGAACAATGATGACTGGACTTATGGAGCAATAGACAAATATTTTGATATATTGTTTGATTATATGCATTTTAAAAATGCGGGCAGAATCTATGGAAAAGGCTGCGGCACCGTTTCTATGATGCCGAGAAAATACGGTGAAGAAGCATATAAGCTAGGAAAGGAAATATAATATGGAAAAAATAGATGTTTTTGCCCATGTACTGTTGCCGGATTATTATAATCAAATGCTTAATATCGATCCCGCCATTCCGACGACTTATCCTTTTACCAATGTGAAATCTTTAAAAGATATGGATATCAGAAGAGATCTGTGGAATAAAGAAACAAAGCAAATCGTGAGTTATGCCAATATCAATGCGGAAAATTACTGCGATGCTGAGCTGTCCGCAAAACTGTGCAGAGAAGCGAATCAAGAATTGGCGGAATGTGTAAGAGAAAATCATGATATGTTCCCTTATGGTATAGGGATGGTGCCTTTTAATCATGCGGAAGAATCATTGAAGATGTTAGAAGAGATCAAATCATCAAAAGAGCTGATAGGGATCCAAATATTTACAAGGCATTTAGGAAAGTCTATCGCCGATCCTGCATTCAGACCGATACTGAAAAAGTGTGAAGAGCTAGATTTATTGGTGCTATTGCATCCGGTATTCGATGAAAGAAAACCGGATAATAATATCGTATTCAGCTGGGAATACGAACTTTCTCAGGCAATGATGCAATTGGTAAAGAGCAATCTGTTTGAAGATTGTCCCGCTATAAAGATCATCGTTCATCACGCAGGCGCTATGATACCGTTTTTTGCCGGCAGGATCGATAATATATTAAAAGATAAGAAAGAGGATTTCAAAAAATTCTATGTCGATACGGCAATATTAGGCAATCCAAAAGCATTGGAATTGGCAATAGATTATTTTGGGATAGATCATGTTTTGTATGGGACCGATGCTCCCTTTGGGATAATGCCTAACGGCGCAACAAAAGAGACAGAAGAAGCGATAGAGACATTGCCCATATCCGATGAAGATAAAGAAAAAATATATTATCAAAATATCCGTAAATTGATGGATCTATAAATGAAAACAGTCGTAAGGGCAGACGCTGTTATAACTACCCGATCAAAGAATATAAATTTTGGCAGATCAGTACAAAATCTGCCTTTTTATGCTATAATTTTAATGATTTTAAAACGAGGAAGTAAATTCTATGAATGAAAATAAAGCAAATATACAATGGTATCCCGGTCATATGGCCAAAACAAGGCGGCTGATACAAGAAAATCTTGCTTTGGTGGATATCGCGGTAGAAATTTTGGATGCCAGGATCCCTCTTGCCAGCCGAAATCCCGACATAGAAGAAATTTTAGGGGATAAAAAAGAAATTATTGTGCTCAACAAAGCGGATCTGGCAGATGAAAAAGTGACAAAAGAATGGATCAAATATTTTGAAACGGAAAATCCGGAAAGAGTCATCGCTACGTATCCGCTCAATTCTTTAAATTATGCGGATTTCAAGCGGATTGTGCTGAAAATGAAAGACGCAGGACTCAAAGCATCCAAACGGTACCAAAAATACGGGGATCCTGTGGTGCGGGCCATGATTTTGGGAGTGCCCAACACGGGAAAATCCACGTTTATCAATACCATGAACCGCAGTAAAAAAGCAAAAGCGGAAGACAGACCCGGCGTAACGAGGGGAAAACAATGGGTCAAAACGGATTATGATATCGTGCTTTTGGATACACCGGGCATTTTATGGCCGAAGTTTGAAGACCAGAACGTGGGACTGAAACTGGCGCTAACAGGCGCTATTAAAACAGAGATATTGGATAAAGAAGAGCTGAGTCTGAAGCTGATCGAGATCTTAAAGGAAACCGAACCGAAAATTCTGGAAGATCGGTATAAGATTCAAGTAACGGAAGACAAAACAGCTTTGGAGATTTTCGAAGAAATCGGCAGAAAACGGGGCTGTATCATTTCTAAAGGGCAAATAGATTATGATCGGGTAACAGGCATCGTTTTGACCGAATTTAAAGGCGGGAAAATGGGACGATTGAGCTTGGAGTTGCCTCCTAAATAAAAACAGTCTTTATTGATCGGGGATGTGTTCCGGATCGGTAATGACTGTTTCTTTATGCCGTAAAACAAACTTTGTCAAGGCGGTTCCGATGGATTTATATTGTGTTTTACGGATAAGTTTGTTATGATTCCTTTATATTACGAATATCAAAAGAAACATGCGATCATTTGTATCAAACTTGAAATAGAGGTGTGAAGATGGCATCTATTGAATCGATTTCGGCAGAAGAGATCAAGAGGAAATCTATGGCGGAACTTAAAAACGATATTATGGCCTTGGACAAAGAGTCTTTTTTGCGGCTTTATCCGCTTTTTCGGGAAGATAAGAGAAAAAACACAGCGCTTTTGCTGGAAAGAAAAAGAAAAGAGCTTCAAAAAGAAGAAAAAGAAAGAGAACGTATCGAAGGGATGCTTCTTTATGAAAAAGCGCTTTGGGAAAAGGGCTGTCACTTTGTGGCAGGGATAGACGAAGTGGGGCGGGGACCCTTGGCGGGACCGGTGGTTTCCGCTTCAGTCATCATGAAACCGGACAGCCGCATTTTTTATGTCAATGATTCCAAAAAAGTGACCCCAAAGCTGAGAGAAAGCCTGTTTGATCAAATATTAAAAGAAGCGGTGGAAGTCAAAGTGACTGCTGTCAATAATAAAATCATAGATGAGATCAATATCTATGAAGCGACCAAATTGTCCATGGAAGAATGCATTCGAAAAATGAGACAAAAGCCGGATCATATTTTGATCGACGCCATAAAATTGGAGCGGGTCTTTATCCCTCAAACTTCCATTATAAAAGGGGACAGCAAAAGCTATTCCATTGCCTGCGCCAGTATCATCGCAAAAGTGTTTCGGGACAGGCTGATGGATACTTATGACAGAAAATATCCGGAATACGGGTTTTCCCGGCACAAAGGCTATCCCACCAAAGAACATATCGAAGCGATCCGAAAATACGGCTATTTGGACATCCACAGAAGAACTTTTCAGGTGAAATTTTGAGGTGAAAAATATTGAAAAGCAAAAACAAAGAAAAAGGAAAATGGGGAGAGCGGATAGCCCAAAAGCTCTTGGAAGACGCAGGATATGAGATCATAGAAGAAAATTATTTGAAAAAATCGGGAGAAATTGATATAATATGCAGCCATAAGGGCACTCTTGTTTTTGTAGAGGTTAAAGCAAGGTGGAACCTAAATTACGGGGAACCGCTTTTGGCTGTGGACCGAAAAAAGCAAATACAGATCGTAAAAACGGCAATGGCTTACATTGCGGAACATGACATCAAAGATAAAGACATCCGGTTTGATGTGGTCAGCATTTTGTTTGACCGCAAAAACAAAGTAGAAAAATTTGAAATAGTGGAAAACGCGTTTGACGGAAATATTTTTCTATTATAAGGGGGTTCATCATGTTAACAAAGGTGTTAAGTGCAGGAAATTTCGGGATTGACGGACTTATCGTAGAGGTGGAAGTGGATCTGTCCAAAGGATTGCCCGGGTTCGATATGGTAGGGCTGCCGGACGCTTCCGTCAAGGAGTCCAGAGAAAGAGTCAGAACAGCTTTAAAAAACAGCGGTTATGATTTTCCAAACAAAAGGATCACCGTAAACTTAGCGCCGGCCGACGTGAGAAAAGCGGGACCGTCTTATGATTTATCCATCGCCATGGCGATCTTAGCCGGGATCGGTGAAGTTTCGCCCGAAAAGTTGAAAGACTTGGTCATTGTGGGAGAGATTTCATTGGACGGCAGTATCAGACCCATCAAAGGGATCTTGCCTATGGCGATCTCTGTCAAAGAAGCAGGCCTTTCCCGTATGGTCGTACCGCTTAAAAATGCCAAAGAAGCCTGCCTTGCAGGAAAGGAAATGGAAATATACGGGTTGGAAACCATTCGGGAATTGGTGGAGTTTTTACAAGGAGAAAGAAAGCTCGAACCGTTCCTTTACGATATAGAAGAGATCATGCGGGAGCAGGAAGAGTATACCGGAGATTTTTCGGAAGTCAAAGGGCAAAGAGAAGTCAAACGGGCGATGGAAGTGGCTGCTGCCGGCAGTCATAATATTTTGATGATCGGACCGCCCGGTTCGGGAAAGACCATGCTGGCAAAACGGCTGCCCAGTATCCTGCCTCCTATGACGCTGAAAGAAAGTTTGGAAGTGACAAAGATCTACAGCGCAGCGGGTTTAACGGACGGAGACAGAAGCATTATTTCCACCAGGCCGTTTCGCAGCCCGCATAACACCATTTCGCCTGCCGGCATGGCGGGAGGAGGCAGTATTCCGCTGCCGGGTGAGATCAGTTTGGCTCATTTGGGCGTTTTGTTTTTGGATGAAATGCCGGAATTCCAAAGAGGAGTGCTGGAGCTGCTTCGCCAGCCTTTGGAAGACAGGAAGATCACGATCTCCAGAGCCAACAGCACCTTGACCTATCCCGCAAACATTATGCTGGTTGGGAGTATGAATCCCTGCCCCTGTGGGTATTTGACGCACCCCACCAAAGTATGTTCCTGTGAGACCTACCAGATCCAGCGGTATCTCAACAAAATCAGCGGCCCTTTATATGACAGGATGGACCTGCAGTTGGAGATCCCGCCGGTAGAACTTCGTATTTTTGAAAAGAATGATGAGAAAGAGGAATCTTCCGCAGCGATACGGGAAAGAATCATAAAGGCGAGAAAGATCCAAAACGAACGCTATCAAAAATCCGGGCTTTATACCAACAGTCAATTGAGCGGGAACAGCATCGAACTGTTTTGTCCTTTGGACAGCGCGGTAAAAAATTATTTGATCAGGATTTGTGAAAAACTGGAATTGAGCGCCAGATCTTATCATAAAATTTTAAAACTTTCCAGGACCA